>Ga0070699_100001794_pt1 | contig 19541 bp, 16 predicted proteins | sample KBSK1503metaG_FD_65473 | JGI IMG/M metagenome (GOLD analysis project Ga0070699, IMG submission 65473) | Corn, switchgrass and miscanthus rhizosphere microbial communities from Kellogg Biological Station, Michigan, USA - KBS K1-50-3 metaG | ecosystem: Host-associated > Plants > Roots >... | reverse complement strand
GGGAACGTATGGATACCGTCCGTGTCGTTTTTCGTAATGCTGCCCCCGAACCGAAGGCTGTGGGCGCCTCTGTTCAGAAACAGGTCTTCGGTGATGCTGTGCCGGACCTGGGTCTTGCGGATCGGCGAGATCTGGCCGGGGCCGATCGCGTTGATGCCGGAGCCGGGGACGACCGTCCCGTCCATGACCGGCTCTCCAAACATCGTGAAGATGTCCCCCGACCAGTTCAAGGAGCCCTGGGGCAGCACACCAGGAGTCACGGTCGGGTTGATGCTCTGGCTGCGGATGTCGAAAAAGGTCTTGGTAAAGCCGTATTGAAGCGAGTTCACCACCGTGCCCGAGAACACGCGTTTCTCTCCCACGGTGAAGTACTGGTTGCGGGAATCTTCCAGCTCCGGCCACGCCGGGAAGGTGCCGTAGAAGGGCTCTGTCGTGTAGGCGTCGTCGAACAGGTACCGCGAGAACAGCGTGTCCCTTTGCGAAATGTTCCAGTCAAAACGACCGACCGTAAAGTATTCGGTCCCGGGCGACGTCGCGTTGACGAGGATCTGTGCAGTGCCATTTCCCTGGTCTTGCGGATCGCCGAATTCGGCTCTGTCGTACCCCGCTAGCTGTCCTACCGCGGGCACGTTTCCAGGTTGGTTGGGACCGAGCGGGTACAGGTCCAGGTACGGCTTCACTCGCAGGAAGTTCGCCTGATTCGGAGTGCCCATGCCGCAGCTCTGGTGTCCTGCAATCGGCCCGACGATACAACCGCCGGCGGGAACTCCGGTGGCCGGCAGCGGAATGATGCCCTGGCGCGCCAGCGCGTTGGGAACAATCCTGATCTGACTTTGCGATTCGTTCTGCCGGATGTATTCGATGTTCCCGAAGAAGAACATCTTGTTGCGCCTGAGCGGCCCGCCAAACGTGCCGCCATTCTGATGCTTCCAGAACGGCTGCTTCTGGGTGGCCGGCCACTGCACTTCGTCAAACCTGGAGTTGCGGTAGAACTCGTACAGTGAGCCATGGAAGGCGTTCGTGCCCGACCGGGTCACCGAGTTCAGCACCGAGCCATTGCCGCCGTACTGTGCCCCGTATGTGTTGGTCAGGATCTGGAATTCGCCGATCGCGTCGACGCCCAGGCTGGTGCCCAGGATGCCCGTGCCCGTGCCGCGATTCTGGTAGGTCTGGATGTTGGTGCCATCCATCAGAATCTCCTGCCCGTTGGGGCGCGAGCCGGAGACAGTCCAATACTCCTGCTTGCCGGTGAACGCGTTCCGGACGGCGCCGGATCCCCTCGAGACGTTCACGCCCGGTGACAGCAGTACCAGTTCCTCGAAGTTACGCCCGTTCAGCGGCAGCTCGCGGATCTGCGTGGGATCGACTACTGTGCCCAGCGATGAAGACGTCGTATTCACCAGTGGAACTTCCCCGGTCACCGTCAGCAACTCGCTGATCTGCCCGATCGGCAATCGAAAGTCCACCACCACGTCAGCGCCTGCGCTCAGCCTGATTCCTGTGCGGACAACGGTCTGAAAACCCATCAGCTCGGTCCGCACCTCATAATCGCCGACGGGCAAGGCTGGAATCCGGAACCGGCCCTGTGTGTCGGTTGTTGTGAGCTGGATGGCGCCGGTTCCGATGTTTCTCGCCGTCACCGTGGCGCCAGGTATGACGGAACCCGTGGAGTCTGTCGCTGTCCCTAAAATGCTTCCGATCGTACCTTGTGCCGCCAGACGCGAATCCGCCGCCCCCACCAGGAGTGCGGTGCCCAAAGCGAGCGAGAAGACGAAGCGATGCGACCGGTTACCGGGCATTCGATTTCTCCTCCTCCGTTATGTCAGCGACGCTCCCGGGAATCCTTTCTGGAACCTTCCCTGGTCGGAAGGCCTCGGCACGATGACTCACTGACCCTTCGGGGAAACTGGCGCGCTGGCTATGCCGCCTAGGGTTGTTCCATTCGGAAGGACGACTTCACGAATGCGTCCGATCGGGAGGCCATTCTTGACGGGCTCCACAGAGACAGTTACTTCGTCCCCGATCTTGAAAGAGCTTTTGCGATAGCCAGCGGGGTACATGATGCTCGGCGCTTGCGTCTCGGCGACCCATTGGACGACTTTGCCGTCCTCGCCTTTCACGTCAACGGTCAGCAGACAGTGGGGATTGGAATAGACCCATTGTGCGACGGTGCCTTTCAGCACAACCGTCTTGCCGTTGTCGAACGCCGCGCTGCCGTGATGTGCGAACAGCGGAGCTGACATCAACACTCCCACAAACAACACGATGGCAAGCCTGCGTCTCATGGCGCCTCCGATTGCGAGATCCAACGGCCTACTTCTTCTGGCTCGCGACGCTGCCGAAAATCTTGTCGTAGGCATCCTGTTCGGCAGGCGAGCAGTAGTACTCCATGATGTCGGTACCCGGGTCGTGCAACCGCATCGGGAGCTTCATCGTCTGCCATGGCGCGGTATAGACCTTCGGATCGTGAATCGTCTCCGACCACTCGAGGGTGTCATAGTCCACACGCCGGAAGGTCTCGGTTACGCGCACTTGATCGCTGATGGGCCGGCCAGTCGAATCGAGCCAGACCCGGTCTTCCGGCAAGGTTCCAACGGTTTGAACTTCGAGTGTCTGATCGTCAAGCCATCTGCCGACGGAATAGCCAAAAATCCGCGGCTCTCGAAGCTCGCCGTCTATCTCCACGCCCCCATCCACCACTTTGGGGAGTTTTCGCCCGTCGGTCCAGATGACACGCCAACGGTTGTCGTAGTGATACAACATCGCGACCTTGGTCGCGTCTTGGAAGATCTGCGTCAGCCTGACGTTGTAGTGGTTGTAGCGGGGTACTCCTAACGGCTCGCAGTTATTCCTCGGATCATTGTTGTCGGCGGGGAGGACCGCGTCGACGCCCTCAGCGGCCTTATGGGAGCGGTACAGTTCCAATCCATAGGGCGTGTACGGCAGTTGATTTTCCGGCTTGCCGTTGTTTGGCTTGGCCAGAACGCCACCTGCCTGGAGTCCCCCCATATGCCCCGCTGCCGGGCCCCACATACCGGTAAGATCGCGCCGCGGAGCGGGTTTCTTATTCCGCGCGGTTACCGGCGGTTGATCCCAAGTCGGCTGAGGCCAACCGTCCGCAGACCTGCTGTGACCGTAGTTCTGAGCGAATGTGCCAACGGGAAAGGCCAGCGGCGCAATCAACAGGCCGACCGTTAAAATCAAAAAACGATTCAGCATCACGCGTCCAGTCTTGTTGAAAATCGGCCCCGAGAGTGCGCGGAACATATACCCGTGGAGAGTTGCAGTCAAGGCGCGTTAGACCGGTTGCCGTTTTGCGAACGCCATCGCTAATCGGACACACGAGCATGGGCAGACTTGCGACTGCCAGCTCGGTCGGAACGATACTCGAGTGGTATGACTTCACGGTCTACAACACGCTGGCGGCGCTGATCTTCAACCGGCTGTTCTTCCCGTCCTTTGATCCGTTGTCCGGAACGATTCTGGCGTTCTCAACCTACGCCGTGGGCTATGTCTCGAGGCCGCTCGGCGGCGTGCTCTTCGGACACATGGGTGACAAGCGCGGACGGCGCGTCGTGCTGGTCATCACCCTGATGCTCATGGGCGTCACGACGGGACTGATGGGATTGCTCCCCACGTACGCGACGGCCGGCATCGCGAGTCCAATCCTGCTCGTCATGTTGCGTTTCGTGCAGGGCGTTGCGCTGGGAGGCGAATGGGCCGGCGCCGTCCTCATATCGGTCGAACACGGTGCGCAGCATCAACGTGGGCGCAATGCCTCGTGGACGCAGGTCGGACCATCAGTCGGCACCTTGCTGGCGACTGGCGGCATTGCCTTGATCACGTATCTCGTGTCCCCGGACGAATTTCTCTTGTGGGGGTGGCGGATACCGTTTCTGGCCAGCGTTGTCCTGGTTGGGTTCGGCCTGTGGACTCGTCGCGGTGTGGCGGAAACGCCGATGTTCACCGAACTGGAAGAGAAGGGTACGAAAGCACAGACGCCGATCGGCGATGTGCTACGGCACTATTGGCGGCGCTTGCTGATAGCTGCGGGCGTGCGAGTCGGCTCGGATGTTCTGTACGCGCTCGTGGTCGTATTTACACTGACGTACGTGACGACTGTTCTCAGTCTGTCCGGGACGCTGGCGCTGACGGCGATCATAGTCGGGAGCGCTTGCAATGCGGTGTCGGTCCTCTTCTTCGGAGCCCTTTCCGATCGCGTCGGACGTCGTCCGGTGTATGCGGCCGGCACGCTGCTCGGAATGCTCTGGGCTTTCGTCTTTTTCGTCCTGCTGGATAGCAGACGGCCGGCACTCATCGTGACCGCCGTGGTCATCGGCTTGGTGATCCACGGCGCCATGTACGGGCCGCAGGCCGCGTTCGTGACGGAGCAGTTTCCGACACGTGTCCGGTACGCAGGCTCCTCACTCGCGTACACACTGGCCGGGATTGCCGGAGGGGGCTTCGCGCCGTTGATCATCGCGAGCCTGTTTCGCATCTATGGCACGAGCACCGGGGTATCGCTCTACGTGGTTGCGGCGCTGTGCATGACCGGCGTCGCGCTCCTGATGGCACGCGAAACAGCGACCTCCCCCCTGGAAGAATAGGCGATCACCGTTCCAAGCACTATGTGTCGTGTCATGGGCGTCCTCCTCACGAAGAATTCTATTTAATTGCGGGCGGCAGACCATAACCGGCAACCGGCAGGTTGGCTCGGAACCAGATCACAATGTCCGCCTCGAGATCCAGCTGCTTCGCAAACATCGACGCGGCGTGACCGGCGTCCTTGAACATTTCTACGCGGCTATCCCGGTGCGCCGAGAGCCCAACGATCTTCCTGATCGCCGCCGCGGCATCGGTATCTTCTTCGCTGGCGGCGCCGAAAATCGGAAGGGTGTCCGAGCGTTTGATGTGGGCCTCGCCCTGCGCGTCAGTCCCTCCCGACAGTAGCACGAGCGTCCGGACTTCGGGATGACGCCGGCTGGCCTGCACCGCCTGATTCACGCCGCAGCTCCCGCCCACCACCCCGAGTGCCCTGTTGATGACGGTTGGCTGCGCGCTGAGGAACTTCAACGCCGCGTCGACGTCGCCCGGCATCAGGTCCTGAATCTTCTGACGCTGCGCCCGAAAGTCGGTGAACGCCCCTGCCCGGCTCCCGCCGAAGCCGCGCCAGTCGATCGTCAGGACGTTGTAGCCGGCGACGTTCAGCATCGTCGCCAACTGATCGTAGATCCGGCGATCGGCATTGCACTGATGGAGGAGCAGGATGCCCGGCCCGCCCTTCTCGGCTGAATAGTAATTGCCCTGGAGCGCGAACCCGTCGCCCGCGGTGACGCTGACCTGCCGCTCGTCCGCGTGCGCAGCGGCCGCGAAGAACAGAATGATGATGGAGACGAGTAGGAGTGGTTTCATCGCTCGGCTTTATCGCTCGACGAGGAAACCTTTGTCGTCGGCCTCCCGATCGACCAGGAAGCCCATGTTCGGCGTGCCCATCTCCTCCCAACTCTGACCGCCAAAGTAGACCCACTTGCTCGGGTCGGGGTTGTACTTGTTGGCGGTCGAATTGTCGTAGGTGAACTGCACGCGCATCCTGGCGCCCTTCGGGATCTTCACGGAGGTCCGGTACGTGAGCTGCCAGTTGAAGTTGTACCGCGGCAGGTAGAGGAGCGTCTCTTCTTTCCCGTCCGGATACACAAGCGTGTACCGGACTGTCTTTCCACGTACATGGGCGTGCGGGCGGAACCAGACGAGCTCGACGTCCTTCAGAAAGGTTATTTCCGCGAGCGGACCCGGATGGTCGTTCGCAAAGGGAGGAATCGCCAGCGTCGCGTTCGCCTGCTTGCGCTCGACCGGCGCATTGTCTCCCTCCGGTCCATCCTGTGGCAGGAACTTCTTCGCCGGCGGCGTCTTCGTCACGGTGAAGCCGACGCGGCTCTTGTCGACGACCGCCAGCCCGGTGGCCGTGTAGTGCAGGCTCACGATCATGTCGGAACCCGCCGGCACCAGCATCCCGGCGTTCACGGGCCGATAGTCTTCGAACGGCAGCCCCGGCAGATAGCAGAACTCGTTGGTGCCCTCGTGGTACACGGTAGGACGGCCAACGCGGCGCGTCACCTCGGTCGTGCCCGCGACGCGGGTAAGCACAACGCCATCGCGCGGGCCGGTCGTCGTCCCGTCGGGTTTCGTCATGGTGCCGTCCTCGCCGCGCGGCACCTCCATCCACTGGTACTCACCGTAGGGCGTGGTCGCCTTGTGCTTCTGGAAACCAAAGCACATGTGATGGACGACGGCCGGTACGCCCGGCATGATCTCAACGGAGGTGACCCACGTGTCTTCCTTGAACGGCGCGGGAAACGCGATGCGCTCCCATTCCACGATGCCACGGGCTGGAACGGGGTACGGCGGCAGATCGACGGTGACGTCCGGCTTGATTTGCCAGCCGCCCGCGGGCCACTCGACCGGGGGCGGCGCAGCGGTTGGATCGCCTTCGGGCGCGCCGTTATTGACCCACGCCGCGATGGTGTCAATCTCGGCCTGCGTCAGAGACCGGTCGTTATTGAAGTGCCCGTAGCGTGGGTCCGCAAACCAGGGCGGCATCGCTCTCGAGACAACGGCCGCCTTGATGGCCTTTGCCCACGGCCTGGTGTCCTTGAAGGTGAGCATCGAGAACGGCCCGATCTGACCCGGCCGGTGGCAGGTCTGGCAATTCTTCTGTAAGACCGGAAGCACGTCCTTGTGGAAGGTGATCGCCGCGGCGGCATCTTGACTGGCCGCAGGCGTCGGTGCCCACACCAGCGCCGCCATCATCAGGATTATCGAGAAAGCAACGACCGACATCCTGGAAAGCATGACGATCTCCAGTAGTTGAGCGGCCCGAGATTAATCTCGGGGCATTCTACATCCGCCGCGTCAGACGACCGCTGCTGCAGGCTGAACGACGGCGGCCTGCGTATTAATGGTCACGCTGGTGATGCTCGAATTCCTCAGCGGCGGCGACCTGCTTGTCCTTCTGCTCCTTGCTTCCCAGATGCTGTTCTCGCGCCGCCTTGACGCGGGTCGCTGTGAGTTCGCGAGTGCTCATCGCGAAACCTGACAAAAGCCGTTCCAGATCCTCGCCTTGGCATGCAGGACACCTTGCGGCATCTGGCGTGCTCGGTAGCTTCAGGAACTCAAACTGATGGCCGCAGGCCCTGCATGAGTATTCGAGGATCGGCATGGCGGAATTATAGCCAAGTCGGCGGGTGTCGACGCCGGACGACTCCTCACTCAGCCAGGCCGCCGGTTTCGCGGGTCAGATGACGGCGCCTCGCCCGTTTGCGCGCGACTGCTGGAGATATCTAAGCATCTGCCGTCGATGCGCGATTTCGGCACTGGTCAGCTGCCGGGCCTCCGAGAAAAAACGACAGAAGCGGCAGCGCCGCGGAGCCACGCGCCGGGCACGCTGGCGATTCACCTACGACCGGTAGCACTCTAAACAAGGCACGTGATCGCGATCGGCCGAGACGCCGTGGAGCGGATGGCGCGTAATGGCGCCCCTCTGAGTGCGCAAAGGCAGCCGCGCCGATGTGCCGAAGCGTCGCCGTTTCATGCGGCAGCGGCGCGATGGCGCAGGATCGCGGGCGCGCACATCGACAAGGTCGACGCTCTAGTCGGGCGAGGTCCACCGCTCCATCTGCAGTTCGGGCTGGAGCCGCGGCGGCGCATAATGGCACCGCAGCCTTGAGCGATATCTTTCTCAGCTACGCCAGTTCAGACCGTGCGCGCGTTGCACCCCTCGTGCAAGCGCTCGAGGCCCAGGGCCTGCAACTGTGGTGGGACCGCGACATCGACTACGGTCAGAGTTTCCACAAGGTGATTGAGCAGGCGCTGACGGCAGCGCCTTGCGTCATCGTCGTGTGGACCCGCGAATCGGTCCAGTCCGAATGGGTGTTGAACGAGGCGTCCGATGCGCGAAAGCGCGATCGTCTGGTTCCTGTGCTGCTCGATCCTGTGACGCCGCCGCTCGAGTTTCGTCATCTACAGGCGGCCGATCTGTCCAACTGGAAGGGCGATTCGGCCGATCCACAGTTCACGAAGCTCCACAAGTGCCTGGTGGCCATTCTGGGCAAGAGCGATGCACCGCGCCCCGCCGCGCTCGCCGCCCGGCCCGCCCGGCACTGGTGGCAGACGTGGCCGGGGCAGGCGATCGGTGCCGGTGGATTCCTGATCGGCCTGTCGGTGCTGGTGCTCACGCTCAGGCTGATGGGCGTCGTCGGCTCTCCAGCGCGGGCCTTGGACAGCACCGCCGCGACGCCAATCCAATCATCGCCAGTCAGTGCCGCAGTCGGAAAAGCCGACGTGCCCCCGCCCGCGCCCGCCGCGGCCGCTACTGAGCCACTGAACCTGCTGGACACCGATGCGGGGGCGCAACTGCTCTACACCAACAGCGTGTTGTTTGAGGAACACTGGAAGACCCTCTTTAACGGAAACCGCACGGCGGCGATGGTCGGAACCAACGACTTCGCGGTACTCGCCCTGCGCGGCGACAAGGTGGTGACGTTCGATACGCTCGCAATTTTTGTGGATGGAATATACGCCTCTGTCGGCGTCAAGGAGTTGGCCATCTACACCAGCTCGACGTCCTCCGAGGGGCCGTTCATCAAGGCCGCGCAGATCACCGTGCCCAACCATCCCATCATGCAGAAGCCATTTCAGGAGTTCCACTTCGCGCCGGTTCAAGCGCGCTTTGTCAAGCTGCAGATGCTTTCGTTCCATGGATCAACACCCTATGTGGGTACCATCCAGCTCTACGCCAGCAACAACAGCGGCAGGTTCTAGCCGGATCAGAATTTGCCGCGGAGATACGGCAACATGCGCCCCAGGTACAGGATGCCGACCCACAGACACAGGGAGCTGGCGGCGACGATCTTGTCGGTCATCAGCAGGACGCCTTTCCGCGGCACATCCCACGGCCGATCGAACACAGTCAGATAGAGATAGTTGAGTCCGGCGAGCACCAGCAGAAACACCTTCCAGTGGAAGGTGGGATTCTCGAGATACTGCTGCGGGACCGCAGTGAAGAACATCATCCCGGACGCGACGTTCAGCATCAGCCCGGCCATGCCCCATGGGAGCAGGCGGTGGACCGCTTCGAAGGGGACGTTCCCCATGAACCCGAGCACGTGCAGGTTGATCACGAGGAGGATGCCGAAGGAGAGAGACATTCCCAGGAAGTGCAACGTTTCACCTGTGGGCCAGAGCCATAGGTGGGCGAGTACCCACTCGCCGAGTGCCGCGACGTCGATCCACCGCGGACCCGAAGCGGGGGTTGCGTCGATTGGAACGGACGAAATCTCCGGATGACGGATGTAGCCGCCGAGGTTTGCCGCCCATGCCATGACCGCGAGGGTGAGCATCGTCAACACGAACACGGCAGTGAGTGTTTTTGGGGGCCGCCCGGCCCCGCGCCGGAACTGCCAGACTGCGAACCAGGCCACGACGCCCGTGAGTTCCATGCACGCGAGCGCCAGCAATGCCGCGCTCTGGTGTGTGGCAATGGCGGTTTCGGAGACGCCTGGCTGGTCCTTGATGACGTCGTGCGCGGCCACGCCGCTCATGTAGGCGGGAAGCGAAGCAATCGCGATCACGAACAGCACTTCGAGACTGACCTTCGTCAGGTCGTCATTTCTCCGGACTGTCGCGAGCAGGAACATCCCCACGCAGAGAACGGTGCCGACCGTCGGCACGTGATTCAGCAGCAGGTGCAGATGCGCCAGATCGGCTGGATTGCCAAACGGGTTCATGCTACGCCGCCACGTATGCCAGGAGACGCCCTGCGGTGATCGCCAAAGTCCATGCGGCAATCGACGCGATCGCGAGAAAACGCGCCGTCGAGCTCACGTGAATGGGATCCGCGTTCCTTCCGTACACCTCCCGACGGATCAGCACCGTCGTCGCCACGCCGATCGCCACGAACAGCAGCTTGGCGAAGAACATCGGCATGGTTCCCTTCGTCGTCGCGTCGGAGACGAACAGCATGGAGCCGGTCATGAGGTTCAGCCAGAAGCCTCCCCACATCAGCGGAAAGAGGCCCCGGAGCGCAAGGAGTGGGATTTGCCGCGCCACACCGAGGAGGCGCAGGTCAAGAGCGGCGCTCGCGCCGGTGAGCACCATCATGCCGAGCGTATGAAGCGTCAGCACGGTCGGAAACGCCCAGATCGAATCGGATCCGCGAAGCCATGTTGAGAACGCGCTGTGATCGAGCGCGGCCAGGAAGGCCATTTAGTGAAACGGTGTGCGCCGCGCGGGAGCATCGGACATGCTCCTGCGCGGTCAGAATGGCTGTTCGGGCAACCTGCTCAGTCGCGGACCCGCTGCTCGAGGACCTTGCCGTCGGCCTTGACCAGCTTCCGGACGTACATGCCCTTGAAATCGGGGTTCCTCGCCGGCGGCCCGGAGACGGTGACCACGTCACCGAAGTGAATGGACTCCGGCGTCCAACCCGCAGCGCGGAGATCGCCGGTCACGCCGCCGGTGAGCGTCCAGAGGTCCTTCTCACCGTTCTCCTTGGTGACCTCAACGGTCATCAGCATGTGGGGGTTCACGAGCCGGAATTCCTTCACCACCCCTTTGATCTCGACCGTCTTATCCAGGAAGAAAAAGGTCGCGACCGAATGATGCGCCTGGCTGGGCCGCGCAAGCATGACGAGCGCGCCCACCGCGAGTAGAAAAACGCCAGCCTTCTTCATCTCCGTTCCTTTCTGTCGGTCGTTGTCCCTTGCCGTCTAGTGGACCGTATCAACTGATTGCGTAGTGGTCGCAACAAGCTCTCGACCGCGGATCCCGCGGCCGCGACATCGGAGCGGCCGCCACCGCAATTGGGTGATACACGCCACTAGTCCTTGTACTTCGGCGAGATCATCTTCAGGTCCGCCTCGGCGTTTTCCACATCGCAGTGCGTCCAGATGATGTCGAAGTCGATCTTGCTCAGTTCCAGGGTCTCGGTATAGGGCTGTTTCATCATCTCCGGATCCTCGAACCATAACACGAGCTTCATCTTGTCGGGCGCGATCAGCGAATAGCGCTCGACCACGTGCTTTCGCCACGAGGATGGGATGTTCGTCATGTAGTCGATCCCATTGGGATCGAAGGTGAAGTTCGTCGTATCGACGATCAACTCGTTACCCTCGTAGCGGCCAGTCGAATCTCCGTAGTACAGCGGCGTCATTCCGTGGTCCAGATGCGCCCGCCCATCGGTGTGCACGACGCGAGTGGCGTTGTTATGGATGGTGATCTGGTGCTCGAAGGTGACCTGGCCCACGCGCTGCTCGATGCGAACCGGGTACTCGCGCACCAGCAGGCTCGGGACCGATTCGGGCACGCAGAAATACTTGCCTTCGATCCGCTCGTCGTGGAATATCAGCCACGCGTCTGCACGCTTGGTCAGGTGCAGCAGGTCGGCATTGAACCGGCAGGGATTCCTCGGCAGGCCTCGAGCGTCCGTGTGCTTGTCACAGATCGCGGCGTTCACCTCTTTGCCAGGCTCTCTCTTCGTGACAACCCACGTGCCCATCAGATCAGGTACGCCGTAGGTCTCCGCCGTCTTCGTAACGCGCGTCTCGAACGAGTAGGGCCGTCGCTGTTGCGTCTCTCCCTGTCCACCCTGTCTGCCTTGCCCACCCTGCCTGCCTTGATTCTGCGCCGACACATTGACGCCCACCAGTGCGATCGTTGCCACGCACACAGCGGCGACTGTGGCAATCGAGTACCTGCTCCGGACGATGTTGATCATGACGACTTCACTCCTCGGAACTAATCCAGGATTCCAAACGATACACCGCAGGCCGGTGCGTACATAGGGGTTTTTGCCGGAAATGGCGTCTTGCTGACGCTACCAAGACCTTGTAAGCTTCGGCGCGGCTACGGCGGTCACCCCCGGAAATCTCAAGGAGTTTTGATGCGCACTTTCGCACGAATCGTGTTCGTGGCCGCGTGTGTCGCCACTGTTCCGTCCCTCGTGTACGCGCAGGCATCGTTGACCGGCGTCGTCCGCGATACCTCCGCGGGAGTACTCCCGGGTGTCACCGTTGAGGCGGCGAGCCCCGCCCTGATTGAGAAAGTGCGGACGGCTGTCACCGACAACGGAGGCCAGTACCGCATCGAGAACCTCCGGCCCGGGACCTACACCGTGACGTTCACGTTGCCGGGATTTGCGATCGTGAAGCGCGAGGGAATCACGCTGACCGGCTCCTTTACCGCCACCGTCAATGCGGATCTGCGCGTCGGCGGGCTGGAGGAAACGATTACCGTCACCGGCGAGGCGCCGATTGTCGACGTGCAGAACACGACGAAGCAGCGCGTCATGACGCACGAAGTCATCGACGCGATTCCGACCGGACGGAGCGATCGCAATCTCGCAATGCTGGTTCCCGCCGTCAACGTCGGCGGCAACACGATCAGCCAGGACGTCGGTGGATCTGCCGACCAGCAGAATGCACAGATGTCGGTCCATGGAAGCCGGGGCGGCGATCAGCGGATTACGTACAACGGTGTCTCGATCGGCGTCGCGGCCAATGGGGCCAATTCGCTGATCGCGCCCAACATGAGCGCGTATCAGGAGGTCGCCGTCGATACGGGTGCCGTCAACGCTGAGCTCGGACAGGGCGGCGTGCGCGTGAATTTCATTCCGAAGGACGGCGGCAACAGGTTTTCCGGGACCACTCATGTCAGCTTCACCAGTAATGCGTTGCAGGGCAGCAACTTCACAGACGACTTGAAGAACGCCGGTCTCGCAACCCCTGATGCTCTCAAACGGCTCTGGGACTTCAATCCTGGTTTCGGTGGTCCGATCAAGCGCGACAAACTCTGGTTCTACGTCGCGTACAAGAATCTTGGCAACGAGACCTATCCCGCAGGCGCCGCAGTCAACCGCAACGCGAACAATCCGGCAGTGTGGAACTTCGAGGGCGCACCCGGAGCCAGGCCGTTCAACTCGCTCAAGAACATGGACTTCCAGGCGCGCGTCACGTGGCAGGTCACGCAAAAGCTCAAGGTCGCGTTCACCGAGCAGGAAAGCGACTACTGCGGCTGCTCGGCAGACATCACCGCGACTGTCACACCCGAAGCGGCGCTCTGGCGCACGACGCCGACACAACGCAATCTGATGGGCGACTGGTCAATGCCGGTCACGAGTCGGCTGCTGATCGATGGCGCCTTCGTGCATCGTATCCAGGACCAGCGACGCGACGTGCCACCGGACACCAATCCGTTGATGATTTCGGTCACCGAGCAGGCGCTCGGCAATCTGACCTATCGAAATGTGAATACGGGCGCCGGAAGCAATCCCGCGCTGCGGGTCAGCCGCTTCATGACCGGCAACACGCGGGCGGCCATCTCGTACATCACTGGCGCACATGCGTTCAAGGCCGGCTTCGTGTGGGGCATCAACGACGAGAAACACAATCTCGGCAACGTGCAGGAAGGCGCCCAGCAGGTCTCGTATCGCTTGAACAACGGCCAGCCCAACCTGATCACGCTCTACGCGTATCCTCTCCGGACGATCTTCCACACCGATTCCGATTCCGGCATCTACGTGCAGGACAAATGGACGCTCGCGCGGCTGACTGCGAGTTACGGTGTGCGTTATGAGTACTACTCGACGTCCTTTCCGGAACAGACCGCCGGGCCCACCGCACTCCTGCCCACGCGGAACCTGACGTTCCCGGCGACGCACGGCGTGTCATGGCACGACCTGACTCCCAAGACAGGAGTGGCGTGGGACGTGTTCGGCACCGGAAAGACGGCTGTAAAGGCCTCCCTGAACAAGTACGTGCAGGGAGAGGGACCGGGTGGCATCGGCGGCACGGCGTTGAGCCCGATCAATCGAATTGGCAACGTGACGACACGGTCGTGGGGAGATGCGGACCGCGATTTCGTTCCCGACTGCAATCTGACGGACGCGGCCCTCAACGGTGAATGCGGCCCCCTGGCGAACCAGAATTTCGGCAAGTCCACATCGAGCTCTTCGTACGATCCCGCAATCCTCAGCGGCTGGGGAATCCGCAGCAACAACTGGGAATTCTCGAGCGGCGTCCAGCACGAGGTCCTTCCGGGCACGTCGGTCGATGTGACGTACTTCCGCCGCTGGTATGGCAACTTCTTCGTCACGGACAACCGTTCCGTCACCCCGGGCGACGTGAGCGGGTTCAGCCTCACGGCGCCGAGCAGCGACACACGGCTCCCGAGCTCGGGCCAGACCGTCAGCGGCTACTACGACCTGAACGGGGACAAAGTCGGTCTTGTCGACAACTACACCACCAGGGCGTCCCGCTACGGCAAGCAGATCGAGCACTGGAACGGCGTCGACGTCAGTCTGACTGCCCGCCCGAGGCCCGGGCTGTTCGTCCAGGGCGGCACGAGCACGGGTCGCACGAGCCTGAACTCCTGCGAAATCCGCACGGCGCTGCCCGAGACGGCGCTGACCAACCCCTTCTGCAAAACGAACACGCCGTTTCTGACGTCGATCAAGTTCCTCGGCTCGTACCTCGTGCCGCGGATCGACGTGCAGGTCAGCGCCACGATGCAGAACATTCCCGGTCCTGTCGCGAACGCAAACTACGTGGCGACCACTGCCCAGGTCGCGGCGTCGCTGGGTCGTCCGCTCTCGGGCAGCGCGGCGAACGTGACCGTGCCGCTCATTCCGGCCGGTTCGTTGTACGTCAAGCGCGTGAACCAGCTGGATGTGCGTTTGGGCAAGATCCTCCGGCTGGCGACGACGCGCGCAGCGGTCAACCTGGACATCTACAACGCGTTGAACGGCAATGCGGTGCTGGGCGTGAATCAGACGTTCAACCCGGCAAACCCGACGCTGTGGCAGCGCCCGGAGTCGATCCTTCAGGCTCGCCTCTTGAGGATCAGCATGCAGTTCGACTTCTGATGAGAACGAAGATGAAACGTCACGTGTGCCTTGCCGCAATCCTCGCGCTCACCGTCGGCGCATCACTCGGGCTCGCGCAGGGGCGCGGTCAGGGCGCCGGTGGTGGCGGCAACAACAACAACGCCGGCATGCCGTGGGAGGCGCTCAGGGCCGGAATGCTCGTCAAGTGGGATGACGTGCCCAGGAGCCAGCAGAAGACCGAGCCGTTCAAGATCTTCGACAACGTTGCGTATGTCGGGCTCGAAACGGTGGGCGCGTACCTGATCACGACGAGCGATGGGCTGATTTTGATCGATGCCACGTACGCCGACTCCGCCGACCACGTGCTCGAGAGCGTGCGGAAGCTCGGCGCCGATCCTGCGCGCATCAAATACATCATCGTGACCCACGGTCATAACGATCACTTCGCCGGGGCGGGGCGGATCAAGCAGGCAACCGGGGCGCGCATCGCCATGTCGGCCGAAGACTGGACGCTGGTGGAACGACTGTTCAGCGGAACCGGCGGCGATAACGGGATGCCGTTCACGCGCGACCTCGTCCTGAAAGACGACGACACGTTGAAGCTGGGTGACACGAACCTCAAATTCCATGTGCTGCCCGGGCACACCCCCGGCAATGTCGGGACCGAGATCCAGGCGCGCGATGGGCGGAGGACCTATCGGGCGCTGGTCGGGCTCGCCTTTGCACCAGCACCCGGACTGACGGAGGCATCGATCAAGACAACCGAGCGCCTCAAGCAGCTCGGCCCGTGGGATGCCCTCCTGACGTCGCACCCCTACCTGGCGCCCGTACCAATTCCTCTCACCGCTCGGGAGATCTTCCTCGGAGTGGCGCCAGCCGCCGTGAAGAAGCAGACGTCACATCCTGCTGCGGCCGGCGCCGAGTACATCAACGCCTATTTCGACACCATCCTGACGGCGGTCCGCGAACGTCTGGCCAGGGAAAAGGCGTCGTCGGCATCGCGGCCGACGCAATAGAAGGGACGCACGGCAGTGGCGCGAGCGCTGTTTCTCCGGCTGATTGCCGCAGCACTGTTCGTTGACGCCGCTGCCGCGCAGGCACCACGTCCTGCGGACGTGGTGCTGTACGAGGGTGCGCGGCTGATTACCGGCGCCGACGGTCCGCCGATCGAACGATCCGCATTCCTCGTCCAGGGCGGCCACTTCACGCGGGTGGGCCGCCAGGGAGAGGTACAGGCGCCTGCCGGCGCGGTGCGCGTGGATCTCACCGGCAAGACGGTGATTCCCGCGCTGGTCGATGCGCACTCCCACATCGGCTACATGAAGAACCTCACCAGCGGTCCCCAGAACTACACGAGAGAGAACATCCTGGACCACCTCCATCGGTTTGCGTATTTCGGCGTGGCCGCGTCGCAAGCGATGGGAAGCGATTTCGGGGAGCTGCCGTTTCAGATCAGGGAGGAGCAGCGCGCCGGGAAGGATCCTGACGCCGCCAGATTCCTGACCGCGGGCCGGGGCCTCGCACCGATTGAAGAGATCAGCCCGGCGAACATGCGTCACGCCGCTAATGTCGTGACCACAGTCGAAGGCGCGCGCGCGGACGTGCAGGAGCTGGCGCAGCGGAAGATTCCGTTGATCAAGATGTGGGTCGATAGTCGCGGCGGCACGATCAAGACGCTGACGCCCGACCTGTACGGCGCGATTCTGGACGAGGCGCACAAGCACGGGCTGCGCGTGGCCGTGCACGCGACCGAGCTTTCCGACGCCAAGAACCTTCTGCGGGCAGGGATCGACGTCTTCGCCCACATGATCAGCGACGTCGATGACGAGCTGATCGCGCTTTTCAAGCAACACCCGAACACGGTGCTGCTGACGGCACTGAACGCGCCTCGCCGCATCGTCGCGGCGCCCTGGCTCTATCCGGCGCATCCACTCATCGCCGAGACCGTGCGGCCGGAGCAAATCAAACGACTGCAGGATCGGCTGTCGGCACAGAGTCCTCAGACAATCGAGCAGGGACGCATGGCGTGGGAGCGTCTCGCGCGCGGTCTCCGACTCTTGTCGGCTGCGGGGGTCAAAATAGGTGTCGGCACGGACGGCGGCGGCCAGAACGGCGATCAATTCGTCGGCTGGACGATGCACTCTGAGTTGGAGAACCTGGTCATTGCGGGCCTCACACCGGCGCAGGTGCTCGTCGATGCGACGCGCCACTCGGCGGAAATTCTCGGGCTCGACGACCTGGGGATGGTCGCGTCCGGCAAGAGTGCCGACTTCGTGGTCCTGGACGCGAACCCGCTCGAAGACATCACCAACACGCGACGCATCTCCAGAGTGTTCCTGCGGGGCCACGAAGTCGACCGCGCGAAGCTCAGGAGAGGGTGGTAGTGCATCCTGACGCGTCGCGCACATGGCTAGTGAAAATCGCGGCGCCGTAGGGGCATCCGTTGTGAGGAACGAGCAGTGCACGCCTGCTCACACAGCGAACTGGGTGCTCCAACGCTGCTCATCACGACGCTGACGGCAAAGACGCGCGGTCAAACCGCCCGGGCACGTCCGTTGCCCTTCCGATGACGATGGTAAAATCCGGCCTTCCGCCGGATCCATGATCATCGAAGGAGTTCGGCGATGACGCCTTCCGAGATGGAAGAGCAGCTCAAAAACCTCGACGCTCGGACCACGGCGATTGCGCAGATCCTGCCAACGCTCGCCACGAGACTGGATCTGCGCGAGGAGTTTGCCAAGCTCGCGACCAAAGAGGAGTTGCGCGACGAAGTCGCGAAGCTCGCTGCCAGGGACGAGCTACACCTGCGCACCGAGGCGTTGCAGGACGACCTCCGTCTGACCACAGAGGCGTTGCAGCACGAGATCGAAACGGGTTTTCAGGCGGCGAAGGCGCACGCCGACGGGCTCAACGAGATCACGCGCGAGCAGATCCGCCTGCTTGCCGAACAGATGGCTACGAAAGAAGATCTTCGGGACCTGCGTCGAGAGATTGCGACGAAAGGTAACCTTCAGCAGCTCCAGCGGACGCTGTCGGCACAGATCGCCGCGCTCGGCGCTTCGAGGCGCAACAAGAAGCGCTAATGCGTGTCCATTCAGGTTGAATCCGGAAAAAGAGGATCCCTTGCGCGGACGTGCACGAATCAACGGCGTGGCTCTGTCCTACGAGGAGATCGGTGACGGCGCCCCGATGATTTTCGTTCACGAGTTCGCCGGGGAGGCGTCCAGCTGGCAGCCGCAAATTCGCTTTTTCAGCCGTCGCTATCGCACGATCACGTTCAACGCGCGAGGCTATCCGCCATCGGATGTGCCGGAGGATCCGGCAGCGTATTCGCAGGTGCAGGCAGTCGAGGATATCCGCGGTGTCCTCGATCATCTGAAAATCGGCAAGGCTCATGTCGTCGGCCTGTCGATGGGGGGCTACGCGACGCTGCATTTTGGTCTCTCTCATCCTGACCGTGCGCTGTCGCTCGTGGTGGCGGGGGCCGGCTACGGCTCGAAGCCTGAGGAGCGTGACGCCTTCCGCCGGGATTGCGCGGCCATCGCCGACCGGCTGGAGCGCGAGGGGATGGACACAGCCGCGGAGACGTACGCACGCGGGCCGACGCGAGTGCAGTTCATCGACAAAGACCCCAGCGGCTGGACAGAGTTTCGAGACCTGCTGAAGCGGCAATCCGCGATCGGTCACGCCTTGACCATGCGGGGCGTACAAATGAAGCGGCCGTCGATCTACGAACTGGGCGACCAGATGGCGAGGCTCGACGTGCCCACGTTGATCATGACCGGCGACGAGGACGAACCGTGTCTCGAGCCGGCGCTGTTCATGAAGCGCACGATTCCAACGTCGGCACTCGTCGTCCTGCCGAAGGCGGGCCATACGATCAACCTGGAGGAACCAGACGCGTTCAACCGGGCGGTCCTCGATTTCGTTACAACCGTTGACGCGGGACGCTGGAAGCGACGTAATCCCGCGTCGCTGAGTCCTTCGGCGATGCTCCAGGCCGATTCGGATTCATGAAGCAGGCTTCGAAGATCTCTTGACCAACGGGGTGAACGGGATCGGGGATCAAGGATCAACTCCCAACGTCCAACGCCCAACTCCCAAGGCGATTCGGCCGTCGGGCACGAGATCCGGCCGTAGAGGCCGATCGCGTGCGGCAAACGACGGAGGCGCACCGTGCGGTGCCGACAATGTCACTCTGTCATCGCAGAGGCCGGCATGGTCGTGCGCGAAGGAAAACCCGTTCGGCGAATACTGAACCCAACGGTCCTGGGCACTCCCATGGGTTTTCCGGAGCCGCATGACCATGGCGGCCGCGCATCCTAGATCCGCGCAGGCCGCGTGTCGTTAGGAACCGCCCGCCTTCGCCAGAGCACCCTAAGGCTTCGTCGAGGCAAGCTGGAGGAATCCCAGCATCTGCCGCCGATGCGCGATTTCGCCGCTCGTCAGCTGCCGCGCCTCCGAGAAAAACGGCGGGAGCGGCGACGTCGAAGCAGACGCTTCAAGGCCCTGGGCGCGCTGGCGATTCAGCTCGGAGCGATAGCACTCGAAACAGAGCACGGTTCCCCGCCGTGGCTCGTAGAGCGAAGGCTGGCGATTGCTTGCCGCGCCGAAGCGCTCTTGCGAAGGCGGGCGGTCGCGGCAGCTGTGGCAGGTCTGGCGAACG
>Ga0070699_100001793_pt1 | contig 19543 bp, 20 predicted proteins | sample KBSK1503metaG_FD_65473 | JGI IMG/M metagenome (GOLD analysis project Ga0070699, IMG submission 65473) | Corn, switchgrass and miscanthus rhizosphere microbial communities from Kellogg Biological Station, Michigan, USA - KBS K1-50-3 metaG | ecosystem: Host-associated > Plants > Roots >... | reverse complement strand
TCGTGACCGGCAAGACGATCGCGGCCGGTCCCACGCAGCATTACGTTCTGGTGGCAAACGCGCCGCTCGGCTCGACTGCCGTCGTGTGCACGGATCCGAACGAGCCGAACGACACGCCGGAAACCGCGACGCAGCTCGCGAGCGGCATTCCGCTGATGGGCCGCTTCTGCTCGCAAAGCGACGTTGATGACTTCAAGTTCACCGCTACGGGACCCGGAACGGTCAGCGTCACCGCGACCGATACGCCGATCAAAATCACGGTGATCGCGACCGGCGCGCAATCCACGATCGCTGCTGGAACGACTGGAACGCTTCAGGTTCCAAGCGGCGTCGACGTGATCAAGTTGGAACCGGCGGGGACGATTGGGGCAAGCGCCAGCTACACCATCACGGCCACGTATCCCTTTTCGACTCCGCCCCGCAAACGGCCCTCGCGGCATTGATCGCCGGCTGAGAGCCGGCGCTACGTAGAGCCGGCTCTCAGCCGGCTCGAATACAATCGGCGAATGCCGTACAAAACCCTCCTGGCCGAGGAGAGCGATGGCGTCGTCCTCGTTACCCTGAACCGGCCGGAAGTGCACAACGCTTTCAACGATGTGCTGATCACGGAAGCGATCGAGCTCTTTCGAGGGATCGGCCAACGCGATGCCAGGGCGGTGGTGCTGCGAGGGAGCGGGTCGAATTTCTGCGCCGGAGCGGATCTCAACTGGATGGCGAGCATGGTCAACTACACGCGCGACGAGAACGTCAAAGACTCCGTTAACCTCGCGCGCATGTACGCCTGCATCAACGAGTGTCCGCTGCCGGTGATCGGCCGCATCCAGGGAGCCGCGATCGGCGGAGGAGTGGGACTGGTGGCCGTCTGCGACATCGCGATCGCGACGCGCGATACGAAGTTCGGATTGGCGGAGGTGAAGCTCGGAATCCTGCCGGCAGTGATTTCGCCGTACGTGATCGCGAAGATCGGTGAGACTCACGCGCGGGCGTTGTTCATGACCGGCGAGCGCTTCGAAGCCGAGCGGGCGCTGCGCATCGGCCTCGTGCATCGCGTGGTGGAAGATACCGCAGCACTCGACACCGCGATCAACGAGACCATCGCACAGATCAAGACTTCCGGACCGCAGGCCGTCCGCGAATGCAAGAAGCTGATCGCCCATGTCGCGAGCCACGAGCTGATCGATTCCATTCCATACACCATCGAAGCGATCGCATCCCGCCGCACTTCGGAAGAAGGACAGGCTGGGATGAAAGCGTTCCTGAAAAAAGAAAAGCCGCCGTGGACATCCGAAAACTGATCGTCCCCAACCGCGGCGAAATTGCGGTTCGCATTGCGCGCGCATGCCGCGAAATGGGCATCCAATCGGTGCTCGCGTGTGTCGAGTCGGACGACACCGCGTTCACGCGACGCTTTTTCGATGACGCGGTGCAGGTTGCGTCCTATCTCGACGTCGGCGCGGTCATCGACGCAGCGCGGAAGTCGGGCGCGGACGCCATCCATCCCGGCTACGGTTTTCTCTCCGAGCGCGCCGAGCTGGCGGCAGCCTGCGAAGAAAAAAAGATCATCTTCGTCGGTCCGAAATCGTTTTCCATCGCTGCGATGGGCTCGAAATCTCACGCCCGCCAACTCATGCAGCGCCTCGGCGTTCCTGTGGTGCCTGGTTATGACGGCGACGATCAATCGGACGCCACCCTCGCACGCGAAGCGGCACGCATCGAATTTCCATTATTGGTAAAACCATCGTCGGGCGGCGGCGGCAAGGGAATGAAGATCGTGCGTGCGTCCGCCGAGCTTCAGCCGTCGATCGACTCCGCGCGCCGCGAGGCGACGAAAGCGTTCGGAAACGATCGCCTTCTTCTCGAGCGCTATATCGAAGAGCCGCGTCACATCGAATTCCAGATCTTTGGCGATGGAACCGGAAACGTCATCCAGCTTTTCGAACGCGACTGCTCGATCCAGCGCCGCTATCAGAAGATCATCGAGGAGACTCCGGCGCCGCGATACACGGAAAAATTGCGGCTTAAGATGGCCAAGGCCGCGATCGCGGCTGCCCAGGGAGTCGAATATCGAAACGCCGGCACGGTCGAATTCCTCGTCACGCCCGATGGCGACTTTTACTTCCTCGAGATGAACACGCGCCTGCAGGTGGAGCATCCGATCACTGAGGCGGTGGTAGGCGTCGATCTCGTGCGCGCCCAGATCGAAGTTGCGGGTGGCGCTCCGCTTCCGTGGAAACAGAAAGATCTGCAACAGCGCGGTCACGCGATCGAAGTGCGCGTGTACGCCGAAGATCCCGACGATCGTTTTCTGCCGCAGAGCGGCACGATCGCGTACTACCAGCAGCCGAGCGGGCCGGGTGTGCGGGTGGATGCAGGCGTGGAGCAGGGGAGCGAGATCAGCGTGAAGTTCGATCCGATGCTCGCGAAGCTGATCTGCCACGCCGAAACGCGCGAGGCGTGCATCGATCGCCTCGAGCGCGCCCTGTGCGACTACGTCATCCTCGGCACCAAGACCAACCTCGGATTCCTACGGCGTGTGGTCTCGCATCCGGCGTATCGTGAGGCGAAGCTCTCGACGCGTTTTCTCGCCGATCACGACGTGCGCGTCGAAACTCCCGAAGTGGTACCGCTCATCGCGGCTGCGCTCGCTGCGAACAAGATGCAACCGACAACTGACAACCGACAACCGACAACCATCTGGGAGTCAATCGGAAGTTGGGGGCGCTAAGTACCCCTCATCCGGCCTTCGGCCACCTTCTCCCGAGGGAGAAGGCTCGCAACGAGATCCCTCTCCCGCCGGGAGAGGGTGCCGCGAAGCGGCGGGTGAGGGGTTGTGTCATCCCGGCGTGTCGCCGACGAGGCGGATGAAATTCGCCACCAGCAGCGGATCGTAAAACGTCTCGGATCGTTTCCGCAGAATCTCGAACGCTGCGGCGCGCGTGAGAGGCTGCTGATATGGCCGCACGGTCGACATTGCATCGTAAGTGTCGGCGATCGATGTCATGCGGCTGGCGAGATTTGGAACGCGCGTGGATTTGAGCACCGGGTAGTTCGGCTGTCCGTCATAGCGCAAATGGTGCTCAAATGCCACGACCACCGACAGCGGCGACGCTCCTTCGATTTCGCCGAGGTACCAGGCACCCTGCTGGGCGTGTCCTTTCATCGTTTCCCACTCCGTGCCTTCCAGTTTGCCGGGTCGATTGAGGATGTCGGTTGGAACCGTCAGCTTTCCGATGTCGTGCAGCAGCCCGGCCATGCCGAAGGCATGCAGCATCGGACCTTGAATGCCAAACGACCGCGCTTGCGCGAGGACCAGCAGTGAGACATTGACCGAATGCACGAACGTGTACTCATCGTGCTCTTTCAATTTCGCCAGCGGCAGGATCGACCGCGTGGTGCGGGAGATCGAGTCGATGAAACTCCAGACCAGATCCTCCATCTGATCCATCGGAAGCTTGCGTTCGACGCGAAAACGGGCCCACGCCTCGCGAATGGCCTCGAGCTGTTCGGGTGACAATTCCCGCCGCGCCTTCTCGTGCTCTTCCTCTTCGGTCGCGATGTGCACGCGGCCGAGGATCACATGAAGCGATGAGGCCAGCGGCGCGCCGACTGCCAATGCGTCGATTAACCGATGCGTTTCGTCCTGCTGCAGGCCGGCCCCGAGCGTCATGCGTTCGATGCCGTGGCGCCGCAGCACTTCGATGAATTGCCGCACAGAGAGGCTCGTCTTGCGAATGACCTCCTCGCCCACGACGATGTCATCGCCGACGATCAGATACGTGATGGATTCCGCTTTAGTCTGCGTGACGTGGCGATGCACGGCCGCGACAATCTGCTCGATCGTCTGCACCACGCGCGGATGATTCGCGGGATAGAGCGCCCGCATGTTGATGGCAGCCGAGATCTGTGTGGCCAGATGTTCCATCGTCAACTCTGCGAGAGCCGGATGCAGATCCCGCGGACAGTGCCGTCGCTCGATCGTAATCCCCGCTCGATGAGAGCGGCTCGCGATTCCTTCGGATAACCCGACAGCGATTCCCACGCCGCATGACGCTCCGCTTTCGAGGGCCAGAGGAAAAACGGATCGCCGAAGAATCGCTCGAGCGCCGGCAGGGCAGTGGGCTCGCCCAACTCGCCGAGCGCGCGAATGCTCTTCACGCGCAGCGATTGTCGTCGCCGGAAGAAGTCGGTGCCATCGAGGACCCTGAGCAGCGGCTGCACCCCTTCCTTCATGCCGTTGCTGCCGATGAGTGCGACGGCCGCTTCGGCGACCTTCGGATCGCGATCGCGGATGACGTTTTCCAGCAAGTCCATCGGCACGTCGCTATCGAGAGCGAACAGGCTCTTGATGGCCTCCATGCGCACCCGCAGATCGTTGTGTTGGGCAAGCTGTCGCATCTCCGGCAGGGTGGTTCGGTCATTCACGCTTCGAAGCAGGATGATCATGTTCCGCAGGACATACCATCGCGAGTCATTCAGGAGTTCCTGGACTTCCGGCACGATCACCGGTCCAAGCGACGTGATGAAATCGAACAGCCGACGCCGCCGCGACCGGTTCCCTTCCTCGGTGAGCGCAATCAGCAGGTTCTTCCGCGCGCTGGCGCCGAGGGTCTCGGTGAGGCGCTGAATCGTCCGCGTTTTTTCCGGCGGAGCGTTGAGCAGACTCTCGATCAACGCGCGGATCACTTCACCGGTCGCCAGCCTCCCGATCGCTTCGTCGATCGCCTGGCGTAGCTCGGCGCTGGCGGTCGATGCTGCAATTTCCTGCAGCCGCTGCAGAATCTCGAAAGCCTCGTCGAACTCACCGGCTGTCAGGTGCGATCGGAACAATCCCTCAAGACGGGTCAGAATCGTCTGCGCGGCGCGTGTCGATCCGATGGCCGCCACCAGCTCGATGATGGTTCTTCCGAGCTGCCGCGTGAGCGCGTCGTTGGCGACCGTCTCCACACGCTTCCCGAGCTGCTCCGTGGTCTGAAGCGCATTGGGCGGCACAGTGGGAATGTGAACGGAAACCTGTTGCAGCAGCGCGGAGTGGTCGGGCGGATTGAATCGATCGATGTCGTCCTCGCCGAAGAGCTGCACGAGATCTTTGACGACATCTTCCGATGGCGCCTGTGCGTGCGCGGAAGCCTCGAGCACGCTCAACGACTGCAGCAGATTGAGAGCGTGATCCGACAGCTTCTCCATCGATGAGAGATATCGCAGCGCCTGGAGAACTTCGTCGGCCGGAATCGCCGAGGCCACGTCGCGGAGCAGCGCGCCGGCGGCGTCGTCGGTGGCAAGCGTCTCGACCACTCGGCGCAAAATCGCTCCGCGCAGAGGCTCGGGAAGCGTGCGCAAGAGCTCCATCGCCTGATCCAGCGATTTTTCCTTGGCGCTTGCTTTGGCGTTTGTGATATGGCGCGCCACCGCTTCCGCCACTCGCGTATGAATGGACTCGGCGCTCTCGCGCTGGATCGGCATCCGAACGCCGAAGGTCGCATTCGGATCGAACGTCGGCTTGCCGCTGACCGCGTTCTCGACGAACTTCAGGATCATTTTCGCGAGCTCGTCCGCCGATTGGTCGCCTCGCGCCAGAAAATCCTCGGCCTCGCTGGAGAGCTCGCGCCCTTCCATCATCGCGCGCAGGATGTCCTCCCACAGAGAGGCCGTCTTTTCTTCCGGCCCCACCGCTGTCAGGTCATCAGTGACCTGAACCTTGGAGTAATCGACCGGCTGAAGGTTGATGTTGACGATGCCGGCGGCGGTCAGATCGGTCCAGATCGGGCGTTTCTGATCGTCGGGACCGCCAGCCGCGAGCAAGCGCAGGAACGTTTCGATGTCGTGTGCGTCGGTGCCCGTCGCGAAGCGAAGGACAGCGACGCCACGCGCATAGAGCGCCTGCGCAAATTTTTGAGCGGAGGCGGAATCAATTTTGTCGGAACCGTAGAGCAGGCCGTCGCTGTCGATGCCGAGGATGACCTCGCCGGCGGGCCCGCGGAGATCGTTCAGGCGCCGATGGGCAAGCTCGAGCGAACTGACCAGCGCCGGATGCCCCGGCGGATAGGCTGCAAGATTTTTCCAGCCGAGCGCCAGCGCCCGGACCAGTTCTGCCACCTGCGTTGCCGCGGCGGTCGACGCCACGGTGTAATTCTATTCTTGCTAGAACTTTCCGCGTGGAACCTGAAAAGCGCCGCTCCGAATCTGCTTTTCGACACCCTCCACCTCGGCGATCGTGGCCGGAGAGACGGTCGATTCGAGCCGATCGTTCCAGACCAGCTACACAATTCCTTCTTTCCTGCCGAGCCAGTGTTGCAAGCCGCGGTGTAGATCTCCTTGACTTCGAATTTCGGATTGACGGAGAGCGCGCCCGGAGTCGAAGACCCGAAAGGTGGAGCGACAATGAACCGACGCATCGCTGCGAATTCTATGCATTTGTGATAAACCCGCGAGTTGAGGAGACGGACGATGGATGACGACGTCGAGCGAAACGGCAACGGCTCCGAGGATGATGAGCAGTTCGAACAGATGATTATCGAGAACAGCATCCTGTTGCACAGCCTGGCCGCGCTGCTCGTGCGCAAAGGTGTTCTCAAACAGGAAGAGCTCGATGACGAGATGGACAAGCTCTACGAAGAGATGGAGAAGTTTGACGAAGAATAGGTTGCGGGTCGATGTCATCCCGAGCATAGCGAGGGATCGGTGTGGATGGGCGGTGCGATGTTGGAGCTTGTTCGTACCGCCCGCCCACACCGATTCCTCGCCACGCTCGGAATGACAGTTTGTCGTTGTCCAGTTATCAGATTGTCGTTGGAGACATATATGAAAATTCGAAACATCTTCATGGCCTTGCTGATGACGGCGATGGCCCTGCCTTCTGTTGCGCAGCTCTCGATGTCCAAGGCCGACTGGGCGCGCGGCCCGGTTCAGTTCCTGATGACCAGGGACGAGCAGGCGGCCTGGAACCAGGTCAAGAGCGACGCCGAGGCCGATCAATTCATCGCTCTCTTCTGGGCGAAGCGAGCTCCCGGCGTGCACGAGGAATTCGATCGCCGAGTGCAGTACGCCGATCAGCAGTTCACGACGCCACGGCAGCGAGGCTCGCTGAGCGATCGCGGAAAGGTTCTGGTCCTCTTCGGTGCTCCGGTCCGTGCAACGCGAAGTGCTCCCGCCAATGCGCCGACCACCACTGACACCGCGGTCGGAAGTGAGGCGTCGGAGGCCAATATCGAGCGGCAGACGTGGATTTACGAAGGCGATCGGGCTGAGAAACTGTTCGGCTCTCCGCACGTAGAGTTCCGCTTCGTCGATCGGTTCAGCAATCACGACCTCCGGCTGGAGACCCCCCGCATCGACTTCACCGCTGCGCAACAGCGCGCCATCGCCGCCGCCATCGCGCAGCCGAATCTCACAAAAGTTCCAGCGCCGCAGCCGGTTCCGCAACCGGCAGCCGCTCCCGCTGCACCGGCTGTTCCCTCCACGAATCTCAAGACCGCGTCGCTCGAAACGGCTGTCGCTGATGCGAAGGCCGGCAAAGTAGCGAGCAAGGGCGCGCTGATCTCCTACGCCGAATTCGTCGCCCCGACAGGGGAGTACTACAGTCCGATCGCGCTCTACATCCCGGCTTCCGCCGGTTTGACAGCCGATGCGGCCGACACGTTTTTTGGCGTTGTCGAAGATGCCACCGGAAAGCGCGTTCTGGCGTTCGAAGAACCGGCGAAGGTGATCGCGTCGAAGTCAGACTATTTCGTCGACAAATCCGTCGACCTTCCAAGCGGCAAATACGCAGTCACCCTGGGCCTCGCCAAAGCGGGAGCGCCGGTGGTCATCGCCTCAGGTCCGATCGAACTGAACACCTTGACGAAGGAGTCGACGGGCACGTCGCGCTTGATTCTCTCGGACAACGTCTACGAGATGCCCGAGGCGGCGCCGGTGAAGTCGCCCTACGCGTTCGGCAAATTGAAGATTGTGCCGAAGGCCACACTTCAGTTCACGAACAAGGATGAGCTGAATTATTTCGTCGAAATCCATAATCCTGGAATTGCTCAACAGACGACGACCGCGGTGGAAACGACGACGAAGGCCACGGCGCCGGACACTACCGTTAGCGTTTCAAAGCCGGTCGCACTGTCGCAAGCAGGAAAGCCCAGCTTACAAATGAAGCTTGATCTAGTCGACAGCAAGGGCAAGACGGTTGCTGGGTCGCCGTTATCAGATGCGCAAGCGCTCCCTCTCTCTGGTCAAGACGGACCCGGTCAATACGCAATCATCAACGGCATCCCTTTGTCTCAGATGGCGAAACCGCTTCCGCCGGGCGATTACACGCTGAAGATGAAGATCATCGATACGATTTCCAAACAGTCGTACAACCTGGAGCAGAAATTCAGGATCATCGGCTGAGGCTACAATAGGATCCGATGCCCTTCGCAACTGTCGAAGAAGCCGCTGAGATCTACCGCCGCGGAGAGTTCGTCATCATCGTCGACGACGAAGACCGCGAGAATGAGGGAGATCTCTGCATCGCAGCCGAGAAGATCTCGCCGGATGCGATCAACTTCATGGCCAAGCACGCGCGCGGTCTGATCTGCCTCGCGTTGACCGAGGAGCGCTGCAAAGATCTCGACCTTCCACTGATGGTCGAGAACAACACATCGCCGTATGGCACGGCGTTCACGGTGTCGATCGAGGCCCGCGGCCGCATCACCACCGGCATTTCAGCGTTCGATCGATCGGAAACTGTCAAAGTGGCGATCGATCCGAAAACCCGGCCGGCGGATCTGTTGCGTCCCGGCCACATCTTTCCTTTGCGCGCGCGCAAAGGAGGGGTGCTCAAACGTGCGGGACAGACGGAGGCTTCCGTCGATCTCGCTTCGATCGCCGGCATGACTCCGGCGGCGGTCATCTGCGAAATCATGAACGAGGATGGCACGATGGCCCGGCTTCCGGATCTCCGCGACGTGGCCGCCCGCCACGCGCTGAAGATCATCTCGGTGGCCGACATCATCAACTACCGCATGCATCACGAGAAGCACGTGCGCTGCCTGGCCTCGCCGCGTCTGCCCACTCCCTATGGCGAGTTTCGCGTGCACGCGTACAAGAGCGACATCACAGGGGAGGAGCACGTCGCGCTCGTGATGGGCGAGATTGGCGAAGATGACCCGGTGCTCGTGCGCGTGCATTCCTCGTGTCTCACGGGGGATGTGTTTCATTCGAATCGCTGTGATTGTGGTGCGCAGCTCGAGCGCGCGTTCGAGCTCATCGCGGCCGAAAAGAAGGGCGTGGTGCTCTACCTGCTACAAGAGGGGAGAGGAATCGGGCTGCTCAACAAACTGAAAGCCTACGAGCTTCAGGAGCAGGGCGATGACACGATCGAGGCCAATGCCAAGCTCGGCTTCGCCCCCGATATCCGCGACTACGGCACCGGCTCTCAGATTCTTCGCGACCTCGGCATCCGCAAGATCCGGCTGATGACGAACAATCCCGCGAAATACGTCGCCATCGAAGGCTTCGGCCTGGAGATCGTCGAGCGCGTCCCGCTCGAAATCGCGCCGACCGGCGGAACGCAAAAGTATCTCGAGGCCAAGAAAAAGAAACTCGGGCATATTTTGGAGTTGGTATGAAGTGCCGAGTGCTCAGTGCCGAGTGCCGAGTCCTGCCACCCACTCGGCACCCGGCACTCGGCACTCGTCCCTGAGTCATGCCCATCCTCGAAGGCCAGGGCGACACCGACTACGAACGCTACGTTCGCGTTCCGGAGCTTCTGGCGCTTCAAAAGAAAAAAGAGGAGCTCGCACACCCGGAAGAGCTGCTTTTTCAGACGACCCATCAGGCCGCCGAGCTTTGGCTGCATCAGGTCGACTACGAGATCGATCGGGCTGCGGAGATGATCCGCGGCGATCAGCCGCACGCCGCAGCCGATCTCCTCAACCGCTGCCGGGTGATCATCGATCTCCTGCGCGAGCAGATCATCATTCTCGAGACGATGGCGCCGGCGGACTATCACGTCATCCGCCTGGCTTCGCTCGGCCGGGGAAGCGGGCAGGAATCGCCGGGATTCAACAAGTTGTTGGATGTCGGAAAGCGGCTCTGGCCTCCCGTCCAGGACCTCCTGGGCCGTTACTCGATACCGCTCATTGACTTGGAGCGGAAACCTCGCGAACATTACGAGCTGTTTCGCCTCGTGCAGGCGCTGATGGACTACGACGAAGCGTTCATGAAATGGCGCTTCACGCACATGCGCCTGGCGTTCCGCATCATCGGATCTCGAGTTCTTTCTTTGAAAGGCGTTCCCGCTTCGCAGTTAGAGATGGGAACCCGTGAACCGCTCTTCCCGGAGCTCTGGGAAACGATCAGCCGGCTGACCGACGAACACAAGCCGACGTATTGAATCGCCGGTTGCTTCCGAGCCCGCTGAGGTGTCGAACTGTCGAAAAGTCTGTGGAAAAGTCGAACGATTTTGACGGCAAAAACTTTTGGGATCAGGCGTTACCGTTGCTTGACGGTGCAAAACTCGATCGGTATATTCGCTGGCCGTTGTCGAAAGGGCCCCGCCCCTGAAGCGCTCAGCGCACGTCTACAGCCATCAATACCTTGGGGGAGTTAGATAAATTCATGAAACGGACCGTGTGCCTCTTCGGGGCACTGATTCTTTCCCTTTTGCTCTTCGGGTGCGAAAAGATCAAAGCCCGAAGTGAGATCAAAATGGGTAACGAAGCTTACGAACACGAGGACTACGCCAACGCGCTGGCGCACTACACTCGAGCGCGCCAGATCGACAAGAGCTTCCCCGACCTCGATCGCATGGTCGGGTACTCGCAGATCGGCCTGTATGTTCCTGACGATAAGTCGCCGAAAAACGAGGCCCATGCCGACGCCGCGATAAGGGAGCTCAGCATTTATCTGAAAAAGAGGCCTGATGATCGCATCGCTCGTGATGCGCTGATCAACATGTACCTCAATGCCAACCGGACTTCCCAGGCGGTCGACTATTTCCGGAATTATCTGAATGAGCATCCGGCCGACCTGGAAGCGGTCAAATCCATTGCCACTCTCTATGCCAAGCAAGGCGATTTCAATGAGTCGCTCAACTGGTATCAGAAGATCACTCTGCTCGATTCGAAGAACCCCGAATCGTTCTACATCTACGGTGTCGTCTGTTACGAAAAGGTGGCAAAGAACCCGCCTGCTGACGATAACGAGAAGATGGCGATCGTCGAGAAGGGTAAAAATGCACTGCAACACGCCATCGATATGAAGCCTGAGTACGCCGAAGCGATGGCTTACCTCAACCTGTTGTGGCGGCAGCAGGCGCTGCTCGACGCCAAGACGGATCCTGTGAAGGCACAGGGCGATATGGCGCAGGCAGACACGATCCGCAACAAGGCCATTGAAATTCTCAAGGCGCGAAAAGCGGGCGCCACGAAAAAGTAAGAGCTAGAACATGTTTGAATCCACCGTAGTCGAATCAAGGAAGAGAAAGGTCGGCCTCCAACGAATACTGACCCTGCCGGTGTCGATCGCGCTTCACGTGATCGTCATCCTGGCCATTGTCATCGGCGCGATCTGGAGCGTCTCGTTTCCCACAAACTCGCCGGCGCAAGTGGCGCAGTATTCGATGGCGGCCGCTCCTCCGCCTCCGCCTCCACCACCGCCGCCCCCACCGAAAGCCTCACCGCAGCCGGTCGTCAAGACCGTCGAGGTTCCAAAGAACATCCAGGAATTAGCTCCCACGATTGTTCCCGAGAAGGTGCAACCGGTGGCCACGCCCTCAACCAGCACCTCTTCAGGAGTTGAGGGCGGCGTGGAAGGGGGCGTGGAGGGCGGAGTGGTGGGCGGGGTTGTCGGCGGTGTGATGACCGACACCGCACCCAAGATCGAGGCGCCGCTGCGAGTCGGCGGCGACGTCAAGGCGCCGATCGTCATCAATCGCGTCGAGCCGGTCTATCCGGAAGTGGCGCGAAAGGCGCGCATTTCCGGGATCGTCATCGTGGAATGCATCATCGACAAGCAGGGCAACGTAACGAATGTTCAGGTGCTCAAGCCGCTGCCGTTCGGCCTCGATCAGGCAGCAGTGGATGCAGTGCGGCGTTGGAAGTTCAAGCCGGGGACGCTCAACGGCGCGCCGGTCGATGTCATTTTTAACCTGACCGTGAATTTCAAATTGAACTGAGTGGACTCCGGCCGGTCCGGACGACATTGGAGGGAACTGAATCATGGATATGAGTTTTCAAGCTTTGTGGGCTTCGATGAACTGGTCGGCAAAGACAGTGGTCATCGTCCTGCTGATCATGTCGATCTATTCGATCTGGGTGATGGTCGAGCGCTACATCACTTTTCAGCAGGCCAAAAATCAGTCGCTCAAGCTCCTCGGCGCGCTTTCGAACGTGCTGACGCGCGGTGATTATCAACAGGCGATCGACATCACCAAGAAGTACAAGCAGAGCCATCTCGCGAAAGTCATCTCGGCCGGATTGCTCGAGTTCGAGGCCGCTCGGCGCGACAAGCGCAGCGTCGATCCCGAAGTGCCGCTGGAAGCGGCGCGGCAGGGCATGGACCGCACCGCCATGATCACAGTCGCCGAGCTCAAGGAGAATCTCGGCGTGCTCGCGACCATCGGCGCGACCGCCCCGTTCGTCGGTCTCTTCGGCACCGTGCTCGGCATCATGCACGCGTTCTCGAAGATGGCGACATCCGGCGGCGGCATCGCTTCGGTGTCGGCCGGTATCGCAGAAGCCCTCGTCACCACCGCGTTCGGACTCTTCGTCGCGATCCCGGCGGTGTGGGCCTACAACTACTTCCAGAACCGGATCGATCGTTTCACGGTCGAGATGTCGAATTCCGGTTCGGAGATGGCCATCTACTTCCTGAAGGAAGCCGGCAATGCTCAGCAAAAGTCATCGGTGGCATAGCTCGACCGGCAAGCTGGCCCATGCGGCGCTGAACGCTGACATCAACGTCACGCCTCTGGTGGACGTCTGCCTGGTCCTGCTCATCATCTTCATGGTCGTCACCCCCATGCTGCAGAAAGGCGTGCCGATCAACCTGCCCGTGACTGAGGAGCCGGAGAAGACGCCGGACACGGAGAAGCAGTTGCAAATCTCCGTCAAAGCCGACGGCTCTGTGTACCTTGGCTCGACAGTGGTGCGCAAGGAGCAGGTGCAGTCGGAGCTCGAGCAGATTCACCAGCGGACGCCCGACCGCGAGATCGCGGTCAAAGGCGATCGCTCGGTGAAATACGGCTCGGTGATCGATGTCCTGAAAGCGTGTCGCGAGGTCGGTTTCAACAACGTCGGTTTGATTTCGCAGCCGAAGAAAACTCCTCAGCAAGGAACCTAGAACATGCAAGTCGGTGGCGGCGGTTCATTACGATCAGACATCAACGTCACGCCTCTGGTCGACGTCGTTCTGGTGCTCTTGATCATCTTCATGGTCATCACGCCGGTGGTCCAGATGGGATATCTCGTCAAAGTGCCCCCGAAGGCGCCCGCGAACCTCCCTCCGTCCGCGATTCAGGACCAGATCGTCCTGCGCCTTCAGCCTCAGGCACGCATCTTCATCAACAAGGATGAGATTCCTGCCGACCAGTTCCCGCAGAAGATTCGAGAAGTGATGCACGGCAACACGAGCAAGATGATCTTTTTCCAGGGCGCGCCCGACAACGATTACGAGACCACGATCAAGTTCCTCGACATGGCGCGAGCGAACGGCGCGAAGAACATCGGGATCATTGTGGAGGCGGCGCAGTAGCCTCGTCATCCTGAAGCCGCGCAGACGGCGAAGGATCTCCAGTTAGGTCGATTGAGATCCTTCGCTACGCTCAGGATGACGTCGCCGGAAGATCAGCGCGTCCAGCGAAAAACGCCCCCCTCCCAGAAGCGCCAACGCGACCATCGCCGCCAGGATGCTCAGCGGCAGCTCCATGCCTCGAATGGCCGCAAACACCTTATTCTTTCCGCCATCCGGGTCATGCATGGCATCGGGAAGCTGGACCACGAAGGCCGCCACGAACATGTTCCCGGCGAGGAGAAGAGCGTCCAGCCGCGTGAGGAGTCCCAGGATCAGAAAGATTCCGCCGAAGAATTCGCTGTAAGCGGCGGCGTATCCGAGGAAAGCGGGGATGCCGTAGGAGGGAAGACTCTGCGAGAAGGCCGCGACTCCGCCCGACCCGAAGACCTTGCTGAAGCCGTGCGGGATGAAAACCAGCCCGCACGCAACGCGCAACACGAGCGTCGCGGTATCAGTCTGCCACCGACTCATTTTGTTGAGCTGCTTGCCCCGATTGCGCTCTTCGTATCCACTTATCTTGCCACATTCCTCACGCTCGGCTACGGCGCGGCCGCAATCGGGCTGCTGTATCACCAATGGATTGCCCTGAGCAGCGCTGTCTGCGCCACCGCGTTCACAGTGCGCCTCATCGAGCGCGGACGCTGGCGCCTCGGCATCTTCGTGCCGCCGCGCATCGCCTGGACGGATCTCCTTCTGGGCGCAGTCTTCGCGACGATCCTGATCCTGATCGTCGATACCTTCGTCATGCTCTCATCCAACTTACGGCACACGCGCGGCAATGGATTTCCGTGGTTCGAGCTCGTGACCGTGTTCGCGCCGGCGGCGATCCACGAGGAGATTGCGTTTCGCGGCTATCTGTTTCAGAAGATGCGACAGTGGAACCGCTGGGGAGCGATTGCGGCCACATCGCTGGTGTTCGCCGCGCTCCACGGCGGGAATCGCGGAATCGCGCTGATGCCGATGATCAATCTGATCATCGCAGGGGTTTTGCTGGCATTGGCGTACGAGCGCTACCAGCGGCTCTGGTTTCCGATCGGCATCCACTTCGTCTGGAACCTTCTCTCCGGCCCGGTTCTGGGCTATGGCGTCAGCGGCTATTTCGCGAACTCCACAGTTTTGCGGACAGTGGGTTCCGGCTGGCCCCTGCTCACCGGTGGCGCTTTCGGGATCGAGGGGAGCGTGTGGATGGGAGTGGTGGAGGTGGGGGGCATTTTTTGGCTGATGCGCGGATTTAAGAGGTTCGAATGAAGAAAGACATCGTCATCGTCAATGGTGCGAGAACTCCCATGGCCGAGTACAACGGCAGCTTCAGCGACATCAGCGCGATCGACCTCGGCGTCATCGCCGCGAAAGAAGCGCTCGCCCGCAGCGGCTTTGCCCCCGACGCGATCGATCACGTCATCGTCGGCAACGCGCTGCAGACCTCCGGCGACGCCATTTACGGCGCACGCCACGTCGGCCTGAAGGCAGGCGTACCGAAAGAAGTGCCGGCGCTGACCGTCAATCGCCTTTGCGGCTCCGGGATTCAATCGATCATCAATGCCGCCGAGCAGATCGAGCTCGGCGAGGCCACCACCATCCTCGCCGGCGGCATGGAGAACATGAGCCAGGCGCCGCATGTCATCCGCGGCGCGCGCAAAGGCCTTCGGCTCGGGCAGGGAGCGCTGGAAGACTCGCTCATGGTCGCGCTGCTCGATTCCTACAGCGGCTTGTACATGGCACAGACTTCCGACAACCTGGCGCGCAAGTACAACATCTCGCGCGAGGAGCAGGATCAGTTCGCGCTCGGCAGCCAGAAGAAAGCAGCAGCGGCGCGGAGCGCCTGCCGCCTCAGCGAAGAGATCGTGGCGGTGACCGCGGGCAAGAATCAGGTGAAGGAAGACGATCACCTGCGGCCCGACACGACCATGGAAGGCCTCGCGAAGCTGAAGCCGGCCTTCGCGAAGGATGGCTTCGTGACCGCTGGAAACGCCAGCGGCATCGTGGACGGCGCAGCTATGGTAACGGTCACTACAGCAGAAAATGCCAAGGGAAAGAAGCCTCTGGGCAGGATCGTGTCGTGGGGAATCACAGGCTGCGATCCCGACATCATGGGAATCGGCCCTGTTCCGGCGACCAGAATCGCGTTGAAGAAGGCCGGCATGAAGCTCGACGACATCGATCTGATCGAGATCAATGAGGCCTTCGCCGGGCAGATCCTGGCGGTCATCAAGGAGCTCGGCATCGACACCGAAAAGCTCAACGTCAACGGCGGCGCCATCGCCCTCGGACATCCGCTCGGGGCGTCCGGAACCCGACTGGTACTCACGCTGCTCCACGAGCTGCGCCGGCGTCAGAAGCGCTATGGCCTGGCCTCGGCGTGCATTGGCGGGGGACAGGGAATCGCGATGATCGTGGAGAGCACAGCGTGAAAACAGTTCTGATCGCACTTCTCATCGCAGCGCCCGCGCTGGCGGCGACCGAAAAGAAAATCGATCGCAGAGCAGAAGCGAAACCGAAGCCGCTGACCGTGACGCTGGATGTCAAAGACGAGGACGTCCGCAACATTCTCAAGTCCATGCAGAAGCAGTGTGCAATCAAGAATCTCGCGATCGATCCTCAGGTGCAGGGAAAGGCGACCTTCTACGTTCGAGATCTTCCGTGCCCGACGGCCTTCGACGTCGTGCTGCGAACATTCGGTCTGCGCGCCGTCAACTATTCCACTTCGCTGACCGCAGTCGAGCGGCGGCCATAAGGTAGACTGTCGCCGCTCATGGTCTGGCGCAGGGGGCTGAAGATTGCGACGCTGGTCGTGCTGGTCGCCGGTGTCGTGGCACTTTATTTTTCGCCGCTGCACGTCTATCTCACGCGCGAGCATCTCCACGAAACTGTCGATCGGATGCGTGGTCTGTGGTACGCGCCGTTCGTGTTGATCGGTGCCTACGCGGTCGGCTGCGTGTTCGCGATTCCGGCCAGCATCTTCATCCTGGCGGCCGGCGTCATCTGGGGATGGAAGCTCGGCGCGACCTACGCCATGTGCGGCGCAATGCTCGGCGCCAGCGGCGCTTACTTCGCGGGACAGTTTCTGGGAGAGGGACTGCTGGAGCGCTTCGGAAGAGTGGGACAGGCTGTCTCGCGGCAGGTCAGCCGCAACGGATTCGTCTCGATGCTGATCGCGCGGCTGATTCCCGGTCCGCCCTTCGCGGTCTGGAACTATGCGGCCGGTGTCGCGCGCATGAACTTCGGCGAATACTTCTTCGCCACCCTCCTTGGCACCCTGCCGGCCCACATCGTCTTCGCCTATTGCGCCGATGCGCTCTTCAACGGAACGATGACCGAGGGCGACGCCGTCAAGCGCCTGGCCATCGTGGCGGGACTGCTGATCTCGATGATTGCGGTGACCGCTCTGCTGAAGCGCCGTCTGGCGAAAAAAGGCTTGACGGTCAACGGTTGACCGGCGCTGCTGCCAGGCACTCGTTCAGCTTCTTCACCAGGTCGTCAATATCGAAGGGCTTCCGCAGGACCGCGAACACGCGCTCGTCCGTCAGATTTGCGATATCGCGCTCGGCCATGGCGGTCACGACGATCACCGAGCGCTTCGCGGCGCCTGGTTTCTTGCGATGCATCCACGCCAGCACTTCGAAACCGCTGGCTCCCGGCATCATGATGTCGAGCAGAACAGCGTCGTAATCGCCGGCGCCTATACGCTCGATGGTTTCGGTGCCGTCGGCGGCGAAATCGATCGTGTGCTTCGCGTGCCGCAGCACACTGCCGATCAACGCGCGGACTCCTACGTCGTCTTCAGCGACCAGAATACGTGCCATTGGAAACGACCTCTCTCGGCGTCAATGTAGCGTCAGCCGGTATGCACAGTCAACTGTGCACATGTCCCTGTGCTACACTCGACAATCCGGCATGATCGAGATTCAGATCGTTCCGAGCGACATCCGTCGCAACGTGCGATACGTCTTCCTCGACCGAAGGCGCGTCCTGATCGCGATCTGTCTTTCGACGATTATTCTGGCCGCCGTTCTCGGCTCGATGGCCGCCGCCCCCACTGTCATCCGCCGGGTCTACAAAGACAACTACGTCAAGTCGATGCGCGTGGAGAGCGACATTCAACGCCAGCGGCTCCGCGAGAACATCGTCCAGATGACATCGCTCGAACGCAGCCTCGAGGATCATCGCGTCCGCGTCGAAAAGCTGATCACCATCTATGGCCTGGAACGCAACCTCGGCCAGGGAGGATTTTCGCTTCCGATCCGCACCAAGAACGATCCCGGCGATTTGCAGCTCGACGACGCTAGCCATCGCGAGACGGCCCTTCGCCATGCGATGGCCCGCCTGCAGCAGCAGCTCGATCTGCTGTCGCAATACGAGGCCGCCAACGCCGCGATGGTCCGCCACACGCCCTCGATTCTTCCCGTGCCATCCGACCAGTTCGTCCTGACTTCTCCGTTCGGCCAGCGCATCTCGCCGTTTACGCGCGCGGCCGATTTTCACAAGGGCCTCGATCTCTCGGCGCCCGTCGGAACACCGGTCTACGCCGTGGCGGACGGCATCATCAGCTTCGCCGGACGCTTTCCCCTTCGCGAGAGCGTGAATTGGTGGCGGTTCGGCAACGTGGTGGTCATCAATCACTCCGATCGCTTCATCACGATCTACGGCCATTGCGACACGATCAAAGTGCGCCGCGGGCAGAATGTTAGACAGGGAGAAGTGATCGCGACAGTGGGATCCACCGGCTGGAGTACGAATTCGCATCTGCATTACGAAGTCCGCAGCGATCTCGAGCAGCCTGGAACTTACATCGCGATCGATCCCAGGATTTATATTCTGAATTATCAATGGAGCAACGAGGCCAATCTGCTGATGCGCTCGCGCACCAGCAAGGACTACAAGAATTTCGAGCCGCTTCCATCGGCGTTTGTCGGCAAGGGTGAAGGACCGATCCGGTCAAGGGCGAAAGGGCGAGGGCGAAGGAGGGCGTGATGACTGCCGCCGACCAATCCAATTTTCCAACCATGATCATTCCGCGCGGCACCGAAATCCGCGTGAATCAGCATGGTCAGCTTTCGATCAAGACTCCAGGCAATCTCGTGATCCAAAACTCGGGGCTCTACTCGGAGCTGGAGTCGACCAACGGCTCGATCCGCATCGAGGAGAACGTGACCGTCGAGGCGGTCAGCATTCGCGCAGCGCAGGCGTGCTTCATCCAGGGGACGGTCACGGCGTGGAAAGTGCGCGCGCGCCGAATCACGCTCGAAGATCGCGCCAAGGCCTTCATCATGCTGCAGGAATCAGAGTCTCTGGAGCTGTCGAAGAGCAGCCGGCTGGTCGGCAACTTTGCGAACGAGAAGGAGCTGTTCCTGATGATGGGCAAATTCACAGCCCAGTTGAAGGAACTTCCCGGATCGGTCGACATGGCTTCTCCGACGCCGCTGGCCGAGGGGGTTCGGACGTCGATTGCAGCGCCCCAACCGCCGCGCGATGAGGGCGCCGAGCATCTTCGCAGCGCGCAGGCGCTCCTGGAGCGCGAGATGACGCGCACGGATCTGGCCCCGGCCGAGACTGAGGCGCTGCGCGAAGTGCTCTACGCCCTGCGCGAGCGCAACCTCCCACGTATCGCGAATGTTTACCGCGATGCGCTGGGGGAAGTGAAGGCGCCGTCCGAGTCGCTCCGCCAGGCACTAGATCATCTCGATCGATATTTCCGGCGCTAGTGCCGGGCATAGAATGCGCGCGGCATGCTGCCGCTCTCCGATCGCAATCCGAGTCGGACCACGCCGGTCGTCAACTATCT
>Ga0070699_100001791_pt1 | contig 19554 bp, 17 predicted proteins | sample KBSK1503metaG_FD_65473 | JGI IMG/M metagenome (GOLD analysis project Ga0070699, IMG submission 65473) | Corn, switchgrass and miscanthus rhizosphere microbial communities from Kellogg Biological Station, Michigan, USA - KBS K1-50-3 metaG | ecosystem: Host-associated > Plants > Roots >... | reverse complement strand
AGCTGCTGACGGGAAGCGCGGCGATCGTAGTAACGAATCCTGGACAGACGGTGGGATCAGCGCCGTTGAACTGCCAGGAGAAATGTCCGACTAACTAACAAACCGGAGGCAAGGAGAGGAGACTCTCCGAGCTTACGAAACGGAGGAGGGCCACGAAAGTGGCCCTCCTCTTTGTGTGCCGATCTGTCGACTGTGTACCGGCCGGAGAGTGAGGGCCTCATAGGAACTTATGAATGCGTGAATGAAATGCGTGATTGACGGAAGGTTGGGCGGGCAATACAATCTGTCCGCCAGTGGAGCAACTTGAGCCGATGGATAGTGAGAGCGGCTCTCAGGCTGCATTTGCTAACTCGGCGCGGGTGCCGCGTACATTCCCATTTAGGATTCGACTATGAATAAGTCTCGAGTGATTGCTTTGATATCGGCTCTTTTTCTTGTGGCCGTTGTTGCGCTGTCGACACAGGTGAGCGGCAACAGCAAGGAAGCCTCAACCTTTTCAAGAGACGTAGCGCCAATCTTCTTCAAGAACTGTGTGAGTTGTCACCGGCCCGGCGAGATCGCGCCGATGTCGCTGATGAGCTACAAGGAAGTTCGGCCGTGGGCGAAAGCGATTCGCGAGAAGGTGGTCTCGAAGCAGATGCCGCCCTGGCATCCCGATCCGCAATACGGCAATTGGGAGAACGATCGGCGATTGTCGCAGAAGGAAATTGATACGATTGTCGCCTGGGTGGACGGGGGCGCGCCGGAAGGTAATCCAAAAGACTTGCCTCCAACACCGAAGCTCGCAAGCGGCTGGCAGATCGGCGAGCCCGATATGATGTTTCAGATGCCGGTCGAGTTCTCGGTCCCCGCCGAAGGCTCGGTTTCGTATCAGCATTTCGCTGTGCCGACCAACTTCAAAGAGGATCGCTACATTCAAGCGCTGGAGGCTCGCGCGGGCAATCTCTCGGTGGTGCATCACATTGTGATCTATGTTCGCGAACCCGGTCAGCCAGCCGCAGAGAGAGGCGGGCGGAATCAGCAAAAGTTCAACATTGGCGATGGTATACTCGGTGCGCTCTCGCCCGGAATGACGCCGTTCATCGCCAAACCCGGCGAGGCAAAGCTCATCAAGGCCGGCTCCCAGTTGATCTTTCAGATGCACTATACCCCCAACGGCAAAGCGGCGAAGGACCGGTCGACTGTCGGGTTGATCTTCGCAAAGGGTCCGGTCGAAAGAGTCATCACCACCAAAGCGGCATTCGATACCAGGTTTGTCATACCGCCGGGTGCGACTAACTATGAGATAAAAGCAGCGTACGAGTTTGAACATGACTCGCACATAATCAGCTTGATGCCTCATATGCACCTCCGTGGAAGGGATATTACCTATCGAGCCGTCTATCCCGACGGCCGCTCCGAGATCTTACTGGCGGTGCCAAAATACAACTTCAACTGGCAGGTGTACTACTACCCCAAGGCTCCGATCGCGGTGCCGAAAGGCACTCGCATCGAGGCCGTTGCGCATTATGATAATTCGACGAACAATCCGGGGAATCCGGATCCCACAAAAGAGGTGAGATTCGGCGAGCAAACCTGGGATGAGATGATGAATGCGTTTTTTGATTTTACGATCGACGGTCAGACTAAGGTTGATCGAGCGTCGAAGGGATCGCAATAGGACCAGTCGACCAAGATGCAGGTCACTAGTCATGAAAAGGGCTGCGGTTACGTACGCAGCCCTTTAATTCTGGTGAGCTTACTTTACATCGAATACGCCGCTGAGCACGGAAGTTCCCCAGTGAATCTTGATGACAGCCTTGCCTTTTGAGTCCGACAAGGCGACGGACAGCGGATCGGCCGAGTCCTTGGCGGTTTCAATCTTGAGCGGGAGTTCGGCAACAAAGCCCGTTGTTTGCGGAGGCGCCCCCCACAGGGGCTGACCGTTTCCGCCCTGAGTTTTTGGGTGGAATGCCAGGACCCAGGCGTTATCCGCGACTCGCTTGACCCAAAGGGTGTAGGTGCCCGCTGCCAAGGTCTTCCCGGCTATCCCGAGTTCGCCGGCGCTTTCGATGCGAGTCGCCTGATTCATGCCAACTCGCCAAACGCCGCCGACCGGAAGCTCGGAGACGCTGTGCGAGCCAAGTGGCGGCTTGCCGTAATCGATCGAGACCTTCTTGCCTTTGATTGTTACGTCGGTTGTGCCGCGTCCCTGCGCGAACGCGCCGACAGTCAACAATAGGACAGTGCCGATTAGAACGATCTTCTTCAGGCTCATTCTTTCATACCCTCCAATCAGAATCTGAGATGGGCTCACTGAAGAAAGATATTATCGAGGCGCCCAAGGTACGACAAGCAGGCTTCGAAGAATTATTGACAAACGGCGGCTTGAAGTCATAATGGCCGCGACCCATATAAATCGTTGCCGTAGCCGGCCCCTGCCAGGCCACTTCAACTGCTAAGCAGCGTTAGCTCGAACCTAAGAATCGTGAGCTCAATCAATTCTTCAACTCACATTGAAGCGGGACCGCTAGGCTCGGACCCCCCTTCGGATCAGATGAACGCGCACCTTTTGGCAATTGAAGGTGTGCTCAGCCGCGTCGACTCGGCCACAACCTATTATCAGGTTCTGGGGGTCGACAGATCAGCCGGGCAGCAGGAGATCAAAGCTGCCTTCCAGTTCGTGGTGGACGTTCTTTTTATTCAGTATGCAATCAGCAGAAATTTTCCCGATGAGATGATCCCGCAAATCGACCGCACGTTTAACCGCGCGTGCCAGGCCTTCGCGACGCTGGCGAGTTTCGCGAAGCGCAGAGAATACGATACCGCATTGGCCTTTATCGCGAGCAAGCCGCAATCGAAGGATCAAATGCCGAGGCAAAAAGTTGTATTACCGGGCGTGCGGCTTTCGGCAAATCAGACGCCCGCTGACCCCAGCCGCGGCGCGGCTCCCGCAATGATCAGCACTGATCGCGTCGGTCGGCAGGCAAGCGCGTATACGGAGTCCTCAAGTGCTGCCGCGAACGACAATCGCCGCCGTTGCGCACGGATGAAGCTCACAATTCCCGCGCGCGTCACAGGGCATGATCAGCAGAACGGCAAATGGAATGAGATGACGGAAACGATCGACGTGAGTCGCACTGGAGTAAAGGTGCGCCTGCGACGAAAGGTAAAACACGGCATGGTCTTGCACGTAACTCTGCCGCTGCCGTCAAAGCTTCGAAGCCACGGGTTCAGCGAATCGACCTACAGCGTTTATACGTTCGTGCGCAGGGTGGAACCATCCCGGCATGGAGTGCGGGCGGTAGGACTTGAATTTGTCGGGGAGAACCCGCCGCCAGGTTATCTCGAGAAACCCTGGACCGTTTTTCGAGTCAAGCGATGGGGCGGCGGCGATCGACGCAGACCAGATCGCATAGAACGTGTGGAGCCGGTCCGTCTCGAATACTTCGATGACGGCATGCAATCACTAAGTACCGAACACGCGAAGACAGAGAATATCAGCCAGTCCGGTGTTCGGATCGTCTGCGAGGCAGCGCCTACCGATTTCGACTTTGTTCTGGTGACGAGCGAGCGTTTGCGCTTTGAGGCGCTTGCCGCAGTACGAAACAGGTTCATCGGAAAAGACGGGCGCGAGCGGCTCAGCTTGCAGCTTATCGACAAACAGTGGCCCGGGCTTTCAGATCACCGCGCCTGATTTAATCTCACTTACTTTGCAGTGACGGTGAATTCATTCGACTGGACTCCCTGTGAGGTCCCGACTCGCACGCGCATCAAAGTTCCCGAGGCGGGCGCGGATGCCGCGCTTATCTTGACCGAAGCATAGTCCGGCGGATCAAAGCTCACTGATTGCACCGGAACTCCGGAAGCATCTGCCGTTATTGTGACCGTCGCATCCGCCGGAAAGTTCACACCGTGTATTTTTAGTATCAATAATCCCGATGCCTTCTTCTTCACCTTTATCGAAGTGATCTCCGGTCCGACGAGGCTCCCGGCATTGACCTGATTTGAGAACTCTGACGGCGTGGGAATCGTGTTGCGCGCGCGAACCGTAAGAGCTCCGGCGCTGTTTCGGATGGTGGTGTTCTCGTCAAGATTGACGAGCCGCTGTTGCGCATCGGCTCCCGCGTGTGAGATCACCGGCAAACCGTTTATCTGAATCTCGGTATCGGCCCTGAATCCCGTTCCATTGACTCTGACCACCAATCCGCTCTGACCCGCCGAAGCTTGCTGAACTACCTGGCCGCTCAAGAGCAGGTTCGCGGTTGTAAGCGCCGGCGTTGGCGTCTGATCGGGCGGAAGCATTCCAAGCTTTGCCGACAGCTTCTTGCCGCTGAAAATGTAAACGTTGCCCGCGTTTGTCAGCGAGTTGTTGAAACCATCGCCGTGCATCGCATTCGCTATGTAATCGATGTATCCGTCGCCGTCGACGTCCCCGCCAGTGAGGCGGTAAGAAAACTCGTCACCTCCGGCAATGCCCTGAAGGTCGCCGTGCGCACCCGCAAGCCGGAAGATGCGCGGGCTCGCGGGCGGGTCGTACAGTTTGATTACCGCTGGAAGAAAATCGCGCTGGCCGTAGATGATTTCAGTCACACCCGCGTCTTCGCGCTCCTCCGAGCCGATGTCGAAAGTGCGCTCCGGGCTGCCGATGAACAGATCGGACAAGCCGTCCTTGTTGATATCGTAAGTGCGTACCGAATCGCCCGCGCAGTCCAGATGATGCTCGCCGTAAATCGTGGTAACGCGAAGCCCCGAAGAATCCGGATCGGCAAGGTCGATGGTCGAGCCGGGCAGATTCGGCGCTCCATAAACAACATAGACAGCGCCTGTCTTTCCTTTGTTATCCGGCGCCATCGCCTGGAGCGCGCCGAGTACGAGGTCATTCCGGCCATCGCCGTTTAAGTCTCCGCTGTGGACCTGCGAACCGAGCAGGTCGAACGCGTGAGCGCCGATAACGTGCGTCGCATTCGGGGGCGGCGTGCGCAAATCAATAGACGCCGGCCAGTTTTGCTGACCATAGATCACATAAGCCGCGCCACAACCGGGGCGACCCGGTAAGCTTGCGCCAAAGTTGTTGTGCCCCGTTTGATCATTAGGCGTGACGTAGGAACCAGAGTCCCGGAAAATCGATCCGCCGATGATGATATCGCCAATGCCGTCGTTGTTCAGATCGCCAACCTGAAGCGCCGCGCCCCAGTGCTCTTCCGGGCCCTGTCCCGTAATGCGCGCCGTGCGAACGCCCGACGGCGGCGATGCAAGATCGATCACCGGCGGAAGGTTCGATGCTCCGAAGACAATGTAGGCGCCGCCAACGTGCTGTGCGCCTCCTGCGTTGATCTGATCGGATCCGATGACTATGTCGGCGAACCCATCCCCATCAACATCGCCTTCATCGATCCAGATTCCCATGCGGCCGCCGGACTGCGGGCCGTATATCGCGATCACGCCGGGCGGTGGCACACCATCCATCGTCGAAAGATCGTTGGCCGGATTGAAGTTCCGCGAGCCCGGAACGACATAAGCGGCGCCGCGATTGTCGCCGACGCCTGCGCCGGGAGCGTCCCACAGGCATGCGCCAATCGCCACATCTCGAATCCCGTCGCCATTGACGTCGCCGTTGACCGACACCGAAGTGCCCAACAGATCCCCCGATCGCTGGCCCGCCAGCTTGAATATGTTCGGCGGATTCTCAGATGCATTGACGAACCCACTGTCACGGCCGTCGCTGATATAGAAGTTAACTATGCCGTTGTTTTCGCGCGATCCGCTGCTTCCGTACATCCCGCAGAAGATGACGTCCGCGCGGCCGTCTCCGTTTATGTCGCCTGCGGCAACCGGCAGCCCGATCTGACCCTGTAACCGGAGTCCGCCAAACAAAACCAGCAAACCATCCTGATTGATGTTTGCGGCATCGACCGCAAGCTCGATTGCGCCGCCCTGGGCGCCCGCGCCAACCGTGATTAGCGACATCAGCAAAGAAAATATGACTGCGAGTATTACCCTCTTATTCAATCGCATTCGCCTTGTTCCCTGTTAAGTCCTTTCGATTGATCCTGCGTGAGTGTCAATGCGAAGGTGTTGATTATACAATGCCGTCGAAGCGATTTGCGAACTGGTCAGTTTGGCCCGCGGCGCAACAATCCGCAGCCGGCAATGGAAGAAACGTCAGCGCGGGGCCGTCTAACCAACGATTTGTGAGTGGCCGGGATCATGGAGCGAGTTGCGAGAATGAGTGATAGCCGATCAGAGGCTGAAATTATCGATGCGTGCAAGCAGGGAGACCGCGAGGCTTTTCACTCCCTGTTTGAAACACACAAGGATCGGGTGTACTCGATCGCTTTTCACTACAGCGGCAACGAAGCCACCGCGCGCGATGTCACGCAGCAGGTCTTCCTGAAACTGTTCACCACGATCAATCAGTTTCGTGAGGGCTCGCAGTTCACGACGTGGCTTTATCGAATTGTGGCCAACGCGTGCATGGACGAGCATCGCAAACGGAGGCGATTCGTGACGCTTGATTCTGAGATTGACATCATGGATATCAAGACTCGCGGCTCACAGGTTGAAAGAATTTATCGGCGGGAAATAGCCGAATCGGTTCGACGCGCGATCGGTGAGCTGACGCCGAAACTTCGAATACCCATTCTGCTCAAGTACGTCGAAGGCATGTCCTATGATGAGATTGCGGACGCGTTGGGTCTGTCGATGGGCACCGTATCCTCGCGGCTCAATCGAGGGCATAAGATGCTGGCCCGCAAGCTGGAACATCTGCGCGGCGAACTGGCGGCGGGGGAATGAAGATGTTTACGAAACACGTAATAAAACAACTTTCGGCATATTGTAACGGCGAGCTTGTTGGCGATGAGTCGCGGCGAGTGAGAGAGCACCTGCTCGCATGCACGCGATGCCGCAAGGAATATGAACTGATAAATCTGGGCGCGCATCTGGCCGCCCAACTGCCGGCGGTGTCCGTACCGGACGACGTGTGGAAAGAGATCGAGGCAGCACTGGACGCTCAAACTCGCAGGGCAATCATTGACAATGCGCCCCGCGCGCGATTTGCGTTTAACTGGTATCAAGTCGCCGCGGTCAGCGCGGTGCTCGTGGTCGCAGCGACGATTGGGGTGTGGTGGTCAGCTTACGAAGGCCCGAAGGTTTCGCTTGCAGTTCGAGACGCCGTTGGCAACGTACTTATCGATGGCAAGCGTGTAGTCGACTTTGGCAAGCTGTCACTCGGCGGAGCGCTTGAGACCGGCAGCTCATCGGGCGCAACGATCACCGTAGCGGATATCGGAGAAGTGGAAGTTGATCCCAACACGCGCATCCGCCTGGTCAAGACACAAGCGGACGAGCACCGTCTCGCGCTTGACCATGGACGAATGAAGGCGACCATCTCCGCGCCACCTCGCCTCTTCTTTGTGGACACGCCCTCGGCCGAGGCTATTGATCTCGGTTGCGTGTACACCCTTGAAGTAGACGATGCCGGCAGCAGTTTGCTTCACGTGACGCTCGGGTGGGTTGCGCTCGTGCGTAATGGGCGCGAGGTCTACGTTCCACGATACGCGATGTGTGAGTCGCGACTTGGAGTAGGTGTAGGGACTCCTTATTTCGAAGACGCGAGTGATGACTTCGTTCGCGCGCTCGAGAGATTCGACTTCGAAGGCGGCGGCGATGACGCGCTTGCCGCGGTGATGAGCGAGGCTAGCGATCGAGATACGTTCACCTTATGGCATCTGCTGACGCGCGTTGAAGGCGAACGTCGAGTACAAGTGTTGAACAGAATGATCGAACTTGTGGGTTTGCCAAAAGGCATCTCGCGTGACGCGACGCTCAAGCTTGATCCCGATACGCTCGAGATGTGGAAAGACGAACTCGACACGATCTGGTTCCAATAGAACTGCATCCATTGCGTTGGAGTTTCTCTTATCATTCGTCAAGAGCATTCTCTTATACCAAGCCATCAAATTCTCGGTAATGCGTTCAAGCACTGGCTTCTGCAATTTGTGCCAACGCGGTTGAACCACGGGAAGAACTCAAACGTAGTTATTCGGGATTAACGCGAGTCCAATGAAATCGGGTTCGCTTAATTCAATCTAGTGAATGTCGATTTCGATTGAGCCCGGCAATCAAGGAAGGGATAACAATGAAGAAATTTCTGGGTTTGATTTTCATCGCGTTCGCTTTTGTTCATGTTTGGTCGATCGAAGGCGTCGCGAATCCGTTTGAGTACAGTTGGCAGCAATTGGCGCCGGGCGTTTGGGCAGGCATTCGGCAAGACCCGTTTGAGCTCCCGCAGGAAGGCAATGCGGTTTTTGTGGTGACCGAAGAGGGCGTCGTCGTTTTCGATGCGGGCGGGAGTCCGATGATGGGTGAATCCATCGTCGGCAAGGTCCGATCGATTACCGACAAGCCGATTACTCACGTGATCATCAGCCACTGGCACGGGGACCATATGCGAGGGCTGCAAGCTATTCAAGCCGCCTTTCCCCAGGTTCAAGTTTTTGCGCACCCTCATTCGCGCGAATTCATCGTGTCGACCCAGGAGAGATGGTTGAAGCGCCGCGTCAGCATGGTGCCAAATATTCTTAAAGCTGTTGACGCCGCTCTTGGTAAAAGCCAGGACCTCAGTGGCCGCCCTCTCATAAAGGAAGAAGAGGCATGGCTCAAAAAGGGATTGGCTAATGCCAATCAGCTCGATCGAGAAAACAATCGCACGGCTTACGTAATCCCGAACTCATCGTTTGAGGATCGCATGACGCTTTATCTGGGTTCCAGAGAGATCCAGTTTCTGCATCTCGGCAATGCGCACACGGCAGGCGATATTGTCATGTGGCTTCCACAGGAAAAGATCGTGGCCACGGGAGACATCGTCACTGGACCGGTTCCGCTCATGCCAAGCCCGTACACCGGCAGCTATGTTGACGTGCTTAACAAAATCAAAGCCCTCGGTTTTAAAACTCTGGTGCCCGGCCACGGTCTTGTTGAGAATGACCCGCAATACGTCGATCTTCTGATCGACACGATTCAAGCCGTATCAAAGCAAATGAAAAGACTCGTTGCCGAGGGTCTCTCCGAAGAGAAGGCAATTGCGAAGGTCGATTTTTCAACCATTGAAAAGCGATTTACGCACGGCGACCCTTTTCTAACCAACCGCTTCAAGGATTACGTCGCAAGCTTCGCGTTTGCCGATGCGGCTTACTTGGTTGAAACCGGCCAGGGTCCTAAAGAAGTGTTTTAGTACTTCAGCGGTTACTTCCGACTGCAACGCCAGGATTCCGCAGTGCTTTATTTGAGGGCCTTATCGATCGACATAAGCAGATAATCGGTTCCTGCCGACTGGCCCTTGATCGGGATCCCGAGCCTGACGTCGACCCACCACTCGGATACGTCTTTCCCAATTCGGCGTTTGATGTGTCGAACGCGAAATTCTCCAGCAGGGACTTTAACAGTTTCTTCGTTGCCGGTGTCGCATGCCGCGGGCGACAGCATCGCCGTGGCGTTATCGAAGTCCAGAGGCGTCGGATAAGTTGAGATTTGATAGTTGCCTGTGTTTGATGATTGAACGAAGCCCTGCGCCGCGACTGCGGGACTCGAAAGGAAGAACTGTGCGGGCACTTCGAGTGTTTGCGAGATAACGCCGGACACGCTGCCTCGCGTGCGCGCGGTCAAAGTGTTGCCGTCAATACTGAACCTGGTGCGTTCGCGATCAGCTCCGCGAATCTTTGTCACCTCGGCGAAGGCAGGGCGGCGGCTTGCGTCGACGCGATGGAGAACTTCAGTCGAGAAGTCGCCGCTGGCTATCCTGCTGTGAATCAGGAACCCGGCTTCCGCGGTGGTGAATAGCTCCCACGACTCCGAGCCGGTTTCTTTGCCGTTTCGGTCGCGATACGAATAAAGGCCGCTCGCGATCCGCGGCCCGCGCTCCGAGCGTCCATTGTGGATCAATGGCTTTCCGTGAAGGATCGCGGCCAGATCTTCTTCGATGGTTTCACTCGCAGGCGTTTCAACTATGCGGCCAATCTCGCGCCCGCCGCGTTCGACGATTACAGTGGGAACATTCGTGATGGCGAGGGGCTGAACCGACGCCACTGGCTCGCGAAACTGGTTATCGATACCGATGAGTTTGAGTTGAATCTTATCGCTCGCCGCATTGTTGATTGCTTTCAGCAGCCTGGGAACATAGTTCTTGCTGTCCGGACACCAGGTGCCGAACGCTAGCGTGACCCTCGTTTCCAGATCGGTGGCCTTGATCTCGGAGACTGCTGCGCCATTCGGCTGGTAGTTCATCATCACCGAGCGCCAGACCGGAACAGTTTCCCAGAGTTTATTCAGGCTCATCTCGCCGGTCACTCCCGGATGTGCGCGAATCAGAATTGGTTTTCCGGTGGCGACGAAGAAGTAAACTGGTCCATCGACCCTTGTGAACTTCCCAACCACTTGCATTGGGGCATCGGAGGTCGCCGCGGTGCGATCGGGCTCAAACTGAAACGCATCTTTTGGAATCGTGCTAACCGTTTGCTCGGTGACATTGAGCACAAGCGCCGACTCAAGCCGCTTCGAGATGAGCGCGAGTCTCGAGGGAGAACTGGCGGTCAGTACCTGGGCGTCGCGGTCCATCTCGTTGTCGATGTAGACGTCGCGAGTGCTGTCACTCCAGTTGATGGGCGGTGTCTTGCGGGTCTGGGCCTGCGCTGAAGCCAAAACGAAAAGGGCTGTCAATAACAGTATTGTGTTGAGTCTCATTGCGCTCACTCTCACTCGTTTAGCGGATTCTGTTTGAATATAACGCCGGCGATTGTGCATTGGTTACTTTACGGCTAACAGTTCGACCTCGAAAATGAGCGTTGAGTTTGGAGGAATCGTTGGCGGGCGGCCTTGCGCGCCATATGCGAGGCGCGGCGGGACCATCAGTCGTCGTTTGCCGCCCACGTTCATTGTCATTATGCCTTCATCCCATCCAGGTATGACGACGCCTGTGCCGATCTTGAAAGTGTATGGCTGGCCTTTATCGACTGAGCTGTCGAACTTCGTTCCGTTCTCGAGCGTGCCGGTGTAATGCACCGTGACCATCTGCCCGGGCGCCGGAGTCACGCCCCTGCCGACGACCTCATCTGTGTACTTGAGCCCCGACGCTGTCGTAACCATGCCGTCCGGTCCGGCGGTCGGCACGGCTGGCGCCGGCGATGATGTGCCGCCGCTTCGCAGGATTATTACCAGGACAATCACAACCGCCAATGCCGCGATGATCATGAAAGCGACGGCTTTCTTCATTTGGCTCGACTGCTTTTTCGAAGATCGGACGTTATGGGATGAACCGCCGCGGCTCCGTGTTTTGCGCTTTCGACTCTTGGGCAATCTGGAATCCTCCCGGCCTCTGTATTGAAGCCGAAATATGGATTCGCCGCCGCACCTTGTCAAGTTACGGCAACAGCGGCCCGAGCCGGCGAATTCTCGTTTCAGCTTCTATCACCGCCAGACTACGTTGAGTTAATATCGTTATTGCTACACTGCTCAAACAGCGAGACGATTTATTCAGGAGAGACAATGAATACTGTTCGATTGATTGGACGTCTGATTGCGGCGATGTTGGTGCTGGTCGCGCTGGCGGCGCCGGGTGCGGCAGAGATAAAGAAGGTGCAGATGAAGATCGCCGGGTATCTTTGCGGCAACTGAGTGTACAACATCAAGAAGGCCGTGAGCCGTCTGGATTTTGCACCCAGGATTGATGAGATAAAAGTAACCGACATCAAGCAGGGAATCGGGGTGTTCACGCCCAGGCCCGACAAGGCCGCTTCCTTCGGCGTGCTCAAAGCCGCGCTCAAGAAAGCCGGCTACACTCTGGCATCAGCCGAGATCACAGTCGGCGGAAAGATCGCCCGAGATGATTCGGGCTGGTGGATCGACGCGGATTCTTCGAAGCAGCGCTTCTTCATCACTGGCGAAAATATCAATCAGACGCTGGAGGACGCCGCGAAGGGCGAACGTGTCGAGTTGACGGGAGATTGGCAGACAGTCGAAGCGCGCGAAGTGATAACCTATCGCCGGATCAAAGTGGATATGCCCGTCAGGACGGGCAAGTCTGATGCGCAGCGGGGAAGGCAAAACGCGAGTGCTGAAAGGAAAGACGACATTGCCGGGATTCAGGTATCCATTGACGGCATCGCCGCAGTCGGTAACTTCTTTCCGGCGCCGGTGCGCACCACCAGCCCCGGACTCACTGTCTACAAAGGCGGCGCGATAATACCCCGGTACTTTTATGTTCACCAGCACCTCGGTGATCTCAAAGTCGATCGCCATTCACTGCGCGTCAACCTGTCTTACACGCCGACGCCGACGCTTCAACTCGAAGTCGAGATTCCTTATCAGTGGACTTCGTTTGATGACGGCGCCGAATCCGGCTCCGGCAACGGCCTGGGTAACATCACGCTTTGGGGAAAGTACCGCTTCTATCGCGCGCTCGAAACGTGGGGAGATCGCCAGGCAGCGGTGCGAGTCGGTGTGGAGTTGCCGATCGGAAGAAAACGAGCGCCCGGCGAACAGAATCTGGACGCGCCCGAGTTTGTCCGCCAGCAACTCAGCGCGATAAACGGCGGCGCGGCTTTTCATACTGATCTATCATATTCACAGGCTCACGGTCGCTTCATTTTAGGGGCGAACATCGAGGGAACGCTGCGAGGTGAGCGGGACGGCTTTCGCACGGGTCACGAGGCGCGCATCAATACCGATCTCGAATACGTGCTGCTGCCGCTGAAGTATCAGACTCCCGGCCACGAGTTGTTTGCGATTCTCGAGACCACTTATTCGTATAGAGATCTCGGGCGAATCGCCGGGCGGCCGGTTCAAGGAAGCAGCTCGAGTGAGTTTTATCTTGCGCCCGGTTTGCAATTCACCGCGGCGCCGAGGCTCGTGCTTGAAGCGAGCTATCAGTTTCCCGTCGTGTTGAATGCTGGACCGTTGGTGCTGCGAACTGATAGGAATTTTCTCGCAGGCATCAGATATCTTTACTAAAGGAAGCAATGATACAAGCGATTATTTTGGTCTTGCTGTTGACCAGTCAACCGGCGGCGAATCAGAAGCAGGACTCCGGCGACGGCCTGGCTCCGGCGTTTACCTTGAAGGATGCCCGCGGCGTCGCGAGAAGCCTCGGGGACTTTAAAGGCAAAGTCGTGATGTTGAATTTCTGGGCGACCTGGTGCGTGCCGTGTCAGGTCGAGATGCCTGATCTGGTGAAATGGCAAAAAGAGAATCGCGCTCGGGGACTCGAAATTATCGGCGTTACGTTTCCGCCCGAGAGCCGCAGTAAAGTGATTCGGATGACGAGACGTTTCAAGCTCAACTATCGCGTTTTGTTTGGCACACCATCGGTGACCGAGTTGTACGGTGTCGGCGATGTTTTGCCCACGACGATCATCATCGATCGCAACGGCAAAATACGCGGGCGTATTCTGGGAATCGTCGCTGCGGAAGAGTTCAAAGAAACAGTTGAGCCGCTGTTGAACGACTTGCCTTGACAAGCGCGCAGGATATCGAATGGTTCGACTCTTATGAAAAGTGATGAACTGACAATCGAAGTCATCGGCCGTCACCTTCCGGGAATCCGATTTGCGGACTACGAACCCGTCTACCTTGGGATTCAAAAAGGAAATGAAGTCATCGAAGCCATGCCGGGTGATCGCAAGCAGGTGATATTTCGCCCGACCTTCAAAATCGGAACACAACCGAACGGCGCGCCTAACTTTCTTGGGCCGTTTGCGAAGGGCACTCCTCAGGAAAGATTCTTTTATCTGTCGTGGGGAGTGATGACCGAGGACGGTCGTTTCCAGATGTTCCGCCGCGCAAAGATACATCTCAACCATCTGACGGGCGAAGAAATCGGGAATGCGCTTTCTGATAATCGTCCGATCAAAGTGACGATTGATATGACGGATCGCAAAGGCGGGCCGTTATGCGCATCGGTCAGGAAGGATCGCGCAAAATGGCAAACGTAGCTTTCGTGCCTGCCGTTGCAACGAGGAATCGGGCGGGTTTGATCCCGCCCGATGTTGTTTTGAAATGGACCGCTGTGAAGCCCGCAGTCGCCGCGGCGTCTGTCGTAACGGCCCCGATGTTCTTTCTTAGGGAACGGCTTGAGCGGTCGACGCAGGGCTTATCTTTGAGACTTGACCGGTGCTGCTGCTGGCGACCCAAAGATTTGCTCCGTCATAGACGACGCCATATGGCCCTCGGCCGACCGAGAAGTTCTTAACTAGCGCGCCGTCGCTCACCTGCACCTTGGACACGGTGTTGCTGCCGTTGTTTGCAACCCAGATGTACGACCCGGCATAAGTCACACCCGCCGGACCATCACCCACAGCATACGTGCCAAGCACGCTTCCGTCAGTCGCCAACTTCGTCATCGTCTGGCTGAAGAAGTTGGCCACCCAGATATTGAGTCCATCGCAGGCCACGCCGAATGGACCATTGCCGACCGCAAACGTGCCGAGCTTGGCGCCATCGCTTGCGCGCAGCTTGGTAACGTTATTGCTCGCGTTGTTTGTGACCCAGATGTTCGCCCCATCCGAGGCAAGCGCAATCGGACGGCTGCCGACGCCGTATGTTCCGAGAGTCGATCCGGTTTTGCTCATCTTTTTTACGGTGTTGCTGTTGCGATTGGCGATCCAGATGTTTGATCCGTCGTAGAGCAGACCGCCCGGGCCGTCTCCTGCGTCAAACGTTCCCAGTGTGGCGCCGGTCGAGGCCTTCAGCTTGGTAATGGTGTCGCTGAGATAGTTCGCAATCCAGATGCTGCTTCCATCAAAAGCGAGAGCCACTGGGCGTTTCCCCACGGCATAGGTTCCGAGTACTGCCCCGTCGCTCACACGCACCTTGGTGACGGTGTCGCTGAATTGATTGGCGACCCAGACGCTGCTTCCATCAAACGCCACCGCTTCGGGGCCGTCGCCCACTGCAAAGGAACTGGTCTGCGAAGCCGTCAACTGGCCGCTGACCGGTACCGCAACAATCGCCAGCGCCAGAACGACAAACAAGCTCTCTGTTAGAAAGTTTCTCTTCATTTCTTTGCTCCTTTCTCGCCCGATCGAGCGGCGTTTTGGCCGTCAGGGGTTGAGGTTTTCGGCCAGTCCATAAACAGGACCGACTCGACGATCCAGCTTGCGTTGGCCATTCCCGGACAGGCGGCCCATCGGGTGAGCGGTTCGTTTCCGTAACGCACCATCCCGATATGTTGTGACTTATCTCTGTCCAGTTCCTTATCAGGGTTGGTGAATCCGAGTTTCCGCCTCAGCGTCTCGATGTCTCCGGGATCACCGGTCAGGAAAGACCAGCCCGGTTTGACGCCGTGCATTTTGGCGTACTCTTTCAGGGCCCGGGGTGAGTCCTGTTCCGGCTTGAGCGTAATCGAATACATGAAAATATCCCGGCCGATTCGATTGCCCAGCGCTTTCTGCACTTTCACCAGGTTAGCCGTGATTCCCGGACATACGCCTTCGCAGTCCGCATACATCATATTGATCACGACGATCTTGTCCTTGAGCAGGTCGTCGTAGAATCGGACCTTCTTGCCTTCGTGCGTCGTCAGCACGACGTTTGGGAAATAGCGATCCCTGATCATCTCGCGTGAGGATGAGCCTTCGGGTTTCGAGTTTCCCCTGGAAGCTCCCGCTATTGAACCCGCCCGAAGAGGGGCGATACCAAGCATCCCAATCACGTTTCTTCGATTTATCCTTTTCATGGTTTCTTTCTCCTGTCTGGTTCGGTCTGCATCGCTTTGAGGAGCGGTGCGGACGCGAGATCAATTAAGGATTCTGCTTCGTGTCGCCCACGGTCTCGATATCGAAGCGCAGCATCATCGCGTGGTCCTCGTGGATCGTGTTGTGACAATGCATCGGATATCGCCCCAGGAAGTCGCGGAAGCGGAAGAACAGCTTGGCTTCGGTATTGTGCTCAAGCCTGAAGACGTCCTTTCGACCCACCTTAACAAGCGTGTTGTTGTTTGGAGGTTGGCCGTTGATCAACAGGGTCTGGAATTCCTCGAAGTGAATGTGAATTGGATGTTGCCAGCCGCCCGAGCTGTTCTGCAGGACCCAGTGCTCGATCGAGTCTCGCTGAACCTTGAAACGGATCTGATTGCAGTCGAAAAACTTTCCGTTTATCTGCCACTGGCCGTTGCCCCTCTCAAACTTGAACGTGCGGGTCACGCGAGCGGTCCCGGCGGTGCTTGGCAGATTGTAATAATGAGGATTGGTCGCGGGATTTACGCTGTTGTCAGCTACTGCCGGCCCGTCCACGATAATCTTCATTATTTTGTCGCCCTGGTTGGGCCCCAGCACGTTACCGGTTGGGCCGCGACCGTCGGTCTGCTCGAGCCGGTTCTCGAGATACAGCGTCTTTCCCGCGTACTGCGCGAAGTCGATGATCACATCCGCTCGTTCGGCGACGGCGAGCCGAACGCTCTCGACATTCACCGGGAACGGAATCAGGTTTCCATCCGTGGAAATCTGCCAGAACATGTTGTGCGCGTTTAGATTCGTCAGGTCGGTGAGGAAAAACTGGTAGAAGCGGGAAGGCCCCCCGTCCAGCCAGCGGAAGCGATACCTCCGCGGACTTACGTGCATCGTCGGCTGAATCTTTCCGTTCACCAGGAATTTGTCTCCGAGTATTCCGTCGAGGTTGAACAGATCGAAAAACAACAACCCGTTGTTATCGAAGCACCGATCGGCAAACAACATGTTGACGTCAAAATCAGGCACGCCCGTCGTTGCGTTGGGAACGCCCGGAAGGCGGAATCCGGTCGTTTCATCACCGGTGTCAAAGTCATTGTACAAGTTGTACATTCCGGCGAGTCCCTTGTAGACGTTCTGCGCGGTGAAGTCGACGCGGTGATCGTGGTACCACAGCGAGCTCATCGACTCATTGATGTCGCCGTTAGGAGGGTGAGTCGAATTGAAACCCGCCAGCACGTTGGGATAGTACTGGTCGTAGAAGGTCGCGTTTGCGATCAGCGGGTTCTGCGGGTTTGGAAAGTAGTCGCAAGGGAAGCCGTCGCTTTCCGATGGCGTGTGACCGTTGTGCAAGTGGGTGCTCACCTGATTAATTCCGAAGCCGCCATTGTTAGCTGGCAAGTTATTCACGTTGCGAACGAGAATGGGTTCGCCATAACGCGCGATGTACAGGGGTCCGGGACTCTTGCCGTCGAAGGTCCATAAGGTTTGAAGCGGCAGGCCCGCGTGCACGCTTTTAAGCGCCGCCTGTTGGACTATTCGGTACTGTTTGGTTGGTGGAAACGGACTTGTCACGACCTGATGGTTCCGAGTTCGCCCCTCGCCGGCCGCGTTGTTGGGCGCGATGGTCGGGGTTGGTGTGAGCGGGCTCGTTTCCGGGAACTTGACTTCCTGCGGGGTGAACGCTTCGGTGAACGCCGAAGTCGCCGGACTCTGGCAGGTGTTGTCATCAAAGTAACCGGCGGTGTTGAGCGGCCGCGCGCTCAACCCTTTCACGGGGATCAGATAACCGGCGCTTGTCAGCAGACCCATCTTCATCAAATCTCTTCTGCTTAGCCGGGCTGCTATTAACTCTCGCCGGTTCTTCTGCGCTTCAAGCGCTTCTCTTTCTCTCTTTCTGTTGATTTTTGAAATGTACGCCATTTGGCTCCTCCTTAGGGCTTGGAAGAGACGTCATACAAGACGTTCTCGAGTTGGCTGATTGATCTAAGCGCACACCAGCGCACGGGAAAAAGCGGGGAATCCCGAGCCTCGACCGGTAGTGAGCGTTCACCAGAAGTCCTGTCAATCGGCACATCCACTACAGGAAGCCGGCCAAGTACAGCCTGTGACACTTAGACTGAGTTGAAACAAGTCTGAATTGTGAATTGCGTGCTGCGTGTTGCGGCGTGAAGTCTATTACAGGGCACTGTCGGTGTCAACGGAAACATTGAGAATTAAAGTCGAGGGTGGCTTTTCTCTCAAAAGCCAGTTCCGCGCGTCAATCGGTGCGGCTGCCGGGCGGCACTGTATGGCGGAAGGCGAAGTAGATCAGGATCCCGATCGCCGCGGCAATCGCCGAATCCCGCGCCTGCCCGAGCGTGCTGTTCGCCAGAAGCCACGTGCATAGCACCAGCGCGGCAATTGCAACGGCGATTCCGCCCGGTGCGCGAAAGAGCGCAGGCAGTTCTCGCTCTCGCCGCCGCAACACCGGCAACGCCGCGCACGTTGCAACGTAAGTCAACAGGCGCGCAATAGCGCTGATGGTTGCGGCATACACAAACGTGCCGGAGAGCGTCATCGCAAGCATAGCGGCCGCGGTGATCGCGATTGAAACGTGCGGTGTTCGAAACCGGTTGTGCACGGCTCCGATGAATCGCGGAAGCTCCAGCCGTTCAGACATTGCGAATGGCAGGCGCGACCCGGCGAGTAAAATCACATTCAAGTTGCCCGCGATGGAAACCAACGCCCCCGCCGAAATAATCACGCCGCCCGCCGCGCCGAAAAAGCTTGTGGCGGCATCGGCGAGCGGGCGTTTCGAAGCGCCGAGCTCTGGCAGCGTCCCAATGCACACCACCTGAATCAGGATGTAGATAAGCGCTACGATTCCGACTGCTGTAATCAGAGCAAACGGCGCATTGCGGCGCGGGTCGCGAGCCTCGCCCGCTGGAATGATCGCCATCTCGAATCCGCTGAACGCATAGATCAACAGAAGGCACGCCGACGAGAACTGACCGTAGCCCGGCCGAGGCCCGAGCGAGTAGTTTCCCGGCTGAAGATAGAACAGCCCGATCGCGATGAACAACAGCAGCGGAATGAGCTTGCCTATAGTGAAGAAGTTGCTGACCATCGCGGCGTCGCGCACTCCGGCGATGTTGATCATCGCGATCACGATAACGATCACAGTGATTATTGCGGCACGAGGCGCACCGGAGCCGGCCGTGGGCCAGAAGAAACTCAGATAGCCAATAAGCAGATTACAGTTGGCCGCGAATGCGGTGAGTCGCGCAATCCAGATCAGCCAACCGACTTCGAAGCCAACGAGCGGGCCGAATGCCTCTCGAGCGTACAAATAAGGCCCGCCGGTGTCGCTGAACCGGCTCCCCACTTCCGCGAAGCACAGAATGATAAGCGCGACGACCAACGTGCACGCGCCGAATGCGAAGAGCGAATATGGGCCGATGCGCCCGAATACTTCAGACGGCAAACCAAAGATTCCGGCGCCGATGATCCCGTTGACCGCGATGGCGGCCAATTCCCAGCGGCGGATTCCTCGTACCAGACCTTCCTTTGTGGGTTCTGCCATCGAAGCGCTCAGTGCTGGGCTGTGTGAAGCCCGAGCATACTAATGCGCCTCACTGTTTTATTCAAAGCCCACGCGAACGGCGCTCGATCGCGGGCGTGGTCCTAAGGTGTGTTGCCGTGATTGAAACTCCAGGGACGCTCCCAAGTTCCAACCGCGTAGCGGTGTCCTCTGGATAGCTCGCGTAGTTATGGATCACGCGGGCCGCGTAGCGGCTACCTTGTTGCGTTCATAGGCATCTGCGTCAAGAGGTAACCGCTACGCGGTCCACGAGGTCCGGCAACCGCCCAAACT
>Ga0070699_100001790_pt1 | contig 19555 bp, 13 predicted proteins | sample KBSK1503metaG_FD_65473 | JGI IMG/M metagenome (GOLD analysis project Ga0070699, IMG submission 65473) | Corn, switchgrass and miscanthus rhizosphere microbial communities from Kellogg Biological Station, Michigan, USA - KBS K1-50-3 metaG | ecosystem: Host-associated > Plants > Roots >... | reverse complement strand
GTCTTTAGCCAGCTCGATCACTTTGTCGGCACACTCGATCGCGTTCTTGTAAGCTTCGAGGGCCATGTACGTCTCCGACATCCAGCCATAACACTCGGCCGACTTCTTATCGCGCAGCTCGTTCGCGCGTTTGAAACTCTTCAGCGCTTCTTCAAACTTGCCGCGACGATAGAGATCCCTGCCCTTCATGAACTCTTCGTCGTAGTCGAGGTCCTGGGCCACAACGGTCCAGACCGGTATCTGGTTGGGCGATAAGGCCAAAATCCCGAGGGTCGTAAAAAGCACGATGGGGATGAGTCGGCCAATTTGGCGAGTCAGCATGGTCGGGGTCCTCCGTGAGATCCGCATAATATCATCGATCGCGATCTGCGTAATCGGGAAAAACTGTGTAATCTGTGGGCTATGACTGAAGACATGCAAACGTGTCCCTGCGGCTCCGGTTCCCTTTTCAGCGCCTGCTGTGAGCCGATCATTAACGGCACTCGCGAGAGCGAAACGGCGGAAGAGTTGATGCGCGCGCGCTATTCGGCCTTCGTCACCGGCGCCATCGATTTCATCGTTAATTCAACTCACTCGCGCACGCAAAAGGAGATCGATCTCGACTTCATTCGCGAGTGGTCGCAATCGTCCGAGTGGCGGGGACTGGAGATCTTTGAGACCAGGCAGGTTAACGACGACAAAGCATTCATCTCTTTTGAAGCGCAGTACACGCAGAACGGAAAGGAGCAGACTCATCGCGAGAAGAGCCTGTTCGAACGCGAGGACGGACAGTGGCGCTTCGTCACCGGCGACGAGCTGAAGAATCCGACCGTCAGGTATGAAACGCCGCGACCCGGCCGCAACGATCCCTGCCCCTGCGGCTCAGGGAAGAAATACAAGAAGTGCCACGGATAACGCGGAAATAAATCCGGATTTTTATCTGTGTCATCCGTGGCTTAAAATAGAAGCGGTAATTTAACTAATCAGGAGATACAAATGGAATACGCAGTTGCTCGAAAAATTAATAATGAAAGTGAGGTGCTGGACGCTTATTCAAGAGCCGTCATTGAGGCGGCTGAGAAAGTAAGCCCCTCGGTTGTTTACATTCAAGTTACTGCTCGACGCGAAGGTCGACGGCGACGACCCGGAACAGGAGAAGTAAGCGGTAGTGGCTCCGGATTTGTCTTTACGCCCGACGGGTTCATTCTCACTAACAGTCACGTTGTCCACGGCGCAGCCAAGATTGATGTAGCGCTCATGGACGGGCGCCGGTTTCAGGCGCAGTTGATCGGCGACGATCCGGACACCGATCTGGCCGTGGTTCGTATCACGGCGCCGAATCTCGTGCCCGCACAACTGGGAGAGTCGCAGTCGATCCGCGTGGGCCAGATCGTGATCGCAATTGGTAATCCTTACGGGTTTCAGTATTCGGTCACCGCGGGCGTGGTGAGCGCGCTAGGGCGTTCGTTGCGCGCGCAGTCCGGCAGACTGATGGATGGCGTGATCCAGACAGATGCGGCGCTGAATCCAGGAAACTCAGGTGGACCACTGGTGAACTCGCGCGGCGAGGTGATCGGTGTCAACACCGCCACCATTCTGCCGGCGCAGGGGATCTGCTTTGCAACTTCGATCGATACGGCGAAGTTCGTCGCCGGACGTTTGATTCGCGATGGACGGATCAGCCGTAGTTACATCGGCGTGGCGGGTCAGAACGTGCCGATACCGCGGCGCATCGTGCGCTTCTACCAGTTGCCGGTTGATAGTGGCGTGCTGCTCGTGTCGTTTGAAACGAATGGCGAACTGAGTGCCGCGAAGGAAGCCGGGTTACTGGCGGGCGATATCATGATCGAGTTTGATGGATATCCGATTCGCGGTATCGACGATCTGCACAAGCTGCTCACAGACGAGCGCATAGGCCGACGGTGCCCGGTGACGATCATTCGCGGCGTGCAGAAGTTGAGCTTAACAGTAACGCCGAAAGAGGCTCGCTGAGTAGTATGCAATCAAAAAGAGTAACAAGTCAGGAAGAGGGCTTGCCCCCGCACTCGCAACAGCGGGGGCAAGCCACCCTTCCTGACTTGTTCATTCTCGTTGCCGCTCAATTTCTGAATTCCTGACTGATCATTAATCCGCGCATGCCACCATCCATCACGCCGATACCAACGCGTCCGAATTCGCGGCGCAGAATGTTGGCGCGATGACCGGGTGAGTTCATGAGACCGGTGTGGGCCACCGGAAGGGTTGGCGCTAACGCGAGGTTCTCGCCGGCGGTCGTAAAGCGAACGTTCGCAGCCCGCATGCGATCGAATGGCGAGAGTCCTTCGGGCGTGTCGTGTGCAAAGTAGCCATGCGCAAACATGTCGGCTGAATGTTTTCGTGCCACTTCAGTCAACTCCGGATCTGCCGCCAGTGGACTTAGCCCATTAGCTACTCGTTCCTGATTCACCAGGTCCAGCATCTGTTTCTCCAGATCAGGACGCGGACGCGAATGCTCGACCGTAAACGGCAGGTTGACACGTTCGTTTGAATCCGGATGAATCGTTAAGAGGTTAAGCGTGCGCCCAATCGCTTCGGCGAACACAGGCCGCAGTTGGCCCTCGAGTCGTTCCGCGTAAACGGCGAGACGATTGACCATCGCACTATCGCGCGTGCGTTCACTCAATCCTTCACTGAGTGGAATCGCCAGCAGCAGCGCCGAGATGATCGCGACGATGATCACGCCGTTTATAAAACCCGGTATCATCCCGAGCATCTGGTTCACGCGCCGCTCGTGAACGTCTTCAGGTATACGGATGAGCAGCAAGTAACCAATCACCTGCACAATCACACCGACGATCACCGCAACAACGACAAACGCAATCGGACGGTCCCATACCTCGGACCACAAGTCGATACGTGGACCAAACCACTGCGCGACCGGCTCGTAATAGCGCAAGCCCGCGAGCAGACTCAGCACCCAACCGGCGAGGTCAAGCACACCGTGCACGAAGCCACGGCGGTAACCGTTGAGCACGCTCAACAGGATCAGACTCACGAGCAGAACATCGATGGGGTTTATGGCCACAGTTACTCCAAATCACCCACAGATTACACAGATTTCTTTTTCAAAACATCTGTGCAATCTGCGTAATCTGTTGACGATCTATCGTGCCATGCATGCGATCCAAACTTTCGCAGTTCAAAATCGGCAATGGCAATGAGTTTTTGGACCTGTTCTCTGGAGACAAGTGCTTCATGGAGCGCGGATTACTGGAATTTTTCCGTTTGAAAACTACCTGAACTGCTTGGAACGATAGCTGCATTATCACAAGCGAACTTTTGTCTCCCCTGAATGCTGCTCAAGCATTCCAAAAGCTCGAACACATTTCCGACATTCCGTTGACAAATTCTGACAAGAATTCTCAACGAGCTAAACCCGATCCAAGTAATAAAACCAGGGAGATTGCTTATGAGTAAACGCAGATACGGAAGTTTTTCTCTAGCTTCGTTTCTAGTTTTAATACTGTTTGCCCTGACTAGTTACGCTCAGTCAGGCGGCACGACGGTGCGCGGGGTGATCAAAGATCCGCAGGGCAATCTGGTAAGCGGCGCTACCGTGACTATCACCGACCCCTCAAGGAACTTTACCCGCACTCAACAGACCAACCAGGATGGCGCCTATGTCTTTTCCGCGATCCCGCCTGGTACCTACAACCTTGAAGTCACGTCACAGGGTTTCAAGACTGCTTCGGCTTCTGGCCTGCAAGCATTGGTCGATACGCCAACCGTCCGCGACGTACAACTCGAGATCGGAGCTGTTTCAGAAACTGTAGACATCACTTCGGCTGCGGAGGCAGCGATTAATACCAGTGATGCGACTATCGGCAATTCATTTGAACGAAAGCGGATCGTCGAGTTGCCGTTGAACGCCAATAACGTCGTTGGCTTGCTGTCATTGCAGCCGGGCGTCAGTCGTTCGGGCTCCGTTAACGGCGGGCGCGCTGACCAGTCAAACATCACGCTCGATGGAGTTGACGTCAACGAGCAGCAGGATGGTCTGGACGTCGTCACTGACGAAGCGTTTGCGAGCGTTCTGCGAGTGACACGCGACTCTTTACAGGAGTTTCGCGTAACCACCACCAATCCCAACGCAGAGCAGGGCCGTTCATCCGGCGCGCAGGTTTCACTGGTCACGCGTTCCGGATCTAATCAGTGGCATGGCTCGCTTTTTGAAACCCATCGCAACACCGTCACTACTGCCAACGACTTCTTTAACAACGCCGCCGGCGTCGAACGGCCGCAGTTGCTGAGAAATATCTTCGGCGGTTCACTCGGCGGCCCCATCAAGAAAGATCGCGCGTTCTTCTTCTTTACCTACGAGGGATTTCGCGAAGCAACGGCAACTTCAGTCGTGCGTGAGGTGCCGCTACCAACGTTGGGCCAGGGCATCGTTCGCTTCCGCACCGAAAGCGGTGAGAGCGATCCCGGATGTCCGGCGGGAACTCCAGGCGGCGTCAACTGTCTTACGCCCGCGGAGATCCAGGACGCATACACATCCTTCAATGGCCCTCCGGGTCCCGGAATCAACCCGGCAACACTCGCCGTCCTGGCTAGCGCAGCGCAGCGGTATCCCGCTAATGATACGACTGTCGGCGATGGCCTGAACACGAGTGGCTTCCGCTTCAACGCGCGGACGCCAACGGAACTGAACACCTACATCGGCCGTTTCGATTTCAACCTGACCAACAACCAGACGCTGTTCCTTCGTGGCAACTACCAAAACGATACGGTGACGCGGGCGGTTTACTTCAGTTCGGATTGCAGCGTGCCGGGTGACAACATTCAGTGCTTCCCGGATACTCCGGCACTACAGACGTGGAATCATCCAAAGGGATTGGCCGTCGGTCACGTTTGGACCATCAGCCCTTCGCTGGTCAACCGTTTCAACTACGGTTTGACGCGCGCTTCTTTCACCCAGGGCGGTGACTCGAATGAAAACCGGGTGAACTTCCGGTTCATCTTTTCACCCTCCGGTTTCCGTCGCACCCTCAGCCGCACCACGCCGGTGCACAACTTTGTGGACGACATTTCGTGGGTAACTGGCAACCATACCTACGGGTTTGGCGGCAACGTTCGTCTGATCACTAACAATCGCAATTCGCTGGGTGCATCTTTCGACGAAGCGATTATTAATCCGTCGTTCTACAACTTCTCAGGCGACGTGTTGATCGATCCCTTCACCGATTTTGAGAGCAGCAGCGACTTGCGCGACGCGCTCGCGTCGGTGATTGGCCGCTACTCGCAATACAGCGCTAACCTCGTGTACGACGCCGGCGGCGCACTGCAACCGGTCGGCACGCCGACGGACCGTTCATTCGCTACGCAGGAATATGAAGCCTACTTCCAGGATTCCTGGCGGATGCGTCCAAACTTCACGTTCAATTACGGCATTCGCTGGTCCACTTCGACTCCGGTCTACGAGCGAAACGGACTTCAGGTCGTGCCGAACGTGAGCCTGACTGACTACTTCAATCAACGCCGGGCCAGTGCGGATAATGGCGTGCCGTTTACCGATCCCATCAGTTTCGTTCTGGGCGGCAAGGTCAACAACGCACCCGGCTATTACAAACAGGATTGGAATAACTTCGCGCCTTCGATCTCTTTTGCCTGGTCACCTAATCTGGGTAAATTCCTCGGCAAGGATGGCAAGGCGGTTATTCGCAGCGGTTTCCGCATGACTTACGATCGAATTGGCAGTCAACTGGCAGTCAATTTCGATCTCAACAACCTGGCCGGTTTCACTTCGGCGCGTAACATCAACGCCAACACGTTTGACGTGATCGATCCTGACCTCGGACCGCTGTTCACCGGCTTCAATCCGGCCGTGCGCACGTTGCCGTTCCCGGGTTCGCCTGGTCCAATCCCGACCTCGTTGCAATTCCCACTGACGGTTCCGTCTGACGAAGATCAGCGTATTGAAGTCTCGCTGGACCAGGGAATCACCACGCCTTACAACTACAGCTTCAACTTCTCCTACGGCCGTGAAATCGGCAAGGGCCTGTCGTTTGAAGCCAGCTATGTCGGGCGCTGGGCACGCAACCTGCTCGCTTCGCGCGACATCATGCAGCTCAACAACATTCGCGATCCACAGTCGGGATTGAGCTACTACGATGCCATCAACGCCCTCGTGAATTTCCGTTATGCGAATCGTGAGATCAATTCCATTCCGGACATTCCGTTCTTCAACAACATGTTCCCCTTCATGCCTGAATGGTGGGGAGACACTTCGTTGACGCCGACGCAGGCTGCCTACGCGTTTCTCGCGCCGGAAGCTGTGGGTGGCGCCGATATCATCGACTATACGTTCCTGCAGTTGCTTTGGGACGACAGTCCAAACTGCACCTCGTGTCCGTTCGGTGGTGGGCCGGCGAGGTTCAACAACATGTTCTATCAACCACAGTTTGGTGCGCTCTCAGCGTTCTCGACCGTGGCTCATTCAAACTACAGCTCGTTTCAGCTCAGCGTGCGTCAACGACTACGTGACGACATCACGTTTGACTTCAACTACACCTACGGCCATTCGCTCGACAACGCTTCCGGCTTGCAGTCTTCCGGCAGCTACGGCGCTGCGTTTATCGTCAACGCGTTGTCCCCGGATCAAAACTACGCCACTTCGGATTTCGATTCCCGGCACATCATCAATGCCAACTGGGTGGTCGGACTTCCGTTTGGTCGTGGCAAGCGATTCTTCGGCAACGCGGGCGGCGTAACCGAGCAGATCTTTGGCGGCTGGCAATCCTCCGGAATTTTCCGTTGGAACAGCGGGCTTCCCATCACGGGGGCGCCGTTTGACTGCTGTGTCTGGGCGACGAACTGGAACGTGCAATCCAATGGCGTTCGCGTGCAGCCTTTGCAGGCATCGCCGACCAGAAACGGAGCGAACGGAACACCGAACCTGTTCAGCGATCCGGTCGCTGCGTATCGCAGTTTTCGGCCGGCGCGTCCGGGCGAAGTGGGCGACCGCAACGTGATTCGTGCTCCGGGATACATTTCCCTCGACATGGGGCTCTACAAGTCGTTCAAGATCAAGGAAGGTCAGGCGCTGCAATTCCGTTGGGAAGTCTTCAACGTTACCAACACGCAGCGGTTTGACGGTGCAACCATCGCTGACTTGAGTTTGGGCGCCGATCCCTTCCTGGGTGGAAATCCGACTTCCGATTTCGGAAAGTTCACCTCCACTCAGGCGCCTTTGAATGAAACCAAAGCCGGACGCGTAATGCAGTTCGCACTGCGGTACACCTTCTAAGGAAGAACATCGGCCACGGTTTTCGCGGATTGCACGATTGCATAATCCGTGTAATCTGCGAAAATCAGTGGCCGATGCTTCAGTTCCTGAACATCTCCAACATAGCTCTAATCGATGACATGCAGGTTGAGTTTGATAGTGGACTCAATCTGTTGACGGGTGAGACTGGCTCCGGGAAGTCGATCATCGTCGATGCGCTCGGTGTTTTGATCGGGGGACGGTTCACAAGTGAACTGATCAAGTCGGGTGCTGAACGCGCGTCTATCGAGGGACTCTTTTCGGTTACTACAAATCCTGAGCTCGAATTCATTCTCGAAAATGCCGGGGTGGATGTAACTAATGAGCTGATCATTCGTCGCGAGCTTTCCGCCACCGGCCGCAACAAGATCTTCATCAACAACCAACTCGCCACGCAGTCACTGCTGCGCGATCTGCGACCTTACCTCGTCGACATTCACGGTCAGGGCGATCAGCAGACGCTTTTCAATCCCGAGACACACCTGGAAATCCTCGACGCTTTCGCCGGCAATGGCTCGCTGCGTACGAATGTCGCTGAGGCTTATCAGCACTGGATATTGCTGCGCCGGGAGCTCGATGCGCTGCGGCATGACGAAGCGGAGAAGTTTCAGCTAGTCGATACGCTCAAGTTTCAGATAACCGAGCTCGAAGGCGCGCAATTATCCATCGGCGAAGATGAACGTCTTGAAGATGAGCGGCGCCGGCTCGGGAACGTTGAGAAGCTGACGGCGCTTTGCCAGTCGAGTTACAGCCGGATTTATGAAGACGACGACGCGGCGGTGGTACGCGTACGCCAGAGTTTGACAGACATTGAGGAGTTAGCAGAATACGAGACCAGCTTTCGCGACTATCTCGAACCACTCGAATCGGCACGCGCGGTGCTCGAAGATCTTTCGTTTACGCTGCGCGATTTTTCTGACCGCCTGGAGTTTTCCCCGTCGCGCCTCGCCGAGATTGAGGATCGATTGGCAGAGCTTTCGCGTCTCAAGCGCAAGTACGGCGGCTCGATCGCGGCGTCGCTCGAACACCTCGCGCGCGCGGAAGATCGGTTGCGACAGATTGAGACGTCAGATGAGCGCGAAAGCGAGTTGCACGCGACGCTCGCGGTCGCTCGTGAACGGTATCTCGAGCTCGCGGGTAAGTTGCACAAGGAACGAGTGCGCGCGGCGAAGAAGTTTGAGCAGGCTGTCGAGAAAGGAATTGCGGAGGTCGCGATCGACAATGCGCGGTTCCAGGTGCAAGTGTCGGACGACGTTGAGACCGCGGGACAGAAAGGCATCGATCACACCGAATTTTACTTTTCCGCGAACCTCGGCGAAGACGTTAAGCCACTCGCGCGAGTAGCATCGGGTGGTGAAGCGTCGCGTCTGATGCTGGTGTTGAAGACGGTGGCGAACGGCTCGCAGTTTCCGCGAACGATTGTGTTTGACGAGATCGACACCGGCATCGGCGGGCGCGTGAGTGAAGCGGTGGGACTTAAACTCAAGAAACTTTCGCAGACGAATCAGGTGTTGTGCGTGACGCACCAGCCGCAGATCGCGCGTTTCGCGGATAGTCATCTGGTAGTGCAGAAAGAGGCGTTGAAAGGTCGCACGCAAGTAAGCGTCGGACGGCTTGATAAGGCCGGCCGCGTCGAAGAGATCGCGCGCATGCTCACCGGCGCGGAGATCACGGACAGCGCCCGCCGTCATGCGAAAGAGCTATTGAAACGATAAATAATATTTCACGCAAAGGCGCAAAGGCACAAAGAAAGCCTTTAAGAAGCGCGGCAGCGCTTTGCGTCTTTGCGCCTTTGCGTGAAACTATTCTGAGCACTTATGAGCACTGAACCAAACAAAGTCATCTATTCAATGGTCGGCGTCAGCAAGTTTTACGACAAGAAGCCGGTCCTCAAAGACATCTATCTTTCCTACTTCTACGGCGCGAAGATCGGCGTGATCGGCTTGAACGGCTCCGGCAAGTCTTCCCTGCTCCGCATCCTCGCCGGCGTCGACAAAGACTTCAACGGCGAAACCGTCATCTCGCCCGGCTTCACCGTCGGTTATCTCGAACAGGAACCGTTGATCGACGACTCGCGCACAGTCCGCGAAGTCGTCGAAGAAGCCGTCAAAGAGACTGTCGATCTGTTGAAGGAATATGAAGACATCAACGCTAAGTTCGGCGAGGAGATGTCTGACGATGAGATGTCGGCACTACTCGAACGCCAGGGCGAAGTCCAGGAAAAACTCGATGCTGCCGACGCCTGGGATCTCGACTCACGACTCGAAATGGCGATGGACGCCCTCCGCTGTCCGCCGCCTGACGCTCCCGTGAAAGTTCTCTCCGGCGGTGAACGCCGGCGCGTCGCGCTCTGTCGCCTTTTGCTTCAGAAACCCGACATCCTCCTGCTCGACGAGCCGACCAACCATCTCGATGCGGAATCAGTGGCGTGGCTCGAACATCACTTGCAGAGTTATGCGGGCACGATCATCGCCGTCACTCACGATCGCTACTTTCTCGACAACGTCGCCGGGTGGATTCTCGAGCTCGATCGCGGCCAGGGTATTCCCTGGAAAGGCAACTACACTTCGTGGCTCGAGCAAAAACAGGAGCGACTGCGACGCGAGGAGAAATCCGAAAGCGAGCGACAGAAAACTTTGCAACGCGAGCTGGAGTGGATTCGCATGTCGCCCAAGGCGCGTCACGCCAAAGGCAAAGCGCGGATCAACTCATACGAAGATCTCCTGCGGCAGGAGACTGAGAAACGCCGCGAGGACCTCGAGATCCACATTCCTGCCGGCCCACGCCTCGGTAACGTTGTCATCGAAGCCGAACACGTCAATAAAGCGTATGGCGCAAACCTGCTGGTTGACGATATGAACTTTGCACTCCCGCCGGGTGGGATCGTCGGTGTCATTGGTCCAAACGGTGCTGGCAAGACGACGTTGTTCCGCATGATCACGGAACAGGAAGAGCCGGACGCCGGCACGATTCGCAAAGGTGAAACGGTGTTGCTGGCTTACGTAGATCAGAGTCGCACGCTCGATCCGGAGAAGACAATCTGGCAGGAGATCAGCGGCGGTGAAGACATGCTGAAGCTCGGAAATCGCGAAGTGAATTCGCGCGCTTACGTGGCGCGGTTCAATTTCTCGGGTTCAGATCAGCAGAAGAAAGTCGACATGTTATCGGGCGGCGAGCGCAATCGCGTCCATCTTGCAAAGATGTTGAAAGAAGGCGCGAACGTCTTGTTGCTCGACGAGCCGACCAACGATCTCGACGTCAATACCTTGCGTGCGCTCGAAGAAGCGCTGGAAAGCTTTGCCGGCTGTGCGGTGGTGATCTCGCACGACCGCTGGTTTCTCGATCGCATCGCGACGCACATTCTCGCGTTCGAAGGCGACAGCAAGGTATTCTGGTTCGAGGGAAACTATTCCGACTACGAAGCGGATCGCAAAGCACGCCTCGGACCCGCGGCTGAGACACCGCATAGAATTAAGTACAGACAACTAACCCGGTAGAAAAATTAGCCGCAGATAAACGCAGATAACGCGGATCAGATCCGCGTTATCTGCGTTTATCTGCGGCTAATTTTTCTAGGCGGTTTCCTTGGCCTTTTCAGCGCACTCATCACAACAAACCGTGATCTCTTTGCCGGCCACGGTCACTTTGATCCCGCCATCGTTGATCGCCCAATCGCAGACCGGACATTTGCTCGTGTTCATGAGTTTGTCTCCCTTGAAATGAATTAACTACCGACGCGAGAGAGACTACCAACGCACGAAAAACGCGACTTCCAGAATCTTGCTTATTTCGCTCGCTGCCGGATCTCAGACGGCGCTTTTCCAAACTCGCGGCGGAACGCGTCGGTGAAGTGACTATGACTGGAGAATCCAAGTTCGAGCGCCAACGCGGTGAGATCAGCAGCGCCTTCTGCTAATCGTTCGAGCGACACGCGCAGTCGCAGTTGCGTGAGATAGCGATGAACCGGAACGCCCGTGTGTTTCTGAAATATACGCGCGAAGTGAAACGGCGAGACGTTCACAGCACTTGCTACATCGTCGAGCGTGATGCGATCGCTCAGGCGCGCAGCGAGGTAAGTCTTCGCGGCCTCGGTGCGCTCCGCGTGATCGGCATCAGTGCCTTCACGTTTCGGCTTGCGCGCGCCGCCGCGATGCACGAACGCCGACTCGAGCACGTCAGCAACTAATTGCAATGCGGTGACGTCAGCCCACAAGGGTTCCAGAGGCTCTGCACCTTCGAGACGCTGTACCAGCTCGCGATGGCGCCAGAAAACGCGGCTGTCACACGGGCCAGTCACGAATCGAAAAGGCTGATCGGGATGTTCGTCGATTGATGGATCGAGCTCACGCACGATGTCGTTGAGGACGCGCGGCGAGACGGTGAAAACGGTGCCGCGATCGCCGCAATCGGCCGGATGACTGACGCGATAAGTCGACTCGCGCGAGAAAAACACTGCCTGGTTCACGTCGGCCGTGATCGTGCGGCGCCCGAAATGTCGCGCGAACGCACCGTGCCGCATCAGCACGATGTTGTTGCTGTCTGACATTTCTTCACCGCCCGGACCACCCTGCGCGATGTGACAGCAATAGTCGTGAACGCCGACGATCGGACTCTCATACAGCGGCCGGTAAACTATTTCTTTATCGCGATCGGAAGGCACAAGTGGTATCGTACTATAGCCACAAAAAAGCACATAAACTCAAATTGATTTTTGCATTGAGGTCCAGAATGAAACCTATCGTTGCGTTAATCGTGCTGCTAATAGTCTCGTCCGCGATGGCCCAGGACCCAGGTCCGATCAGAAACTTCCTGCGCGAGAACAAAGACTTCTGCACGGGCGGCCAGCCGCGCCTCGAACATCTCGAACAACTCAAAGCCGAAGGCGTGAAATCGATCCTCAACCTACGCCAGCCGAGCGAGCATCGCGCCGCGGAGGAAGAAGCAAAGGCCAAAGAACTGGGCCTGCGCTACTTCAACATCCCCGTCGTTTTCGGTAATCCAAACGAAGAACAGGTCGCAGAGTTTCTCAAAATCACCGACGATCCGGACAACCGTCCCATCTTCATTCATTGCACTGCGGCCATTCGTGTCGGCGCGTTCTGGATGATCCGGCGTGTGCTGCGCGACGGCTGGAAGATCGAAGATGCACAGGCTGAAGCCGAAAAGGTCGGCTTGCGTGAGAGTCCGCACTGGGTCGAGTTCGCGCGCAAGTACATCGAGACGCATCGCAAACCCGCCGCCGCCATACCGGCGCATCCGTTATCGTTCGGCGTGTTCGTCGCGCGCTTCGATCCCGCGGGCACGTTCACACTCGAAGGCGATCGCTGGCCCAAACTCAACGGTAGCTGGAAAACTCAGGGTGACGAAGTTGAGCTCGCGATGAGTGGTGGACCAGGCGGCTGCGATAAGCCGGGAAAGTATCGCTTCAACACTGATGGCCGGCGCCTCACGTTCGATCTCGTCGCGGATGAATGTATGCCACGACGAATGATTATCGATCGCAGCAGCTGGCTGCCCGCAGGTGAAGCAGTAACCAGACCTCCGCGCAAGATCACGAACACTTCACACGCGCGTCCACCATCGCGCCCAAATCCTGCCTCGGCGAAAGGAAGTTGGCCGGCTTTTCGTGGACCGCAGGCTTCGGGCATCGCCGATGGACAAAACCTGCCTGACGAGTGGAATGGCAAGACCGGACAAAACATTCTCTGGCACACGCCGATCCCGGGGTTGTCCCATTCGAGCCCGATCGTCTGGGGCAATCGACTTTTCGTAACGAGTGCGATCAGCAGCGATCCGAAAGCTTCATTTAGGCCGGGGCTTTATGGCGACGGAGACGCATCGAAGGATAAATCAAAGCATCGTTGGATGCTCTACGCCCTCGACAAACACAGCGGCAAGGTCATGTGGGAACGAGTGGCGTACGAAGGCGAGCCGCTCGAAAAGCGTCACATCAAAGCTACGTATGCCAACTCGACACCCGCGACAGACGGACGCATCGTAGTCGCCTGGTTTGGCTCGCAAGGTGTTTATGCTTACGACGTCAACGGCAAGTTTCTCTGGAAAGTCGATCTCGGGCGGCTCGACTTCGGCGCCTACGACATTCCCTCTTACGAGTGGGGTTCAGCGAGTTCCCCAATCATCTGGAAGGATCTGGTGATCCTCCAGTGTGACACGCAAACAGACTCATTCATCATGGCGCTCAACGCAAACACCGGCGAGACAGTCTGGAAAACTGATCGCGACGAGATTCCCTCGTGGGGCACGCCGACCGTGGCGACCACGTCAAAAGGTGACGAGCTGATCGCCAACGCTTCGAACTTCATTCGTGGTTACGATCCGCGTACCGGCAAAGAATTGTGGCGACTCGGACGCAGCTCAAAGATCACTGCGCCGACGCCCATCTTCGCCGGCGACATGCTCGTCGTGGTGAGTGGTCGTGGACCAGAGCGACCGATCTTTGTCATCAAAGCCGGCGCGCGCGGCGATCTCACCTTGCCGGAAGGAAAGACGAGCAGCGATACGGTGATCTGGAGTCGCACCGGACGCGGCTCTTACATGCCGACGCCTTTGATCTACAACGACATTCTCTACGTGCTCTCGAATAACGGAACGTTCGACGCGTACAACTTGAAAACCGGCGATGAGATCTATCGACAACGACTGCCGACGGTCGGTAGCGGGTTCAGCGCCTCGCCGGTCGCTTCGGATGGGAAGATTTACCTGTCGAATGAAGACGGCGAGATCCTCATTGTGTCTGCGGGCGAGAAGTTCAGTCACATTGCGACCAACTCGATGGGCGAACTGTTGATGGCCACGCCCGCGTTGTCCGACGGCGTGATGTACGTACGTTCCGCGGGCAGCCTGTTCGCGATCGGCCGTAAGAAGTAAAGCCATCCACAGATTACGCTGATTCTTTTATACATCTGTGTAATCTGTGGATGAAAAACCTTATGACCACTGGACGAATGGAAGCCTTCAGTGATGGCGTGATTGCGATCATCATCACCATCATGGTGCTTGAGTTGCGCCCGCCACACGAGACCAGTCTCGCCGGCCTGCGACCTTTGCTGCCGGTGATGGGAAGCTACGTGATGAGTTTTATCTTTCTCGGGATCTATTGGAGCAATCACCATCACCTGCTGCACGCCGCCGAACACGTTGACGGTCGCGCACTCTGGGCGAACCTGCACTTGCTTTTCTGGTTATCGCTGATTCCGTTTGTGACTGCCTGGATGGGCGAGAACAACTTTTCGCAGTGGCCCGTGGCGCTTTACGGTGTGGTGCTGCTGATGAGCGCCATCGCGTATACCATCCTCGTGTTCGCACTGCTCGCGACGCCCGGCAACACGGTGTTAGCGTCAGCCCTCGGCTCTGACTTCAAAGGCAAGATATCGATGGTGATCTACGCGGTGGCGATTCCACTGGCGTTTATTAAGCCAGGGGTTGCGTGCCTGATTTATATCTCGGTGGCGCTGATGTGGCTGATTCCCGATCGGCGCATCGAACGCCAGATCACTTAGTGGTTACGGTTGCACCTGAATATTCCCACCGCCGTGCTTCACTTCCGTGAAGTCATACGAAGCCAGTGAAAAACTCTGACAACCAACAATCTTACTCTGGTTTGACGGAATGCCCTGATCGTCGGGACGCTCGAAGTCGGTCGCAATCCATTTCAAACCAGCGCCGTTGTCGTCCTCGCGTTCAGCATCCTGCGGCACCCATCCGCTCGTTGGCGGTTGATAGATTCCCCAGGTCAGCTTGTCATTTGCCGCGTTAACACCTTCGCCGTTGTCTTCGACGACCAGCAACACACGCAAACCAACCGCGCTCAGAATATTCGAGTCCGAAATCACTCCGCTCATCACCGCGCGGTTGCCGGTGATTTGCAAACAATCAAACTTCGCGCGCACTAACGCGCCCGGCGTTCCTGAACCTTCGGAAGCATCCGGATCGCCGACCGGGACCACCGCCGGATCGCTGAATGTCATTTCACCAACGGTGTGTCCGTTGTTTTGTACGCGGGCATTGAATTCCAGGAATCTGGGCTGGCCGTCTTCAAACGAAAACTGAAAATTACCGCTGGCTGAAGGGCCATCATTGCCGGCAAGAGTCAGGGCCGGGGAGACTAAACACACCAACAACACTGCCGCAACGGCAGCAAAAATAATCCGATTCATTGGGAGGCTCCTTGTCTGGGCTAAGTTGAGGTGGGTTATAACTACGTGGACCACTAAAAGTCAAACTGGACTCTGCGGCCCCCTGCGTATCTCTGCGGCCCTCTGCGATCTCTGCGTTAGAGATGACCTTTAGCGCAGAGAGATCGCAGAGATACGCAGAGAACGCAGAGGGTTGTTCAGACTATCGTTGGACCGTGAGGTCGCCACCGGCCTCTTTGATTTCGGGGAACTCAAAGGCATCCAATGGCATGGTGCCACATTGCACGACCTTGCTCTGCGGCATTTGAAATCCGACATCGTCTCGACGCTCGAAGTCAGTCGCCCACCATGTCAGGCTGGCGCCTTTATCGTCCTCGAGTTCCGCGTCTGTCGGTATCCAACCGGTCGCCGGCTGCTGGAAAATACCCCAGGTAAGTCGATCCTTTTCGAGGCCATTGTCTTCGATGATGAGCAACACGCGTTGCCCGATTTCACTCTTCACATTTGAATCGTAGATCTCGCCGCCCATCACGGCCCGGTTCTCGGTTACGCTCATGCAATCAAATTTCGCCTTGACCAGTACACCCTCAACTTTGGAGGGCTCTGAACTGTCGGGATCGTCGACCGGAATTGCCGCCGGATCGCTAAAGGTCATATCGCCTGTAGCTTGACCAGCTGCTCCTTCCTTGGCATTGAACTCGACGAATCTCGTAACACCGTCCTCCAGTACAAACTTGAAGGAACCGGTGGCGGAAGCTCCTTCAGCGCGGTGGGCATGTACCAGATTCGGTACTGCCACACACACGGTCAACAATGCCAACGCAAAAGCGCCTATAATGCTTTTCATTGAGAGGTCTCCTAGTGATCGAACAAGTTTTTTGGTAGGTCGGTGTATGAGGACTTTGATGCATCAAAGCCGAATCGCACCACTCGACACGAATGAACAAAGATCAGCACTACACCCTAACGCGTATTTTTATTCCCTTTCTGGTCACACTATTTTGTGTCGGGATTTTCACGCCGATTTACGGCATAACGCCGGCTCAGGGGGGCAGAATTAACGGCAAAGTAGTTGCCGATATTCCTGACCAACGCAAAGCTCTTCCGGGGGTGGTCGTCACTCTGAGCAGTGAACGACTCGGTGATAAGAGACTTCAGAGCGTTAGCGACATGGAAGGCCAATACGACTTTCCGGGTCTGATTGCAGGCGAGTACATACTAACGGTTGAGTTTTCAGGTTTCAAGAAATATGAGAAGCAACTGAGCGTCCAGATCGACGCCACCGTCCCGCACGATATTCTTCTCCAGCCCGTGGCTCTCAGCGAAACAGTCATCGTCAAAGATGATCCGACCGACGCTGTAAAAACCGAATCGACCACGCCGTCAGTCATTACTGAACAGGCATTGCGCGATGCGCCGCTGATCGATCAGAAGTTTCAGGATGCGCTGCCTTTGCTTCCCGGCGTCGTGCGCGGACCCGATGGGAATTTGAATATCAAAGGCACGCGCCCGAGCCAGAGCGGCATTCTGGTTTCGAGTTTGAACGTTACCGATCCGGTTACCGGCGCGCCGGCGATCGAGTTGCCGCTCGAAGCAGTCGATACGGTGCAAGTTCACTCGAACCCATACTCATCGGAGTTTGGAAAATTCGCGGGCGCGGTGACAACGATCGAGACGCGTTCGGGCAGCAACGATCTCCGGTACCTGTTTCTGGGCGTGTTACCCCGACCCCGCTGGCGTGACGGCAAGCTTTACGGCATCGGCGCCGCCACTCCGCGTATCGCTGTCGGCGGACCGATCAAAAAAGACAAACTCTTCTTCTTTCAGAGTCTCGAATATCGCTTCACCCGCACGAACGTGCCGAGCCTCGAAGCACTCGACGAACATCAGCGCGATATTAAGCGCGAGAGCTTCGACTCCTTTTCACGTCTCGATTACGTCGTCAACAATAACAATCGACTAACGGCAAGCTTCTCGATCTTTCCGCAAAAGTTTGACTACTTCAATCTCAACACGTTCAACCCGTCGGACACTACTGCGAACTTTCATCAACGCGGCTGGTTTCTCGCCTTCAACGAACAGGCGACGTTTGAGTCTGGCGCGCTGCTGCAATCGAGTTTCAGTGTGAAGCAGTTTGACGGCGACATCTTCGGCAACAGCGGCGCGCCTTATCAAATCACCCCGGATCGCAACTTCGGTGGCTGGTTCAATCGACAACATCGCGAGAGCCGGCGTTACGAGTGGCTCGAAGTCTTTAACTTCGCGCCGCAGCAATGGCGCGGCTCGCACGCATTCAAAGCCGGACTGAATGTCAGTCGCACTTCATACACGGGTACGGACCGCAGCACGCCGCTCAGCATCTTCCGCGCCGACGGCACGAGGTATCAGCTGATCAACTTCACGGGCGCCGGTGTTCTCGATCTGGCGCAGAATGAGTATTCCGTGTTTGGGCAGGACAAGTGGATCCTAAACCAGCACTTCGTGCTCGATCTCGGCCTGCGTTACGACCGCGACGGTATCGGCAGGAACAACAGCGTCGCGCCCCGGGTTGGTTTTGTGCTGACACCGACTGATTCGGATCGCACCGTGGTGCGCGGCGGCGTGGGACTGTTCTACGACAAGATTCCGCTGAACGTCGGCTCGTTTGAGCAGTATCAAAGCCTGCTGATTACTACCTTCGCGAACAATGGCGTGACGCCGGTTGATGGGCCACGATTGTTGCTCAACACGGCGCCGGAAGATCTCGAGAATCCGTATAGTCTCGCCTGGAATTTACAGCTCGATCACCAGTTATCGGAGCGTTTGCTTTTACGTTTCGGTTATGAGGAACGAAGCACGCGCCGGGATTTCGTAATTGAGCCCACCGCGAACGCGCTGTTGTTGCAGAACAATGGCCGTTCGCGTTATCGCGAGTTTCAGGCCGTCGGACGCTTTCGTTTTCAGGAAGGTCGGAATATCTTTCTCTCGTACGTGCGGTCGCAGGCGCGCGGCAATCTGAACGATTTCAACACCTACTTCGGCAATCTCAAGCATGCGGTGATTCGTCCGGATGAATATGGCAAACAGCCTTTCGACGCGCCCAATCGCCTGTTGTTCTGGGGCGAATTTGCCTTGCCGCACGACGTGGTGCTTACTCCGGTCGTCGACTGGCATACTGGCTTTCCGTTTTCACTCGTGAACGAGCAACAGGATTTCGTTGGGCCACGCAACGAAGGTGGTCGCTTTCCGCAACTCTTGACGCTCGACATGCTCGTGATGAAAGGACTCAAGATCCGTTTTCGCGGGAAAGAATACAAGGGCCGCGCCGGCTTCACGGTCTTCAACATCACGAATCACTGGAACCCGCGCGACGTGCAGAACAATCTTGCCAGCGGCCAGTTTGGCACGTTCTTCAATACTGCCGATCGCAGTGTTCGACTGAAGTTCGAATTCGTAAAATATTAATCCACAGATTACACAGATTTTGTTTTCTAATCTGTGTAATCTGTGGACCAAAGGACTATCCATTATGAAAATCCTGCTTGCATTTGTGATCTCGCTATTGGTTTGCCAGGTAATCACTGCCCAAAGCGAAACGCCTTCGAAGTTTGACCCGACCAATTACGGTTTCAACTACGAGCGCCGCACGGTGATGATTCCGATGCGCGACGGCGTCAAACTTCACACCGTCATTCTCGTTCCCAAAGGTGCGCGCAGCGCTCCGATTCTGCTGACGCGCACGCCCTACAATGCCGATGGGCTAACCACCAATGCCGAGAGCTCCGATCTCGGCTCGAGCCTGACCGGTTACGACAACGCCACCGACGTGATCGTCGAAGGCGGCTACATCCGCGTGGTCCAGGACATTCGCGGCAAGTACGGTTCCGAGGGCGATTACGTGATGAACCGTCCGTTACAGGGGCCGCAGAACCCGACGAAGGTAGACCATGCCACCGACACTTACGACACGATCGACTGGCTCGTGAAGAACATTCCGGAGACGAACGGTCGCGTCGGCATCCTCGGCATTTCCTACGACGGTTTTCTGCCGTTGATGGCCCTCGTCAATCCGCACCCGGCACTGAAGGTTTCGGTGCCGATGAATCCGATGGTCGACGGCTGGATGGGCGACGACTGG
>Ga0070699_100001787_pt1 | contig 19568 bp, 20 predicted proteins | sample KBSK1503metaG_FD_65473 | JGI IMG/M metagenome (GOLD analysis project Ga0070699, IMG submission 65473) | Corn, switchgrass and miscanthus rhizosphere microbial communities from Kellogg Biological Station, Michigan, USA - KBS K1-50-3 metaG | ecosystem: Host-associated > Plants > Roots >... | reverse complement strand
AAGATTGGTCGCCAATCCGTATTCATCGGCCGGTGCCGCGGCGGACAGGCAGAGCGTAAACAATGCCGCGGCAATCGCCGTACGTGCGTTGCTGGTCTTCATAAGAACCTCCGTTCTGTGTTCTCTCGCGTAGTCTCAAATCCCAATTGCAAGAATCCGGCCGTCAATTCGCACCCCCCAGATAGGCTTTGCGTATACCTTCGCTTCGCAGCAAGTCATGGCCCGATCCCTCCAGCACGATCTCGCCGTTCTGGAGGACGTATGCGCGGTTCGCGACGGACAGTGCCATGGTCGCATTCTGCTCGACGATCAGCATGCTCGTGCCCAGCGATTTGATTTTGCGGATGATCTCGTAGATTTTGTCCACCAGCGCCGGCGCCAGTCCCATTGATGGCTCGTCCATGAGAATGAGCTTCGGGCGCGCCATCAGGGCGCGGCCCACGGCAACCATCTGCTGCTGGCCGCCAGACAAGGTTCCCGCGTTCTGCCGCAGCCGTTCGCCAACGCGGGGGAACAGGTCGATGATAGATGCGAGCTCTTTCTTGATTTCGGACCACGGTGTGCGGCGACGGACGTAGGCACCCATCAGAAGGTTGTCGTACACCGACATCGATGGAAAAAGCCGCCGTGCCTCCGGCACCGGCGCCATACCCAATGCAATACGCTCGGCCGGAGCGGTCTTGGTGATGTCCCCGCCGTTAAACTTGACTGTCCCATCACTCGGCGTCACGAGGCCGAGGATCGTTTTCATGGTAGTGGATTTGCCGGCAGCATTGCCGCCGAGCAGGGCGACGACTTCGCCTTGGTCGACGCTCAGATCGATGCCTTTGAGAATCCGGATCGGACCATAGTAGGTGACGATCCGGTCCAATCGAAGCAATTCGGCCACCGCACCACCCTCTAGTCCGCAGTCCGCAATCCTGTGCGCAAACTCTTCCGTCGTTCAGGCGGGCAGAAACGAGCCGCGCCGGCAAGTCCTGCGCCTAGGGATGATTTCGCTCCGTTCTGCGTAGGCCGCCGTTCCTGTTGATTATTGATTGTTGACAATTGAGCAGAGCAGAGCGGATATTGCCGCCTCCGTCAAGCTTGAACGGGAATGCCGGTGCGGGATCTTTGACCTGGCTCGAAATTGCCCATGGATTTTAGAAGGATGAAATGTCGGCACTCGCTGATTTCTCAGGGCCTATCGAAAAACGCAGCCTCAACGGAGCTGCGGCAGATAGCCTTCGACAAGCTATCGTGACTGGCGTCTTAGCGCCGGGCGCTCGGCTTACGGAGGTGGCGCTGGCGCGCCAGATGGATTTGTCGCGCGGCACAGTTCGTGCGGCTCTGCACCGTTTGGTAACTGAAGGACTCGTGGTGCAGCGCCCCTATGCCGCCTGGGAGGTGGCGAGTTTGACCTCGCGCGATGCTTGGGAACTCTACACCCTACGAGGCGCGCTTGAGGCGCTGGCCGCGCGGTTGGCTGCGGAGAATATGGACGCGCGCAAACGTAGAATTTTGGGAGATGCGGTTGCGCGGCTGACCGGAGCATCTAATTCCAACGACGCTAGGGCGGTAACCGACGCAGATCTAGCGCTGCACAAAACGATCGTTGCGTTGTCGGGACATCGACGGCTGGCAGATCAGTATGCATTGGTTGAGCAGCAGGTTCGGATGTACATTGCATCGACGAATGCGCGGTTGCGCAGACGCCAGCTCGTTGTCCAAGAGCACAAGGGACTTGTGAGCGCCATATCGAATGGAAATGGTGATGAAGCTGAACGGTTGGCGCGCGAACACAGCGTCTATGCCGGAAATGATCTAGTCAGACACCTCGAGCGCCAAGAGCGAGCCCGGACGGCAAGGAAAGATCTCAAAACACCTCGAAGACTTGTACGTGAACAACGGACATGAGTTAAGCGGGTTTTGACACTCGTTTGTGGGATGCGCCGCGCATCCATGGCGAGTTGCTCAAGCTTGGCTTCGAGGTTGCTCAGTCGAGCATCGCGGCGGGCTACGCCATCGACACGCACGAATCTGAGTGCTCATGCCTTGGTGATAGCAATGGAGCGGCGATTGCTCATTTCAACTTGACCGCCTCGGGATCGAAGTCCCAAGTTTCACCGTCGACTTTCTTTGCCGCCGAAAGATCGAGCTTTTGCTGCACTGGGGGTGGTACTGGATAGATCTTCAGTTCGCCGGCCCGTCGGCCCAGCTCCAGATAGCGCTCCAACTCGGAATCCGAGAACGACACGCGGATATCGCTCAGACTTTTTGCACCCCATTGTGGATCATAGGCAGTGGTCTTCTCAACGACGCTTTTGCTCAGCTGCCGGGCGACTTCGGGGTCCCGAAACCACGAGTTCGCCTGATCTCGGTGCGTGGCTGCATAGAGCAGAGCCTCCTTATGCACACGAAGGAAGCGCTCCGTTGCCTGAGGATGTGCCTTCTTAAACTCGTCTTGCATTGGGATGACCATCGTTAGCCTATTGTCCTCCGTGATCACCCGACCCAGCCCCTTTTCGACGAAATTCTCAACCCAAGGGTCCCAAATAAAAGCCGCATCGATCTTGCCGGCGCGAAATGCGTCCGAGAGATCCGCGAAGCCCATATTAATCACCTCGACGTCGGTACCGGGCCTGAGATTTGCCTTTTCGAGCATCGCCAACGCAGCAAGATAGATCGAGCTCCCTACTGGCCCGTGGAGTTGTTTGCCCTTCAGATCTCCCAGCGTCTTGATGTCCGATTTTGTAGACGCAACAATTGCTCCGCGGAAGACAGATTGGCGACCGATCACAGTTATCGGCGCGTTCACCGCCGCCAATGAAACCGACGGCATGTCGCCAATAAAGCCAATGTCCAAGGCTCCTGAAACGAGGGCCTCGTTCACAGCCGGTCCGAACGAGAACATGGTAAACTGACCCTTGAATCCGTTCCGTTCGAGAATATTGGTTCTCTGCAGAACGTGGGCAATCTGTGCCTCCACTGTTGTTGTAGGCTGCCAACCGATGCGGACCAAAATGGAATCCTGCGCTCGTGCGTCGGTACCGTGAAGCACGGCAACGCAAACGGCCAGAATGGTCAAGCCAGCGAGGCGACGATCCGAGAGGCCGGGAGTGAACATACTGCGTTTCTCCTGTACAGTTTTCGGGATCAGGTTGCATGCTGCAAGCGTACAGCGTTGGCTCCTTCAACGTGCCATTGCGGTTTGAGAGAATCCCACAGCTCCTGCGTCAAGTTGATAAAATTTGGAAGGGACCGGGTTTCCGCGGTGCGCGGGCGCGGCAGCGCTACCTTATGGATGCTGCGAATCTTGCCGGGATGGGAACTCATGACGACAATGCGATCTGCGAGAAAGACAGCTTCGTCGATGCTGTGAGTCACGAACACAACCGTCCGGTTCGTCGCTGCTACAATCCTCACGAGCTCTTCTTGTAGGAGCACGCGGGTCTGGGCGTCCAGGGCGCCAAACGGCTCATCCATCAGGAGGATGTCGGGATCAGGTGCGAGGGCCCTCGCGATCGCAGCTCGCTGTTTCATGCCTCCGGAGACCTCGTAGGGATAATGGTCTTCAAAACCGCTTAGCTTGACCAGTGCGAGAAAACTGCGCGCAATTCGCGTGCGCTCAGCGGGTGCGATGCCCTGGGCCTTGAGCCCGAACTCGACGTTTTTCTCGATCGTCATCCAGGGAAAGAGAGCGTAGTCCTGAAACACGACCGTTCGGCGTCGATCGGGCTTCGACACTGGAATGTCCTCATGCAGCACCTGCCCTGTGGTGGGCTGCAAGAAGCCGGCAATAATATTGAGGAGTGTCGATTTTCCGCAGCCTGAGGGGCCAAGAAGCACGATAAGCTCTCCCTCGCAGATATCCAAGCTGACGTCCTCCAAGACTCTCAGAACGTCGGCGCGTCCGCGCAGAGCAAAGTCCTTCGAGACGTGATCAACTCTGAGCTGGGTCATGTCACCTTCGAAGACTCTTGCCAGGGCACCAATCTGCGTTCGATTGCAGTCATTACTGCGTTCATGGCAAAGCCAATAATGCCTATCACAATCATTCCGGTAAGCACGAATTGGGTCTGCAGAAGCAGACGGCTTTGCTGGATCATGTAGCCGAGACCAGACTGGGCGGCGATGAGCTCAGCCGCTACGACGCACATCCAGCCAACCCCGAGGGCAATCCTGAGGCCGGGAAAGATCACCGGGAGGGCACCAGGAATCAGGACATCCCAGATCAGCATGGTAGGCGTCGCGCCAAGACAAAGAGCGGCATTGATCTGGGTTCGTTCGATGTTGCGGACTGCTGAGTAGGTGCTGACAAAGACAGGAAAGACCGCACCAATGAAGACGAGGAAATAGCTTGGCGCATTGCCAACACCAAACCAGAGGATTGCCAGTGGCGTCCAAGCTATGGGCGGAATCGGGCGAAGAGCCTCGACGAGAGGCTTGACGAAGTCGGAGAGCGTGCGAAACCAGCCAAGAACGACGCCAAGCGTCAACCCGACGAACGCGGCCAGGGCAAAGCCAACCAGCACCCGTTCAATGCTGGCGCTGACGTGCCGGAAAAGCGTTCCGCTGCGCAAAAGGTCACTAGCAGCCCAGAACAGCGTAGTCGGGGACGGAAGCAGCACAGCATTAATCAAGCCGGTTGAGGCAAGGACCTCCCACGCGGTAAGGAAAACTGCAAACCCCATTATGCTGCGAAAAATCTTTCCGCTCGCTTTCCAAACCGCGAGCGGCGCCTGGCCGATTGCCAGCAATGTGGTCTGAGCCCCTAGCTTCTGTCGCAATGGACGAGTCCTCCTTGGGTCACTAGCACGTTGTGTTGCGATATTCGTTCAATGCGATTGCGTCAGCTTGAGAGCGCTGGGCAGCTTACCGGCGAGCCGCGCGCGGGGGAACTCGACAGTTAATGTTCTCGTCGGAGCCTAGAGATCGGGGGCAAACGGCTCACCCGGTGTTTGAGGTTTGGACTGGGTTTTCGCTGCTCCCCTGAGCAACTCCCTGTTCCTCAAAAAATTTTCGCTGATACGCACCCCCAGCGGTACGCTTTTTGCATGCACCAAATCACGGTTAAGCCCGGCATTTCGGGACGACACTGGAGAAAACGGAAGCGCCTTCAAATGGTAAGAATAGAAGTGTGCGACCGCGGGTATACACAGAGTGCCGCGCCGCCGGCCGACATCGCGTGGGGTATTGCAAAAGCCTTGCGCGTGACCGGGGAAGCGGGTCCATCTGCAGCGCGGCTAGCCCGATGATCAAGTGGCCTGCCGCGCAGTTGATTCCCGAGTTGAAAAATGGCGACGAACGCCTATTCCGCGCCGAATTCGAACTCAAGCAGCATTATGAAATAGCGGGGTATTGCAAGCGCAGCCAACATTTGCAGCTCAGTCTTCTGCAGGAAGGGCAGTGCCTCCTCGATGAGGTCTCTAGCCGTGCACGCATGTCGTCTGCATTCACTGAAGCCTCCACATCAGATCCGTTGGCTGTGGACGCATATTCGGTGGGCGCCAAATGAAGGACGAGAAATACGATACCGGGCGTGCAAGCCTGATCGTCGGCACCGCGGCCGTCGCCATCGCGATCTGCTTCTGGATTCTGGGTTCCAGTCTCATCCGCCCCGTTCGCTTTCCCTCTCCGGAGCAGGTCATTGCAGCCGGCTGGCAACTCGCTACGAACGGTTACGCCGGAGGCACTCTCCTGATCCACACGCTGTACAGCATGAAGCTCGCATTGATGGGCTTTGCCGTTGCAGTTGCCGCCGCCATTCCTCTGGGAATTGCGATGGGAGTAAGCCGCCGATTCAACGCGATTGTTAATCCAATTGTCTCTTTCATCCGGCCGATTCCCCCTCTTGCGTGGATTCCCATCGCCATCATCTGGTTCGGCCTTGGTGACGGTGCAAAGATCTTCGTCATCTGGTTCACAGCTTTCGTGCCTACTTTGGTCAATACCTACACGGGTGTCAGAACTGTCGACCCGACGCTCATCGCCGCTGCCCGTGTCCATGGTGCATCCGGTCACAAATTGATCTTTGAGGTTATCGTGCCCGGAGCGATGCCGATGATTTTTGTTGGTCTCAGAATATCCCTGCAGGCATCATGGATGGCCTTGGTGGCGGCAGAATTGGTCGGTGCTTTCTTCGGTCTTGGCCGCGTACTGATGATTGCGGCGCAGGACATTTATCCCGGCATGATTGTGGTTGCTATGGCGTGTGTCGCGGCCGCCGGTGCGCTGATGACCAAAGGTTTGATCCAGTTCGAACGCCTCGCGATGCCGTGGATAAGGCCGATCCGATGAAGCAGGTGACGCAGCTACCTCGACATATGCGGGCAAACAACAGTGTCGCGGCACTGCCGCTTCTCTCGTTTGCATGTGTAACAGTCATTCTCGGCACATGGGTGCTGTCTTCGTTGATGGGGACGCTTCGTCCCTCGATCATTCCACCACCCTGGGATATCGCCGACGCGATCTACACTCTCGCAGTATCGGGTTTCGCTGGACACACCCTGCAAACTCACATCATCACCAGCCTCGGGCGTTTTGCAGCTGGCTTTTCTCTGGCCGCGATAGTCGGCATTCCCCTCGGCTTGATCATGGGCTGGTGTGCCCCGGCCCGATATGTTGTGACGCCGTTCTTCGAGGTGTTCCGCTTCATCGCCCCACTGGCGTGGCTGCCATTCGCCGCGCTCTGGTTCGGGACCGGAATCGGAGGCCCAATCCTCATCGTATTCTCGGGTGCATTCGCGCCGTGCGTCATCAATACATTCCATGGAACACGCCTCATCGATCCCGTCATGATCGAAGCGTCCCGGACGCTCGGCGCCACTTCGTGGCGTCTCATGGTCGACATCCTTATTCCAGGTGCCTTCCCGTCGATTCTCGCAGGCCTTCGCGTATCGGCGGCACTCGCGTGGCAATCATTGATCGGAGCCGAATTGATCGCCGCAACGTCCGGAGTCGGATACCTCATCGTTCAGGGGCAAGGGTCGTTTGAAACTTCGATTGTCCTCGCCGGCATGATTTCGATCGGTATCGTCGGCGTGATCATCGACGCCTTGCTGCGACTTGCCTCGGACCGAGCCTCGCGAAAGTGGATGGCGGCGGAAGCATGAGCGAGATCCTTTTCGAGAACGTGACGCGCAGGTTCCAGCTAAAGAACAGGACCTTCGAGGCTCTGGAGCCAATCACGCTGAAGGTGGCGGAAGGCGAATTCGTCGCGGTCGTTGGCCCCTCCGGCTGCGGAAAGACAACGTTGCTTCGAATGGCTGCGGGTCTGGACTTTCCCACATCGGGCGCCGTGATTGTCGGAAATCGCGAAGTGACGGGTCCTGGCCCCGATCGCACCATCGTCTTCCAGCAATTCGCGTTGTTGCCCTGGAAAACCGTGACTGGGAATATCGGCTTCGGTCTAAAATGCCGAGGTGTGCCCGCCGCCGCTCGTGCCGAAATGGTGGCGCACTACGTGAAGGTCATGGGCCTGAGTGGGCATGAGGACTCATACCCGTATCAGTTATCGGGCGGGATGCAGCAGCGCGTAGCGATTGCACGCTCATTTATCCTAGAGCCAAAGCTGCTCCTGATGGATGAACCATTTGGCGCCCTCGATGCGCAAACTCGAATAGAGATGCAAGAAGAGCTGATCAGGCTCATGAGCGTGCGACGGCGAACGGTGCTTTTCGTCACGCACAGCGTCGAGGAAGCCGTTTATCTCGCCGACCGCGTCGTCGTCATGGCAGGTCGTCCCGGCCGCATCCGTGACATTGTGAGCGTGGCGGACATTCGTCGCGCGGAAAGCTGGGACTCAAGACCGATCGAAGACATTCTAGAAATGGATTCGTTCGTCCGCCTTCGAACGAAAGTGTGGCGCATGTTGCGCGGCGCAGCGTTGTCCAAAGCCGAAGGCCGAAGCCGAGAACTGTCTATCGCCAGCTAATTCGCAGCAAAAAAGTGGGTAGTGGCATGTCGCTTTCCGAAGCTTTGAAGGGTCTTCTCGCAGTCCTAATCGTAACTGTCGGGCTTGCAAACGAACCCGCCGCGCAAACGCCCATTCGGGTGTCTTATCAGCCGCTCTATTGGGCGCTCCCATTCTTCATCGCGACGGAAAAGGGTTACTGGAAAGAAATCGGGCTTGCGCCCGAATTCTCCCTCTTCCCAGCCGGCCCGCAGCAGATTGCCGCCATGCAATCTTGGGATCTTGGCGGAACGGGTTCGCCCCCAGCCGTTTTGGGAGCCGTCCGTTTCGGACTCTTGTCGATCGCAATCGGAACCGATGAATCGGCCGTGACGTCGACCATGGCGCGCGCGGCCGAGACGGAGAAGATTATCAAAAACCCGGCTTCCTTGAAGGGCCAGCAGCTCCTCGTGACGACCAACTCCACTGGCGAATTCTCGGCGCTTGCCTGCCTGAAGAAATTTGGGCTCACGCGCGACGATGTTCAGATCGTCAATCTCGCGCCCGCGCAGCTCATCTCCGCCTTTTCCAATGGCAATGGCACTTTGGCAGCGTCCTGGGCTCCGTTCGCCTATGTGCTGCAAGATAAGGCGGACGCGGTCGAAATCTGCAACGGCCAACAAGCCGGCGCGTATGTCACTTCGTCATTTGTCGTTCGTCCTGATTTTGCAGAAAAGGACCCTGACACCGTTGCGAAGACCCTGGCCGTATACCTGCGCGCTGTGATCTGGGAGCGGAAAAGCCGGGCAGAGACGATCGCATACCTGAAGCGATTCAATGAGAAACACGGGGTATCGCTCAGCGACAAATTTCTGGAGATTGACCATGATCGCCGCAGAACGTTCACCCTCTCCGAGCAGCTCACAATCTTTGATCGCGCCGCGGGCGCAGCGACGGTGGACAAGTGGCACAACGACCTTGCCGCTTATCTCGTTGGTACCGGTACGATCACCGCGATTCCAGACCCGAAGCGCTTTCTCACCGATCGGTTCCTAAGGATGATCGATTCCGATCCGAAGCTGCGCGCGTTCGCGAACGGAGAATGACAAGGTGCGTGGCGATGCACAGTGAAAGCCGAGATCGCATTGACGTGATGCATTCCGCGGCGCAGCGGCAGTATCCCGAGAGGGTGCTACCTTTGCGAAGACCCGAAGGGCATAGTCCTCCGATCCCGCGATATTCCGCAGATTTGCAGGCTGGAAAGAAGATTGCCGTCTTGTTCGTCGGCGTTCAGGGACGAAGCATCGAGGGCGTTCGGCAGGCGAATCTGAGTGAGCTGTGCAACAATTCTGAGCCTCAGCTTACCGCTCCGGACTATCTAGATAATGCGGAATACGTCGATCCCGAAGGCTACATAAATCATATTGCCGCGCTTTACTGGTTGGAAGCATCGAAATTCCACGAGTGGCTTAAGTCGCAGACCGTTGCCCGCTGGCGCGCAAGAATATACGCGGAACAAAGTATTGGAATCTGGTGGGAACCAATCGCGATTTCAACTGAGCGACTGGAGACGATCACATTCAAAGAGTACCGGCGCGGCGTTTCGGCATGCCCCGCCCCAGAGCTGGTCCTGACGCCAGGAACCGGGTATTGGGGCGCCGCGCGGGATCGGATTCCTGCGTCCGCTCATGATCGCTTTGAGCCGAGTATTTCTGAACTGGACATCCTGCGTCCGCCCGCGCGTTCGTTCGGACGTCACCTCGTAGTGCAGCCGCCAATGAACATGATCGTGATTCGGTCCGGCGTCTCGTGGGCCAGTTGTCGCGACGAGCAGTTGAAAGATTATCACCAGCACATCAAGCCGAAGCTCGATGCGGGGATGGACTACCTACGCCGTTTTCCGCAGGAAACGGGCTGTTGCGTTCTCCGTCAAGTCGTTTGCACGACTCCACAGGGGGACGCGTTGGAAGAAGCTTATTCCCTTGGCTGTTTTATTTCGATGGAACACCTCGAACGTTGGGCGAAGGATCACCCCACCCATCTCGCAATCTATTCGCGAGCGATGGCAGCACGCCGAAAATACCAAGACAGGCTTGAGCTTCGTACCTACAACGAAATTTTCGTACTCGAAAGCGACAACCCAGCCTTTGAATATATTAATTGTCATCCACGCACGGGCCTGCTTCCATATTTTGATTCGATCGAGTGCGCTCCGGGCTAGAGCATCTACCGATTGGGTTGATCCGGCTCGTGACCGGTTCGGGGTCAGACTCGTTCACACGGCATTCGGCAACCCGCCAAGGAATTCGCTGTAAGCCATCGGCAAATCTGCGGGGTTGGTGCGCTTCAAAATCTTAGGAACATAGCGCCAGCCTGAGACCCAGATATCAGGCCATAGCGAACGGCTTTCCGATCTCCAGTACTCGTTCGGCACGCGCGTACCATCCCTGGGACGCGAAGCTATCGTCGTGCAGATAACATTGCACGCGGACCAGGCTAGAGCCGACTGTGAAGGTGAAGTATCGGCTCATTGGCGGACAGGTTACGAAGGAATGGTATTTGGACAGTTGTGCGCAATTTACGAAGTTTGTACCCCAGCGCCGTTCGATATGGCTGCGGCCATTGAGTACGTCATCTGGGAATGTATGGGTGTGGCCGCCTAGCCAGATATCGACAGCACCGGGGTGTGTTTCCAGATAACGCTCGAAGCGTTGCGCCTTCGGTTCGTCATCGACGAAGTAGAGGTACGACGCGCCCTCCGGCACGCCGTCGACGCCATGATAGCGCCCGTGCCGATAACGGCCGTCCGGATAACGCGATACACCCTCAAAATCACCGGACCCGACCGTGGTCTCGCGGAGCATATGATGATGACAGCTGATGACGATCTCGTGGCGCGCCGCCTCCACGTGGCACTTCCACCATGCCCAAGTCTCGCCGGTTACCGCTCCCGCCGGGGAGCCGCCGCCAAAGTCTTGGCGGCCGATCGGGTAAGGCAAATCATTGCGATCGCTCATCATAAGAAAGCGGATGTTGCCAACCTTGAACGAGTACCGCTCCCAGGTGCCCTCGATCGGATGGGGCCTGCGCGAGTTGTCTACGCCTGAGATCGTCACGTTTTCGCCCAAGGGATCTACGAATTTGCGGAACCACCAGTTCGCGGGCTTTCCAAGACTGCTTGGCGCGCCTCCGGGTGAGGCATCGTGGTTGCCAGCGATCGGATAGATCTGTTCGCGTCGGTGTTGACGCAGCACACCATATTGTCGAACGACCTCGTCGCCCTGCTTGTCATCCGGCAAATCCCACAGTCCGGCACTGTCACCGAGGTCGAGCGCAATGTCCCAGCGGAACGAGGGCCCGCCGAGGTCGCCACCGTCCTCCGACTGCCGCAATGCGTTTGCGAGGCTTTCGGGATAGCCGGCGGGCGGAATGAACTGCATCCCATTGCGGATGGCGTCTGATACCGCTTTGTCAGTGGCAACATGGGCGTCGGAGAATACCCACAGGCGGAACGTGCCCGCCTCTCCTGGCTGGGTCTGCGCGTCAGTCATCGCTGCGATTTCTCTTGGTGACCGGTCTCGTCCTTATTGAGCACGGTGGAACAGCTCGCTGAGATCGATCTTCTTGCGGATCATTTTGTGGGTGTAGGCGTCGTCGATCCATTTCGCGATAATGTCGCGTGCCGACTCGCTCACCGAAATGTCAATGTCGGAGAGTTTTGTGGCGGTGTAATTGACATCCTCGTTTGACACCGTCTCGACAATCTTGGGATCGACGCGGAGGTATTCCCCGAACCATTTTGCCGTTTGCTCATGGTGCTGCGCGACATAAAGAAGAGATTCGCGCAACGCCTGCAGATATTTTGGAAGCGCGTCCGGTCGTGCTGCGATGAATTTGGTCTTGACGATCGAGACGAAGCGAAAGGGCCAAGTATGGATAACACGGGCTCCGACTTGTTGCTGCAATCTCAGCACTTGCGGCTGCCGTATGACGATCGCATCTACCGATGCATTGGCCAGCGCAGTTGCGAGTTCAAAGGGCGCGACATTCACGAGTTCGACCTTATCGAAGAGTGCCACCTCTTTCAGCCAGACCAACGTGTCGAGGTGGGAATCGGAGCCAAATGACACCCCCAGCTTGCGTCCGGCAAGGTCGGCCGCCGTCGCGATTGGGCTGTCTTTAGCCACGGTCAATGAATGGCTCGAATGGTCCAGGTTCGCGACGATCTTCACGTCGCCCGGTATTTTTGCCGCATAGGCCGTCACAGGCATCAGGCTCGTGACCACGGCATCGATCGAGCCCGCGGCCAGCGCCTCCATCATCGGCGGACCGTACTGGAATGAGGCGAACTGCGCGTTGAGGCCGAGCCTCTGCGCGATGTCCGCCTTCTCCATGGTGATAACGATTTGGCCGTTCATACCACTCGGAAACGCGATTCGCATCGGAGCGTGCTGCGCCGGCGCGCCGTGGGGAATCCAAGCGACCAAAAAGGTAACCGTCGCAAGCGCTCGCACTCTTGCCAAAGCAAGCCTTTTGAACATGTTTAGCTCGATCGAGAGAAATTCGGAGTCACGTCATCTTCCAGGGCACAAGAACGCGCCGCTCCAAAACTTCGAGCAGGACGGACATACATGCGCCGAGCACGCCGATGACGCACATGCCGACCAGTACAAGCCCTGTCTCAAGCGCGAGGCGATTGGCCTGGATCATGTAGCCAAGCCCGGAATGGGCGGCGATCAGTTCGGCGGTCACCACCGCCATCCATGATTGGCCGAGGCCGATGCGCAGACCAGTGGCAATCATGGGCATAGCAGAAGGCAGGTAAATTCGGGCGAATAAGGCTTTCGACCCGGCTCCGAGCGAGCGGGCGGCATGCACATGCTCTGGGCGCACGGAGTGACCGCCAGCGTAGGTGTTAATGAAGATTGGAAAGAATGCCGCGACCGCGGTGATAAAGTAACTCGGGGGATCGCCGATACCGAACCAGAGAATCGCGATTGGGATCCACGCGATCGGTGGGATTGGACGGAGAAAAGTAATAATAGGCGAGAGGAGCAGCCCTACCCGGCGCGAGAATGCCATCAGCAAGGCAAGGGGCACTGCCGCAAAGGAGGCGAGTGCGAAGCCCCCGAGCACGCGCCGCATGCTCGCGGTTACATCTGATTCCAGCGTGCCGTCGTGCACAAGGCTAACGAAGCCTTGGACGACCGAGAACGGATCTGGCAGCAACACCGCGTTGTCGATTTTTAGCGATGCGGCCGTCCACAGGCTGAGGAAGAGCGAGATACCGCCCACCGCCCAAACCCAATTTTGCAGATTGAACCGGCCAACAACATGACGCAGCATTGATCGTCCCTCGTCTATTTCTGTCGGCGGAAGACCTTAAGCGTTTCCTCACGAATCAACTCGAACACCTGACTGCGATAGAAATTGAACTGATCGGATTTGATGATGCTGAGTTCGCGCGGCCGAGGCATCTCGATGGCGACTTCATGCTTGATGCCTCCGGGCAGGGTCTTCATCACGATGACACGGTCTGCCAAGAAAATCGCTTCCTCGATGTCGTGAGTCACGAACACAACGGTCGTCCTAAATTGGCTCCAAATCTTAAGGAGCTCGTCCTGCATGATAGAGCGCGTCTGCGCATCAAGCGCGCCGAAGGGCTCGTCCATGACGAGAACAGGCGGGTAGGTGGCGAGGGCGCGCGCAATACCGACCCGTTGCTGCATGCCGCCGGAGAGGCCGGCAGGCCAAGCCTTCGCATGTTGTTCGAGGCCGACAAGCGTCAGAAAAGTCCGCGCCGTGCCAATGGGATCGGCGTGGCCGAGCATGCGAGGCCCGAAAGCCACATTCTCGAGGACCGACATCCAGGGAAACAGCGAATGATGCTGGAATACAATGCCGCAGCCGGGGTTTGGACCGTGCACTAACGCGCCGTCAATCGTGATTGTACCGCTAGTCGGTTTCAGGATGCCGGCGATGAGGTTGAGGAGCGTGGATTTTCCGCAGCCCGATGGGCCGAGGAGGGCAAGGAATTCACCGGGCTGGATTTCGATGTCGAGATCCTCAAGCGCGATCACCGGCCCGGCCTTGGTCATAAAACGCATCGCGATCTTACGGCCGAGGATTCGCCCCTTGCCGCCAGTCCAATCCCGCGATCCGTGATTGGGTAGGGATTTGGCGCTCGTTTCGAAACGCGACCATGCCAGTGCCAGCTTGGTCATGCGTCAGCTCACGGGACCGCCGGCGCGTACGACCTCGGCCTTCACGAATGGATTAGTGTTCGTGAACACCTTGAGCAGCTGCTGGCTAGAAAACTGCGGCAGCGCGCTGCAGAAGGTGAGCTTGCCCGCTTTCTTCGCGCCGTCGATCAGCTCTTCTAGCGTGACACTTGCCTCCGACGCGGCCACAACGGTGCGCGTGAAAGTATCAATAAAAATCGTCGGCGCGCCGAGCGCGGCGCCGATCTCGTGGGTGTAGCATTCGCCGAAGCGTATTGCCCGCGATCCGGTGAGGCCCGGCTCAAGACGGACGGTCTCTATTGGGGCTCCCCACGGGGTGAACATCGACCTGTCTCCTCGGTTCGCGCTTGCGACGGTGCGGCGACCTCGATGCTAGGATCAGCAAGCACCCGACCAAAAGGGAAATCGCTCAGGCTTGTCCGCTGGTTGCCGTGAAAGCCCGGCTGCTCAATTCAAGAGCAGCGACGCTCAAACTTTGGGCGCCGCTCACCCGGTTCCAAGGCATCCCGAGGTTTCAACGAGCGCTCGTTATTGCTGTAGGGCGGATGCCGGGTCGGCGGGGTGCCAGAGCAGGTAAGTCCTGCGGACCGTGATCGCGCCCTTGCGTTCCAGTCGCTTCAATGCCCCGCTGATCCATTGCCGCGTGGTGCCGACCAGATGCGCGAGATCCGAGTGCGTCAAAGTGAGTCCAATCGAGATGCCCTCGTCAGTCTGCACGCCATGCAACTCGGCGAGATGATCGAGCAGTCGCTCCAAGCGTTGTTCCGCCGAGCATCTGCCCAACATCTGAAACTGTGCGGCATAACACTTGGCCTTGAAGATCAGGCTTTCGATGACGCCAAGCGCGAGATTCGGCATGCAGGCCACCAAGCGACGCAAATCGGCGCCCCGCAGCAACAGTACCTCGCTCTTGCGTACGGCGCGCGCCGACCAGACGTGGCGGCCGCGACCGAAGATTTCAGGCCCACCAACGAAGTTGCCTGGGTACCAAAAGGCTCGCGTAATCTCGCGGCCGGAGGGAGCGAGACAGTAAACACGAATAAGCCCGCTCTCAATCAGATAGATACCTTCGTTCCGGCGGCCTTGTTCGAACAAGATGTCGTGGCGCTTCAAGTGCCGTCGCTGACAGAGCGCGATGACAGTTTGACGTTCCGCGGGCGTGAGCCCCGCGAGAATGCCGGCCGGTTGCGGCGCTACACTGTCCTGTTCAACCAAAAGCAGCGCGCGTGGGGTCGTGCCGCCATCGAACGAGGCGGGCTGCTGGAAATCCTTGGCTGGGAACAGCGCAGCCGGTGCGCGGTGCAATGCGGACACGGGCTTATCTCGATGTTCTCAGCCTTAAGACTTTAGCGAGGGCCATGCCCATGCCATTGACTTTAGCAAGGGCCATGCCATTCGCTCGAAGTTTCCTGTTCCAACAAAAGAATTCCCTGGTACGCGTTTACAAATTCTCTGTTCTGTTGCGTAGGAAATTCGGCTGAACGCCATTGAAATCACTCGCGGACTAGCCGCCGAAAATGGCAGCGGGGTCCTGCGAAACTCCCTGTTAATTTCCCTGTTAGCGGGGAATTTGCTGCGGAGACCCGGTTCGCAGCTGACTGCATCGTCAGCCGGCAATTCGCGCCCGAGTTCAGCTACTTAGTCGCGTTCTTGATTTCGGTGCGATTGGCATTCTGAATGTCATTCTACCTCAAGCGCGCTGCGGCGTCGTCAACAACTGCTGTTGTGACGTGTCGGCACCGAGCGCGACGGTACTCAAGCTCTCACCTGCGCCGTTGCCGCCGCCAAAGCCTGGCATCGCTTGCACGAGCGGGCCAACGCTTGAGCCATCGGTCGGAGGATCAACGGCAAAGCCGCCGAGTCTCCATGTGCGGGGTTTTGGGTCACGGAAGTATGATTCCGGCTCTTGTGTCCGGGGGCTATTTTTGGTGTCTCGTTTCTGCGGGAGCGCTGAAAGCGCTTGGCTGGTTATCGGGGAAACCAGGAGGTATTCATGCGTATCGCTATCATTGGCGCCGGATCGGTTGGCGCAACGCTGGGACGAGCTTGGGTCAAGCTTGGCGAGGATGTGATCTGGGGAGTACGCAATCCCGCCGATCCGAAACATGCGACGCTACCCAAGGAGCGCGTCAAAGCGCCAGCCGAAGCCGTTAAAGAGGCCGAGATCGTGGTGATCGCAACGCCCTGGTCCGCGGCCGAGGCGACGATCAAGAGCCTGGGCAGCCTCGCGGGTAAGATCGTGATCGACTGCATGAACCCGTTGGGTATGGGGCCCGACGGCTTGCAACTTGTCCTCGGCCTCAACACCTCTGCCGGCGAGCAGGTCGCAAGTTGGGCATCGGGCGCCTTTGTCTTCAAGACGCTCAACACGACGGGTGCGGGCAATATGGCCAAGGCGGCCGACTATCCGGTCAAGCCCGTCATGCTGGTTGCCGGCGACGATGCCGACAGGAAGCCGGCTGTGATGGAGCTCGTCGGTAAGCTTGGTTTCGAGCCAGTCGACGCCGGCCCGTTAAAGAACGCGCGCCTGCTGGAGCCGTTCGCCATGGTCTGGATCGACCAGGCGATGAAGCGCGGCCGCGGGCGGGACTTCGCCTTCGCGCTGGTGAATGCGAGGTGATGTCATGCGGTTGCGGCCTTGCGCCCGTTAGGGTCCCACCTCGCAAGCCTGACAAAGCTGTGGCTGCCACTTAAAAAATCATACGAGAGTAGGCGCCACGGGGCGCTCGATAACGGGAAGCGATCGCCGACGAGAGGACGGCAATCATGAGAACTTTCATTCTACGACGGCGCAGGGGCGGCGCCACCATCGCCGCCGCATTCTTGTTCGCATGCGCCGCCCATGCGGCCGAGCCCGACTTCGTGCCGTCACCCGACCTGCTGGCCGCTGCCAAGAAGGAGGGCAAGATCGTCCTTTACACCGCCAACTTCCTCGAGACCGAGCAGGCTGTCGTCAAGCGCTTCGCCGAGCGCTTCCCAGGTATACAGATCGAGATTGTGCGCGCGCCGACCGGCCAGCTGATGACGCGCATCAAGACCGAGGCGGCGGCCAACCGGATGATTGCGGACGTCATCGACATTTCCGACCGGGTGCAGGCGCGGGCCATGATCGAGCTGTTCGCACCTTATGCGCCACCGAACGCCGCCGATTATCCCGAAGAGGCGCGCACGGCCGACCGCCTATGGCCACGCTCTGGCAACGCCTGGACTATAACGTACAACTCCGCGCTCGTGACCGACCCGCCGAAGTCGTGGGCTGATCTGGTGAAACCCGAATTCGGCAAGCTGCGTCTGGGCCAAACTGTGATCGCATCCGGGGGTGGACCCTTCAATCGCGCCATGTTCGAACGCAAGGTGCTGGGCGAGGACTACTGGACGAAGCAGGCGGCGCTCAAGCCCGCGCTGTTTCCGAGCCAGGCCCAGATGGTCGATGCCATGATCCGCGGCGAGATCGCGATTGCGCCACTGGTCACCAATCTAGCCATTCCACTGACCGCTCAAGGCGCACCACTCAAGTGGTTCTTTGCTCCAGAGGGTGTCCCCGTCACGGTCTTCTGCGCTGGGATTGCCAAGGGCGCGGGCCACCCGAATGCCGCCAAGCTGTTTCTCGACTGGGCCCTGTCGCGTGAGGGCCAAGCGCTGATGGTCGAGCTCGGCTCGTTTTCCGCCATGGCGCAGGCCCCGATGCCACCGGGCGTCGATCCTAAGGCCATTAAGAGTTGGTATCCCGACGACGCCGAGATCGAGAAGATATTCAAGTCTTGGACCGACGACTGGAACAAGACCTACAACTATCGCCAATAGGGAAGCCGCCGTGGCGGCCGATCTGGGCGATGCTCCGGCCATGTGGTGCGTCTGCAAGAGCTTCGATTGAACCGGCTGTGGTCAGTGCCCTGCTGCACTTCCTCACCTTTCTCGTCATGTAGCCCGTCGCAATTGCTGCCTTTCGGCGCAACAATACGGTTCCGATGGTGGACGGGCAGACCACCACTTTATCATTCACCGGTAGCCCACGGAGGCCACTGTGCTCACCGTCACGCGCGATATGATTCTGCCCACCACCATCACTGGCTCCTACCCGCGACCACATTGGTTTGACCGCAGCCTCGCTGGCCGATCATTCAAATCCGCGCTCGGCGATTCCCTTTTCCGCGAACAGTATCTTGACGCGGTCGCTAGCATTATTGTCGAACAGGAGGCAGCAGGGCTCGATATCGTGACAGACGGTGACAGCCGCTTCGATCTGACGGTGGGTGGCAAGTCATGGTTCTTCTATCCAATCGAACGTCTCGATGGCATCTGCGGGCACCGCGACACCTCGCGGGGCTGGATGGCGCGCCACGGTCTGCGCCCGGGGAAAATATTGTGGGAGGTGCAGGAGGCCTATCAGCCCGGAGTGGTGCGTGAAAAGCTCACGCGCGGTCCGTTCGAATACGCCGCGCTTTGGCAAGTCGCTCAGCGTATGACGGACCGGCCTGTGAAGTTCGGTACCATCTGTGCCCCTGCCATCGCATCGATGCTGTGGAACGAGTTCTATGACGACGACAAGGCGATGATCCTCGATCTCTGCGACATCATGAACGCGGAGCTCCGCGATGTGGCCGCGGCCGGCTGCCCTTTAATCCAGGTCGAGGAGCCGCCGCATCATATGCGCGCCCAGCAACCAGAGTGCACGGATGCCGATCTCGACTTTCTTACCGAGGCATTCAATCGCCAGCTCACCGGTGTCAACGCTGAGATCTGGGTGCACACCTGCTGGGGCAATCCGAATCAGCAGCGTGTACACTGGGAAGTGCCGAGCTACGAATCTTCGCTGTGGCATCTGTTGCGGCTCAACTGCGACGTATTGACGATCGAGTGCGCAAGCTCAGGCGGTAAGGATTTGCATCTCTTCAAGCACATCAAGACCGACAAGAAGATCGCCATCGGCGTGGTCAACCATTGCGACACGGTAGTTGAACCGGCGGAGCATGTTGCGGCCTTGATTCGGAAGGCGCTGGAATACATCCCCAAGGAACAGCTCGTTATCAGCACCGATTGCGGCTTCGGCCGCGAAGGCCTCTCGCGGCGGATCGCGTTTTACAAGTGCGTGGCGCTCGTGGAGGGCACCAATATGGTCCGCCGGGAGCTCGGCCTGCCGGAAGCGCGCGTGCGGGCTGCCGATCCGAAGCTGTGGTTCGCGGGGCGGGAACTCACCCGGTGAGCGATGCGCGCCCCTAAAGCCGCTTCACCCAACACACAGCCTGCGCGCGCAGGGTTTGCACTCGTCGCCTATCCACCGAGAAAGATCCGTCGTACCTCCGGACTGTTGATTAGGGTGGGCGCTTCTCCCTCAATCGCGAGACGCCCGCTTTCCAGAATGTAACCCCGGCCGGCCATGGAAAGCGCGAGTCGAACGTTTTGTTCGATGAACAAGATCGCGATGCCCTCCGCCTGAAGCGCCTGGAACACCG
>Ga0070699_100001784_pt1 | contig 19592 bp, 14 predicted proteins | sample KBSK1503metaG_FD_65473 | JGI IMG/M metagenome (GOLD analysis project Ga0070699, IMG submission 65473) | Corn, switchgrass and miscanthus rhizosphere microbial communities from Kellogg Biological Station, Michigan, USA - KBS K1-50-3 metaG | ecosystem: Host-associated > Plants > Roots >... | reverse complement strand
TCGCGGCGCGCATACGCTTCGAGTCCGGAGGTGTGCATGCGATTCTCTTTAATCAGTCGCTCGACATGATTGACGTTGACATTGCTCCAGATACTTCTCGCTTTCCGCGGCGTAAAGCGAATCGTGTAACTCGTTTCATTCAGATTCTTGCGCACGCCATCGATCCAACCAAAGCACAATGCCTCGTCCAACGCCTCGTTATAGGTGACGCTTTTTTTGCCGGAAGACTTTTTATGAAAACCGATGAGCAGTTCCGTCTCGCGATCATGATTTCGCTCCAGCCATTGTCGAAACTGAGCAGGCGTGCTGAAGAATCTCGGTTTCATCGTGACGATTTATAACTAACGCGTTGGGGCTTGTCCCGGCAACCACGCGGGACGGAAGGTTGAATTCGCGAGCCATTGCACCGGCTTCACGAGCGAGTTCAGCGATCTCGTCATAAAAGGAAAATCGATCTTGCTGATGTCGTCGCTGGGACGATGGTAATCCGCGTGCAAGCCAAAGCTGGAAACCGTGTGCGCGATCACGCCGCGCAAGGCGAGCGGGTAATTGTCCGAGCGCTGAAAGAAGTGTTGTTCGGGATGAGGATCGGCGACGAGTGCCGCGCCCTGGCGCGCCAGCTCCGGTCCCAGGTTCGAGCGTTCGAAACCGGTCAACCATAAGGTTCCCGCAGGCACCTTTGCATCCGGCCGGCCCAGCATCTCAAACGTCAGATCAGCGACAAGCTGCGGCAGTGGAACGGGTGGATTGGCAATGAAGTGCCGTGAACCGTAGCCACCTCGCTCTTCACTACCAAAACAGACGAAGTAGATCGTGCGTCGCGGCCGCTTTCCTGCTGCGAGCACACGTGCAAGCTCAAGCACGGCGACACAACCGGAAGCATCGTCATCCGCGCCGTTGAAGATCTTGTCGTCGGCAAGAGACTCATTGATGCCGAGGTGGTCCAGGTGTGCACTGAGCATGATGGCTTCACCCGGCTGCGAACCTCTGAGTACGCCGATCGCATTCCAGGTTGCGCGTGGCTCACTCGCTGGGTTGATGCCTGAGTTGAGTGGAACGCGCTGGACAAAAGTCTTGTTGCCGGCGCTGTCGGTGTCGCCGCCGGGTTCGAGTCCAAACTGTCGAAACTGTGAGCCGATATATTCCGCGGCGATGCGTTCGTAGATCGTGCCGCTGCCGCGGCCCTGCATCGCGTCACTCGCAAGGAAGCTGAGCTCGGCACGAATGTTCTGTTCTTTTATCGGCGCGTTGCGTTGTGCGGGAACAGGAACACTGACTAGAAACGAGAAGATCAGGAGCAGGGCGATACGGGGAAAGGGATTGGTCATGGTCCGGACAGTATTACAGGATCAGAACCGAGTCGCCAAATTCGTGCGTGCGATAGCCGCGCGCGTCCAGTTCGGCGGTGGCGCGCTCGAGCGTCGCGTCCTCGAGAAAAGCTCGCAGCAGCTCGTAATGACTGGTGCCTCGTTCATGCGTGCCCGAAAGGATCGCGTCCACCACCTTCAGCTTAGTCGCAGGACCAATGCGCCCTTTAGCGAGCCCGTCGCCGCTGCGCAGGTGACCGTCTTCAGTTGCGGCGTCCTCGAGTGCGCGCACGACGGTCGTGCCGACGGCGATCACGCGACCACCGAGTTGGCGCGTCAATTCAACCGCTGCCGCGGTGGTTGAGGAAATGTGATAAGGCTCGTCAAACGGCAACAGCCGATCGAGATCGTCGTCACCGGTTGAAGAGATGCCGGCGGCGTGAGTAATGGTCGCGAACCGAGCCCTGTGTTCTCGGATCGCGGCTAATAAATGCCAATCAAGCACGAAGCCGGCCGAAGGTGGTTCAAATGCCACCGGCGGCCCGGCAATTTTGGTCCAAACATCCCAGAGCTCGAGAGACGATTGCAGGTGAGAATATTGAATCGGTTTGCCATGACTCGCCAAACCGCTCCAGACCTCGTCGGCAGTGCCGGCGAAACGAAGCGCCACCAGTCGTGGATGGCCCAACAGCTTTTCAATCGTCGCGTGCAGTGGACCAAGAGTAATCCTATCGCCGCGCTGCAAACGCGGCGGCAGTGGCCGGTCTTCAGTGCGCAGTTGGAAGTCGCCTTCACCAAAGACAACTGCACTGAAGCAGTTGATGTCGTTCGGATCCAGCGACGGCCTGCCCGCCAGCCGCACTTCTATTAGTCTTCCTGTCCGTTGATGTACACCACTCAGACTTGCAGGCAAGGTGGCTGCATCATTCGCAATTACCAGGTCACCCGCACGAAGAAAATCCACAAACGCGCTGCGCGGCACATGAATCAGATTCTTTTCTTCATCCACGACCAACAGCTTCGCATCCGCCGGTCGTTGCACCGGTAATTGAGCAGCTAACATACCTAACTCCTAATCAATTCTTCGATCCGTTCAATCTGTGCCGCAATTGCTTCCGCGAGCTCATGCGCCGCTTGTTCAGGGCGCTTCAGCGTCGCAGGATCGGCATCCGGTATCGCGGCGGCGTGCATCGGCGTGTCCATGTCGCCCGGATCGAGCGATAGAAAATGCACGCCTTCGTTTACGTGCTCTTCGTTCCAGATGCGAGTCAAATGATGAAGCGCGGCCTTGCTCGAACCATAGGCGCCCCAACCAGGATAAGGATTAATCGCGGCGTCGCTGGAGATATTCAGCACAACCGCACCTCGCCCCTCGCGCGCCGACGCAGCGAGTGCTCCCATCAGTGCTTTCGTTAAGCGAAAGGGACCGATGACATTCGTAGTAAACGCGCGTTCGAGATCTTCACATTCGGTGTCGGAAAGCATCGCGAGTGGTGTGGGGCCGAGATCCGAAGCGTTGTTGATGAGCACATCGAGCCCGCCGAGCTCGCCGGTAATCTGAATCGCCATCGGGTAGATGTCGTTTTTGGAAGCGACATCGCCCACGATTCCATGAGCGCCCGGATTCTCCTGCGCGACTTGCGCGACGCGTTCGCGCGTCCGCGCCACAAACGCGACTCGCGCTCCGCGTTGCGTTAGTTCCCGAACCAGTGCGAGACCCAGGCCCGACGTGCCTCCCGTAATCGCTACCCGCACCCCGTTAAAAACGTCCGTCATTGCCAACCATCCTTCTACTTTCTAAAGAAAGTTCTTTACTTAACCCGAAGCGTAGCACCGAGCCTTGACTTTGTAAAGTGAATTCTTTAGAAAGGTGGTATGAATGCTGGAGTGCAGGCGCCGGCTGAGCGCAAAACACGGCGTGCGATTACGAAACTACTGAAAACTGAAGGGCCAATCGACTCGGCGCAGCTCGCGGAACGACTGGGGCTGACGGCGATGGCTGTCCGGCAACATCTATACGCGTTGCAGCGCGAAGGGCTGGTCACTGCCGAAGCGCGGCCGGTACCGATCGGGCGGCCGGCGAAGTTCTGGCGGCTCACACCCGAGGCTGATCACCTGTTTCCGGAGGCGTACGCGGAGCTCAGTGTGGCGTTGATCGACTCCGTCAAGGATGCGTTCGGAGAGAAGGGGCTCGAACGTGTTCTGACTTCGCGTTGTGCACGGCAGCGGGTGGATTATGGAAAGCGCATCAAGCCCGGAGATTCGTTGGAGAAGAAATTAACGGAGCTGGCGAAAGTTCGGACTGAAGAAGGGTACATGGCCGAGGTCAGGAAGGACGGCAAGGGAAGTTATCTGCTGGTGGAGAATCACTGCCCGATCTGTGCGGCGGCGAATGCCTGCCAGGGGTTTTGTTCGACTGAGCTGGAGCTGTTTCGATCGGTGCTTGGGTCGGGCGTGAGTGTCGAGCGGGCGGAGCACATAATCAAAGGGGATCAAAGGTGCGTGTATCGCGTCAGGCGAGAGTAGAGGTTTCACGCAAAGGCGCAAAGGGAAGACGCAAAGGCACAAAGGAAAGCCGCAAAGAGTTACGAATCTCTTTGCGGCTTTGCGTCTTTCTTTGCGCCTTTGCGTGAAACACTATTCTTCGCGGCGCGCTACACCGATTCGCCTTTGCACGAGTCGCTCGACCTCCAGCGGTACACCATCAGCCCTGGCCTCACGAATGAAGTTAGTATCGATCTTGAAGATGCGTAGTTTGACGAGGTCTTCCACCTGTAGATTATTCAAACCCTCGTTTCGCATCTCGCTAATGAACTCCGGTGTGACTTTGAAGATCTGCATCTTCACGAGACTCTCAAACGGTTCCTTCTCGAATCCCATCTGACTCACCTGCTTCACAAACTCCGCGTCGATCTTGAAGATGCGTGCTTTGACGAGCTCCTCCATGCCGAGGTTATTGAAGCCACTCGCTTTCATCTCGCGCATGAAGTTGGAATCGACCTTGAAGATTGCGGCCTTGAAAAGATCCTCTGTCTGAAGTTTGCCGAAACCGGCAGAGTTTAGATCGTCTGCAAGGGCAGTGGTGACGTTGAGAACTGTCGCCGCAAACAGACGGTCCTCACGATTCCGGTCGTCGTTATCGCCAGTTTGTTCGAAGTCGAACCCGCGGCTCTTCATTGCGGAAACAAACGCCGCGTTCCCGGTAAATCGAAATGTGCCCGAGCCCTTGCCGTTCTGAAAAGTGCCCTCGAGATCAACGCGGCCCGCTTCACGGACGAGGCTGAAGTTCACCGGCCCGCCGCTCAGCGCCTGTTCGCGAGTCAGACCCTGAAGATCCGAAAATTCGAAGCCTTGCCCCATCTGGTGCCGGCCCGACTTGTCGCTGCGGCGCTCCATGTTCAACTGGAGCTTGGAGTTATCTTTAGAAACGGTGGCAGTCCACTCACCCGTCATACTGTTCTGCGCCAACGCCTTCGCTCCGGCGATCCAGACTAGCAGCGCGATACTGGTGATTAGAGCCATACCAAGAAAGTAACGATTCCAGGTGGTTGTGGGCATTGGAGACCTCCGCGCGATTCGAGATTTAGACTTTCAAAGTGATAACACCCGCGAGCCGCAGTTTGTGACGGAAATCTGATTACAGCTTGTCTACTTACGCGCGCCGCATTAAAATCCGCAGCCGACGTTCTATTCCTGAGTGCCTGGTTCGGCACGATCGCCCCGTGTTTCCACGCTACTCCAAGCTGTGTCATGTTCAGACACTGAGCCCAGAAGTGTCTGCGACAATTGACCGTTCTCCTCTTGAACGGATGCCTTGACTCCTGGAGGTTCCGACGATGAGAGACTGGCGAGGAGATCTCGACTCTTTGTGCGAGAGCGAAGCCCGCTACCGCGAGCTGTTCGAAAACTCAAGAGACGCTCTTTACGTGCACGACCTGAACGGCTCGTACGTTTCGGTGAATCGTGCGACGGAAAGGCTGTTTGGCTATCCGCGTGAAGATCTGATCGGCAACCACTTTTCGACTTACCTCAATCCCGAATCCGAAAATCACGTGTTCGAAAAGTTGTGCCGGAAGCTCGAAGATGCCAACGAAACCACTTACGAAGCTGAGATCATAACCGGCGAAGGCCGTCATATCCCGGTGGAGATCAGCAGCCGTTTGATTTTTGCAAACGGAGTTGCGGTGGGCGTGCAGGGCTGCGTGCGCGACATCTCCGAGCACAAACGAGTGCAGGCTGCGGCGCGCACCTATTCGCGACGTGTGATTGAGGCGCAGGAAGCAGAGCGACGCCGCATTTCGCGCGAGCTGCACGATCAGGTGGGTCAGATCCTGACGGCGGTAAAGATGAACCTGCATTCGTTGTGGGAGCAGTGCACTGCGCCCGAGATCCTCGCTTCGATTCAGGACAACATGGAAGTGATTGACGAAGCTGTCGATCAGGTCAGAGATCTGTCCGTCGATCTGCGGCCGTTGCTGCTGGATGATTTTGGACTGCCGATCGCGCTGCGCTGGTATCTCGATCGGCAAACGAAGCGCTGTGCGATTGCGACGGAGTTCACCTCTGATTCTTTATGCGAGGACGATCGATTTTCATCTGAGCTCGAGACCGCGTGCTTCCGGATCGTGCAGGAGGCAGTCACCAATGTGGTGCGACATGCGCGGGCCACTCGCATCGTTGTAACGCTCGAGCGAAACGGCTCGGATCTGGTGCTTGGAGTTTCGGACGATGGCGCCGGTTTTGATCTCAGCGTATTGCGCAACGGCGCGGCCACCCTGGGGTTGCGTGGCATGGAAGAAAGGGTTCAGTCCCTCGGCGGTTTAATCACGATCAATTCCGCTCCTTCTTTGGGAACGGAGATCAGTGCGCGTTTTCCGATTCGTAGTGCGCAGGCGCGTTCGCTGTCGGCGGCGTTGTGCGATCTGTCTGCGACGCGGTGACGAGGAAGAGGTAACACGGATTATACGGATGATTCATTGACAGCTTCATAGGCGCAAGCTAAGCTGTTCCCCCGTGAATCGCACGGTTGCCATTGTTCCAGCCCGTCTCGCATCGACCCGTCTGCCAGGAAAAGCCCTCATCGAAATTGCCGGAAAACCGATGGTTTGTTGGGTTGCAGAACGCGCTCGCGCCGCCCGCAACGTGGATCGGGTGATAGTTGCAACCGACAGCCAGCAGATTGTTGACGCCGTAAAGCAAACCGGAATCGAAGCGGTCTTGACGGCCCCGGATCACGCGAGCGGCACCGATCGCGTCGCCGAGGTTGCGGATAACATTCCCGATGCGCAAATCGTAGTAAATGTGCAGGGCGATGAACCGATGATCTCACCGGCTACAATCGAACGTGCGGTCGAGGCAATGGCACAGGAGATTGCGAAAACGAACGGCGCCGGCATCGTCACCACCTGGGAACCAATCGAGTCGATTAGCGATCTGCTGAATCCGGATCTGGTAAAGGTTGTTTTAGACGGCAACGATAATGCGGTTTACTTTTCGCGTTTACCCATACCTTATCCGCGCGATGCCGTGAAGCGGCATGGCTCGCCCGATGCCGCACTCGAAAACGAACCTCAGCTGTTGCAGTTGTTTCGCAAGCATACGGGCTTGTACGTCTATCGCCGCGAGGTGCTGTTGGAGTTTACGAAGTGGCCGGCATCGCGACTTGAACAGATTGAAGCACTCGAGCAATTGCGTGCGCTCGAACACGGCATCAAGATCAAGTGCGTCGCGGCATGCGCGGCTTCAACCGGCGTGGACACGTTTGCGGATCTCGAACGCGTTAGAGAGTTGATGGTGCAGGGAGTATGAGCGACTGGATCGGGATAGCTATCATTGTTTTCGTGGTCCTTTGCGGCCTCTTTGGCCTCTCGCGCCTGAGCAAACCATATGATGTTTCCGTCGAAGAATTTGAAAGACGCGCGCAGGAAGGACCTGGAGTGCTCAGCACTGCGGTGATGGGACTGCAAAAGTTTCTCGATCCGGCGGCGCAAAAGGCGGCCGAAGTGCAGGAAGATTTACGGCAAGGACGTTACGACAAGAAAGATGAATCCGGCGACCCTCCCGAGGGCGGTCAGAGCAACGAACACAAGGTAACCAATGGAGAATCCGATGCCTAAATATATCTTCGTTACTGGTGGTGTGGTTTCGAGCCTCGGCAAAGGCCTGGCAGCGTCGTCAATCGGATGTTTACTCGAAAGTCGCGGTCTGAATGTAGCACTCATCAAACTCGATCCTTATATCAACGTCGATCCCGGAACGATGTCGCCATTCCAGCACGGCGAAGTATTTGTCACCGACGATGGCGCGGAAACGGATCTCGACCTGGGCCACTACGAGCGCTTTACGCACGCCCATCTCTCGCAGGCGAACAACTGGACCACCGGGCGAATCTACCTTTCAGTGATCGAGAAAGAACGCCGCGGCGATTATTTAGGCAAGACGATTCAAGTCATTCCCCACATCACCAACGAGATCAAAGACGCAGTTCGGAAAGTCGCGGAAAAAGATAAGCCCGACGTGATCATTGTCGAGATTGGCGGCACGGTCGGCGACATCGAATCACTGCCTTTTCTCGAAGCCATCCGCCAGATGGGGAACGAAGAAGGCGCCGGTAACGCGCTCTTTATTCACGTTACGCTCGTGCCTTACATCGCTGCGGCGGGCGAGTTGAAGACAAAGCCGACGCAACACTCCGTGCGCGACCTGCGCGAGATCGGTATCGCGCCCGACATCCTGCTCTGTCGCTCAGAAAAACCACTGTCACGCGAGCTGCGCGGCAAGATCGCGCTTTTCTGTAACGTTAAAGAAGCGGCAGTGATCAGCGCGCAGGACGTGGATACGATTTACGACGTGCCCCTCGCATTTCACGAGCAGGAGCTCGACAGCCTGATCGTTACGCAGCTGGGACTCGACGCGCAGGCGCCTCACGCTGATCTAACTGAGTGGCGCAATCTCGTGGCTACGATCCGCGAGCCGTCCGGCGGTGAAGCCTCGATCGCGATTGTGGGTAAGTACGTCGAGCTCGAAGACTCGTACAAGTCTTTACGTGAAGCACTCACGCATGGCGGCGTCGCCAACAATCTGCGCGTGGACGTGAAATGGATCGAGTCGGAAGAACTGATGGACGACGACTACGAAGATCGCCTGCGCGACTTCGATGCGATCCTGGTGCCCGGTGGATTCGGCAAGCGTGGCGTGGCGGGAATGATTCGCGCCATCTGTTACGCTCGCAAGACCCGCACTCCGTATTTCGGCATCTGCCTTGGGATGCAGACAGCCTGTATCGAATATGCGCGCAACGTCTGTGATCTGAAGGACGCCGACTCGACTGAGTTCGATCTCGAGACTCCGCATCCGGTGATCTTCAAGTTGCGTGACCTGGTCGACGTCGAAGAGTTAGGTGGTACGATGCGACTGGGCGCGTGGCCATGTCGTTTGGCGTCCGGTTCCCTGGTCCAGGAAGTGTATGGTGGCGTGGACCAGATCAGCGAGCGCCATCGTCATCGTTATGAGTTCAATCCGGAATACCGGCAACGTTTGGAACGCGAAGGATTGGTGTTCAGCGGCGTCTCACCGGACGGCAAGTTCGTAGAGATGATCGAGCTCTCGCACGACGTGCATCCGTGGTTCGTCGGCTGCCAGTTCCACCCTGAATACAAATCACAACCATTGAATGCTCACCCGCTGTTTGCGGCCTTTGTTCGCGCCGCTTACGAAAATCGTTTGCACTCTGAGACCTCAATGGAGAAGAATGGAGAGGTCGACCTGGTGGTCCACGAACGTTTGACTGCCACCAGCGGCGATTAGCTCACTGTCCTGTACATTCTGAAACTTCTTGTGAATCCTGTTAGAGGGTTTTTACAGGGATTTACAAGATTATGCAGGACTGACAAGCTGAGACACGAGATTGTTTAACTGCCCAGAAGCACCTCACTTCATGAGATGACAAATGGTCTAACTACATTGTCTGCAGCGGATCCTTTTGTCGGCCGCACGCTTGACGAGAAGTACCGTGTCGAAGAACGGCTCGGCGCGGGCGGCATGGGCGCCGTATATCGCGCGCGGCATCTTTCGATGGATCGTCCCGTCGCGATCAAGTTTTTGCATCAACGATTCGTGGAAGACGAAGCGGCGCGAGTTCGTTTTCAAACCGAGGCGCGCGCGGCGGTTAAGTTGCGCCATGCGAACGCGGTTTCGGTGACTGACTTCGGACAGACTGCTGAAGGCTGTGTTTATATCGTGATGGAGCTATTGGAAGGCCGTACGCTCCGCGAGATTCTGAGTCGCGAGGCGCCGATTGAAACCGCGCGCGCGATCTCGCTGATGTTGCAGACCTCAGCCGCCGTCGCCGCGGCGCACGAAGCCGGCATCATTCATCGCGATCTCAAGCCGTCAAATATTCTGTTGACGCAGAGCGCCGATCAACCCGCGGTCGTTAAAGTGCTCGACTTCGGCATCGCGACGTTCACGTCTGACGATGACGACGAAGACGTGACGACGCTCAACCCCACCAACTCAGTGATCGGTACACCCCGTTACATGTCACCGGAACAGTACAACGGCAATGAGTTGACTACGGCTACGGACGTTTACAGTCTCGGAATCATTCTTTATGAGATGTTGACGGGCATGATTCCATTCAGTGGATCGACTCCGGCGGAGATCGCGCAGAAGCACGCGAACGATTCGCCGCATTCGCCGCGAGAGATCGTGGCGGCTATTCCGGAAGACGTCGAACGCATCGTGCTCAAGGCGCTCGAGAAACAACCTTCAGATCGTTTTGCCAACGCTGCCGAATTCCATCAGGAATTACTCGAAACTGCGGAGCGCCTGGGTTTGGAGCATCACGCGTTTAAGAGTGCGCCCGATATCGAAGCGTTGCGTGATGCCGGCGTGGAGTCGCCGTCGGGTCGATTAGTGGTGGATATCTCACGTCTCCGCGAAAAACGCGCGCTCAGCTCGGGGTCAAACGAGATCAAGGTGCTGGGTCCGAAGCCTGCTGAGAAGATTCATCCAGCCGACAACAAACCAGCTGAGCCCAGTTCATTTCTGGAGAAGGTCAAGCGTATACTCGGGTTAGCCACAAAAGGCACATAAGAAACAAAAGGCATTCAAGCTTACCCTTTGGTGTTTTTGTGCTTCTTTGTGGTCAACCTTGCTTATGAGATCTTTTACGGTTGGTAAAGCGACCTTTGGAGACGGCCGGCTGACAGTGATCGCCGGTCCCTGCGTAATCGAAAGCCCCGAACACACGTTGATGATGGCGCGCGAGTGTCGCGACCGTGCCCACGCGGCGGATCTCGACTTTGTCTTCAAAGCCTCTTTCGACAAAGCAAATCGATCGTCGATCAATAGCTTTCGCGGCCTGGGCATGGAGCCCGGACTCGAGGTGCTGCAACGAGTTCGAGAAGAGCTCGACGTGCCGGTGCTCACCGACGTTCACGATGTTTCGCAGGTCGAGCGTGTCGCAGAGGTTGTCGACGTGCTGCAAATACCCGCCTTTCTTTCACGGCAAACCGATTTGATCCTGGCGGCGGCGAAATCCGGTAAAGCAGTCAACGTAAAGAAAGGACAGTTTCTGGCGCCGCAGGATGCGCGCAACATTGTCGATAAAGCGCGCGAAGTAGGTTGTGAAAAATTACTGCTTACGGAGCGCGGCGCGAGCTTTGGCTATCACAACCTGGTCGTCGATATGCGTTCGTTTCCAATCATGCGGGGGTTTGGTGTGCCGGTAGTTTTTGATGTGACACACTCGCTGCAACTACCGGGTGGGCTTGGTAATGCAACGGGCGGACAACCGGAGTACATCGAACCGCTTGCGCGTGCCGGAGTTGCGTGCGGTGTCGATGCGGTGTTTATGGAAGTGCACGATTGTCCGGAGCGCGCGTTGTCTGATGGACCAAACGCACTGCCGCTCGAACGTTTGGCGCCGCTGTTGCTCAGGCTGCGCGATATTCACGAGCTCGTGCGCGATTCGCTTTAGTTTGTTTCTATTCAATCCGTAAACTATGAGAATTCTTCTTCTATTGACGCTCATTGTCTGCCTGCTGGCGCCGGCTGAGGCTCAGACGCCGGTCAATGTGATCTGGCAGGTCACTTTGTTCGACATCAATGTCAACGTGCAGCAGAACGAACGCTCTCTGAATACCAATGTGGCGTTCGACGCGGCCAATGTGGGTAACGGACCCGGCCGAACTCTCACGCTGCGCCTGAATTCAAAAGCCAGCGTGAAGGCCGTGACTGTCGGCGGAGCGGCCGCAAATTTTCGGCCCGGCACTGAGCCGCGTGGAGATCTTCAGAAGATCGAGATCTCGCTGCCGGCCCCGATTGCGCCCAACGCCAGTGTGAAAGTAGGCGTCTCCTATATTTTGCCGGTTGAAAGCAACAGCGGCCTCGCCGCCATCAGCCCGATCGGTTCGCAGTTTCTGCCACTTTCATTCTGGTATCCAATGCCGAATACGCCTTATTCGGTTCGTGGCGCCGACACGGCGCCGTTTCATTTGACGATCAATATTCCAGCGATCTCTTCGGGCGTGGAGAAAGGTGGACCAGCAGGCACGAACTACTTCGAGCAGTCGTTGAACACACAACCATTTTTCGTGCAAGGCGACTGGGACAAACTCGAAGGCGCGGCGGACGGTAAAGGCGTTGTCGTGCTCATGGAAAAGGGCGCCGGCGCCGATGAACGCAAGCATGCCGAGGCGTTGATTGCATACGCGGCTGCGGCGCGTGCGTTTTATGCGGCGGCGTTTGGTCCAGCTCGTGATGTTCCTGTCCGACTAGTCGCAGTTCGCCGCGGCGCCGGCTTTAGTGATGGCGGCACAGTGCTCTTTGACGCCGATGCGTTGCGCTTGCCGAAGATCGACGCGGCTACGGCGCTGACCGTCGCCGAAGCTGTAGCGCATTTGTGGATCGGCGGTCAAACACCGGTTCGTGGTGAGGGAAATGGCGTGCTGCGCGATGCCCTCGTGCGATTTCTGGCGACGCAGTTTTTGGAAAAGCAGTTTGGGGTTGACGCGGTGAAATCGGAACTGTACCGGCAGCGACTGGCTTATGCGTCGGTCGCCGAGCGTGATGGACCACTCGCCCGCGCGAGCCAGTTGGATAGTACGTACTTTGGCTCGGTGCCGAATCGTGGCGCGATGTTCTGGCGCCTGGTCGATCGCCGGCTCGGGCACGAAAACTTAATGACAGTCTTACGTACTGTGCTCCAGGCGGGAAAAACTGATCCCAACGGCTTCAATCTTCCGGCTGTGCGAGCCGCACTCGCTGCTCGGGGCGGTGAAAGTCTCAAAGCTTTGTTGGACCAGCAGCTCGATCAGATTATCGATACCGATCTGTTGATTGGCATGCCGCAGCAACGCGGAGCGGAATGGGTTTCGGCGCTTCGTAACCTCGGCTCGATCGATGTGACGGTGACAGTGGTCGCCACGACTGACCGTGGCGAGCAGGTTCCAACGGAAGTCACAGTGCCGGCGAAAAATTTCGGCGAGGCTGTTTTCAAGACACCCGCAAAGGTGGTTCGCGTAGAGGTCGATCCGGACAAGTTCTATCCGCAGCTCGATTACGGTAACGATGCGTTTCCGCGCGGCAAGGATCTGTCGCAGGCGCTGAATGAAGCGTCGTTGCAGTTAGGCGCGCAGGATTTTGTGAAAGCTGAAGCGACTGCGCGCGCCATGCTTGCGACCGCGCCGCGTTTCCAGGAAGCGCAAGTTATCCTTGCACGCGCGCTGCTTGGTCAGAACCGGAATGAAGACGCAGAAAAACTTTTCGCCGCCGCGCTCAGTGAGCCGTTGCCGTTTGCAGCGACGCTTGCGTGGGCCAACATCGGACTGGGCGAGATCGCGTTGAAGCGTAACCAGCCCGCGGAAGCAGTGAAGCGCTTCAACGATGCGGTGGTTGCGAGTCGTGATTATCCGTCGTCGCTGGCGGCGCGTGCGGCGCGCATCCGCGCGGAAGCGGCGGCAAACAGTGCGCCGCCGGTTGACGCGACGGTGCAAACGTTCGTGACGCAACTCTCGCAAGCAGTCGTCAGTAACAAGAAAGCCGAGCTCGAGTCGCGCATCATTCCCGGCGAACTGGTGCGTTTCATCAATGCGAGCATCGGTACGGCAGCGTGGGAGACGAAGGTGGTGCGCACGGAGCAGATCAACGCGAACCTGATCGCCGCCGACGTCCAGATCCGCGCGAACAAACTCGGCACCATTGGCGCCGGTACCGCGGTGTTGATGCTCGCGCGCACGCCGTCAGGTTGGAAACTCTCCGGCATCGAACTCTTCGAGGTGCGATGACTGCATTAGTCCAGGAACGAGCCGCGCGCGTCAAGTTGCTGTTGATGGATTGTGACGGTGTGTTGACTGATGGGCGAATCTGGCTGTTTGATAACGGCGAGGAGCAGAAGGGATTTCACACGCGCGACGGGTTGGGAATCGAGCTGTGGCATCGCGCCGGTTTGCAATCGGGGATTATCTCGGGGCGCAACTCGACTGCCGTTACGCGTCGCGCTCGAGGATTGGGAATGTCGTACGTCGTGCAGGGAGTTGAAGACAAGGTGCAGGCGTTTACGGCGACGGTGGCCCAGGCCGGCGTGACGAACGATGAGGTGGCGTTCATTGGTGACGATCTGAATGACATCCCGTTGCTGCTGCGCTGCGGATTCGCTGTGGCAGTGGCTGACGCTGCGGTCGAGGCGCGTGAACGCGCACATTATGTGACGACAGTCGTCGGCGGTTATGGCGCAGTTCGTGAAGTCATCGAAGTGATCCTCAAAGCGCAGCATCGCTGGGAGCAGCTAACCGCGGATTACACTGCAAGACGCGGATTAGATTGACGGATTGGATTGACAGCCCGCAGGGGCTTAATTATCTTCTTCTCACCTTTGAGCGGGTGTGGCGCAACGGTAGCGCATCAGCTTCCCAAGCTGAGGGTTGCGGGTTCGAATCCCGTCGCCCGCTCCATTTCCTAGCAAAACGCATTTTTCGCGTTCGCTCGTAAATCCTGTCCCAAGTCTGTCCCCCAAAAGTAAGTTCTGGCTACGTCCAGATTTTCGCCGAGCATCATGCTGCACGCTTCCTGTTGGCGTATTTGTTTCTTGAAATTGCACCGGACTCATTGCTGTTACCGACTTGAAGTGACAAACGCATCCACTGCAAGGGACAGAAATAGAAATTACCTTTACAGCTCACGCACTCTAAATAATTCTCACGCCACTCAGCGACACATTTCCTTCCACAGCGTCATAAGATATATGGGTCCCAATCGAGTACCCGGAAGTATGAAGCACTGAACACTCCGCGCGCGGGCGTGTCCTCAAACTTCATCGTCTCGACTCACGAGATTGTCACTAGTCACCGCGCCAACATCTTCGTCCTGGAGGATCTTTATGAAGACTAATGTTACTGGCCTTGTTTTATGGGATGACAATAATGAACCTGTCCCTGTGGCCCATGTCGATGCAATTGAGGTTTCGTCGGGTCGTGTGCTTGCAAAAGGCGATACCGACGAGCGAGGTCGATTCAAACTGAAAATAGAGCACGGAAAGAACAACGAAAAATCCGTCACTGACGTGTTCTTCGTCGTTACCTCTCGTGAACGCGAACAACTCCTCTCAACCAAGAACCTTCCCACCGGTCTTTCCACGAGCGAGGCTAACGTTCAGCTCGCGATTCCTCGCGAACATCGTCCAGAGGAACGGAAACGAAAGCGCCGCCCGGTCGTGCGTGTAGGAAACTTCGAGCTAGACGCAGCAGAATTCGCGAAAGCCGAACCAAAACTAGTGCTCGAGCTCGCCCGCGCTGTGGTGGATCGCGACTTCGAGAAACAAATCCGTAAGAGGCTTGTTGCACTTTCACTGGATATCGTGCCAAGCGAGCACGCGAAGCGCACACTGTGTAATACAGCGATTCTCGAACTAATCGAAGAGATCATGCGCGTGAAGCAGTGGCCTCGCGAGTTGCGCCTGAAGGTGGATGACATTTTGCGCCTTCGTCGCCTCGATATCGAATGGCCGGATCGCAATGAAGACCCTAGCTCAGGGTTCACCGAACAAGTACATCTGTGCCCGAACTTCCGCATCACTTACCAGGATTCCGGGCCGGCAGCGGTGAACCCGGATACCTCGGCGCAGGATGTCATGGACCCGGGTAATCCAACACCGACAGTGCTGGCTACGCTGCCGGCTGGTGGCCCACCCACATACATTAAGCGCATCTGTTTCTGGCTCGAGCGGGCACTGGCCGCATATACCAGCGCGCCATTCAACCTTCGCAATCCAGCCGCTGGAGGACGAATTGAAGTGGTGGTTAACACGGATCCTTTTGGCAGTGCCGGGTCTACTACCTTTTTCATCAACAATGCCTTGCCGGTAGACGTGCTTTGTGCTGTCGCAGTGCATGAGCTTTTTCACATGGTCCACCGGCTTTACACGGGAACGGGCGCGTGGAAGCCGGGAACAAATGAGGGTGGTGCGGTCTGGGCCGAGGACAGCGCCGCTGACTTCATGAATCGTTACCTCGACGAGGGAGGCACGAACTTCAATGGCTCCGGCTACATGATCCAACCGCACACATCGCTGGAAGACGTCGGATTTCGCTACAAGACGTCTCTCTTCTGGCGTTATATCGCGGAGCAGCAATCGGCACTCACCGGGCTCGCAAGCGAACCCAAGATCGGAGTCGATGTTCTTCGCGAAATCCTCGAGCGTGGCGAAGCCGGTAGCTGGTCATCCGACGATATCAGGACTGCAATTCGCAATCTGCCCTGGTATCAGGACTTCTATCAATTCGGTTATCTCGATCCGGCCCAGCTTGATTTGACGAGTGCTGAGACCACCCTTGGCAACTTCGCTCTTGCGGCCTACTTGAAAGACCTTGGGGCTAATGTTCCGGACCGTCGTTTTGATTTCATGGAAGATGAGGAAAACATCTTTATTGACGAGGTGATCGCGACAGTAATTCCCGGGTCACCCTTACAAACCACGCTGGCCTCCGTCGCGCGGGCCGGAACGGGAACGCTCACGACGGCGTCCGCAGTTTCGTTCAGCAACAGTGTGCCACGATTCGGCAGCCGATACTTCGAAATCAATGTCGATCCCGGTGTCACCAGCGTGCAACTACAATGCACTGCCGGAGCGGGATTGACAAGCGTGTTGTTCCAGGCTGCGTTGATCGATCAAGACAACGCGGTGCGCGAGATCTATCGCAGTGACAAAACCTCCTACTCCAAGCGCTTTCCCAACCTGCGCGATGGCAAGCGTTTGAACCGCGTCGCGGTAGTTGTGACGGGCTCCGCGAGCTCTGGTTCGTTCACTGTGAATCTGTCGTCGGCCGCAGCCGCACCCGATGTGATGGTGACGCGCTGGCACTCGGTGATGAAAAATGAATATGAGATCGATTCTCGCAACTGGGCCTGGACCTGGGTAAGTCCTGACATCTATGTGGACACCAACCTTGATGGTATCGCTGACGGTGCGGTGTTCTTTGACACCAACAACAAACTGCACATTCGCCTGCACAACAAAGGCAACCTTGATGCAAGCGGAATCGGCGTACAGTTCTGGTATCAGGACGCTTCTGGTGGTCTATCTAACGCGGGCTGGCTGCCGGTAACTAATGTCGGCGGCACGGTGCAAACACTTTCGGGTTTGACGCTCGCTGCCGGGACTTCAAACGCATGGTCTGTGGATTGGTCGCCAAGCCCATCAGGGATGAGCAACCATTTTTGCATACGTGCGGTGGTAACGGTCCCGGGCGATCCGAATGTCGACAACAAACGTGTGCTGTCTAACTTCGGTAACGTCCAGGTTGGTTTCGCACGTTTCAAGGATTTCACGATTCTTCGTCGCCATTTAGATCTCAGGTTGCCCCGGAAGATCGAACTGCTGGCCGTACCACGCTTTCCGCCAGAGTTTGAATTGGCTACTCGCGATCTCCAGGAGCAACGAGTGAAGGTGCTCAAACCTGGTGAGACGAGTGTTGACCAGCTGCGCATTTACCACCGTCCTTTCAACCGTAAACTTACCGACACGCAACTGCCCAATCACGGCGAAGGTAAAGAAGATCCGTGTCCATGCTCGGCGCCTCTGCGGCAGGAACTCAAGGAACCTGATCCGGCAGGATTTTATCCAGTGGATCCGCGCACTCTGCCACCTGGGCTTAAAAAGGACACGCCGATGGTCACACTTGTGCATCGCGCGGATGGTCAGGTCATAGGCGGAGTTACCTTGATGCTTAGTGTCGAGGAGAAGGGCTAAAAACAATGAACCCGAAGGTTGTGCTGACTGTGCTCGACCAGTACGTGGGCCAAGTGCGATCGGCCTCAGGGAACAAGGGGGACGAGGTCGTGGGAATCGACCTCTACCCCCAGGTTCTCGATACACTACGAGAACTCGACAGACGTGACGTGCAGAGTGTCTTGATCGCTCCCGCCGGCACAAATGTCGAGTTCGAGTGGCAATTGAGTGATAAGAAACCGATCCGAGTGGTCGCCTGGCAAAGGAACCTCGAAGAAACACTCATGGCGATTGAAAACTCACTTTCGATCTCCGTAAAGGACGGCTTGTTCGTCTCCGCTGATCGAAAACAGCGAGGTCAGGCGCAGAAGCGAGGGATGCATCCCGGGCCTCACCTGAGCTGGGCGCTATGGGTAGTCGACGGCAAAGACTCCGTGCTGGCGCAGATCGAAGGTGAAATGGACCATCTTCAGCGTCTTGCGCACCGCGGTGAATGCTTGCCATATCAGTTAGAAATCGATAGTAACAGAAGCGCGACAATGATCGGTCTCATGACGTGTGCGAGCATTGCGAACGCAGCGGCAATGGGGTTGAGCGCCCAGGTGTTTCGCTTCGACCCGACCATCAATGACTTGTTAATCGCGCGACTCGACAAAGTGCAAGATCTCGGGAAACTACCCGGTCGGGCCTGCATTCTCAAGGCAACGGACAAGACAGCACTGCTTGCCATCGGACCCGACGATCTCGAAGATAACTTCAACTTGCATGGCGCTCACGGTCATTATCAATTTCTTGGTCCGTCTCCGGCATTGCTGCAATCGTCAAGATTCAAAACTGGTGAAGCTCGAGTCGCCGGTCTACTGCGCGAATGGCCTGTCAAGGATTTGAGAGCCGATCGTCTCGACCTCGATCGTATACGTATCGATGTACCTTCGTGCCCGACCAATGCTGCTGCTCTCGAAGCTGACGTGCGGCGTTACACGGGCACGACGGATCCTGGCGGTGGGCCAATCTTCTCGCGACACACTCAACATGCCGACAACACTCGCGCTGTCAATTTGTTGGTGGCCGACCTGAACGCAATGGGCTATTGCGCTTTCAAGTTCGCTTTCAATCACGGTGGCCGCACGTTGTACAACGTCATCGCCGATTTGCCCGGGCGCGGCACCATCCGCATTAAGCCGGACCTACGCGAAAAGCTCCGCGAGATATTCGTTCGCTTTCCGCCCTGGCCACCCAGGCCCGAGCCGCTGTGGCGCAAGGAGGTGGAAGGATTGCTTGGACGCGAGCAGTTCGCCGCATCAATGTTGCAACTCAATCCAGAGGTACTGCGACTCAAACTCGAGCGCACTTTCGATTTAGGTGCGTGGTTGCCGTGGTGGCTACGTTGCCCCTTGGCGGGTTGCGGCGCCGAGCTCGTGCTTGTTGGCTGTCACCTAGACTCGACGGCTGGATCCGATCCCGGATACAACCCGGCGACCGGCGCAGCGCCCGGTGTTGATGACGACGCTTCCGGGATCACCGCTACGCTGGCAATCGCCCGTGCCTTCGCGGGAAGAGTACGAGAATTCCGACACACTGTGCGGTTCTGTTTCTTCAACGCTGAAGAACAAGGGCGCATCGGCAGCCAGGCGTATGCAGCGCACCTCAAGGCGCTTGATGCGCCAGTGCGTGCTGTGATTTGCTCGGACATGATTGGTTTCAATAGCGATGCCAACGCCACGTTCGAGATACACGCCGGATACACCGACGTTGCGGTGCGCGACCTGAGCGTGCCGATTGCGGAACGCATTGCGGATTGGGCGGCAGCTCTGGGTATTCCCGGACCGGCCCAAATTTATAAGGGAACGGCTTCAAGTGGTGGTTCTGATCGCAATCTGGTGGATGGGGCGATCAACCGAAGCGACCACGCCTCTTTTCATCAGCAGGGCTATCCGGCAGTCGTAGTTTCGGAAGATTTCTTTGTAAACCTTCCTACTGAGCCGGGAGCTGATCCGAATCCGAATTACCATCGTGCTGCGGACACAGTGATGGATTTTAACTACGCCTCCAATATT
>Ga0070699_100001781_pt1 | contig 19617 bp, 19 predicted proteins | sample KBSK1503metaG_FD_65473 | JGI IMG/M metagenome (GOLD analysis project Ga0070699, IMG submission 65473) | Corn, switchgrass and miscanthus rhizosphere microbial communities from Kellogg Biological Station, Michigan, USA - KBS K1-50-3 metaG | ecosystem: Host-associated > Plants > Roots >... | reverse complement strand
CGCCCGGCCTGCCTGGCCGGCAGCGACTGCTCCACCCGGCGCCGCATGGCCTGCACGTCCTCGACGAAGTGCTCCCGGCGGGCCGCCTGCCAGACCAGCGGGCCGAGGGTATCCGCGTAGGCCTGGCCGAGCGGCATGTCGCCCGCCACCGGCCTGGCCTTGAGCAGAGCCTGGAACTCCCAGGTCTTGGCCCAGCGCTCGTAGTAGGCCAGGTGGCTAGCCAGCGTGCGGACCAGCGGGCCGGCCCGGCCTTCAGGGCGAAGGTTCGGGTCGACCGGGAAGATGCTGCCTTCCGGGGTGGACCGCGCGCACACCCCGATCAGCCCGGCGGCGAGGCGGCTGGCGGTGGCCAGCGCGGCGGTCTCGTCCTCGTCCTTGACCGCTTCGGCCACGAAGATCACGTCGACGTCGCTGGCGTAGTTGAGCTCGCGGCCGCCGCACTTGCCCATCGCGACCACGGCCAGGCGGGCGGGGGCGGCGCTGGGGGGAAGTTCGGCCCGGGCCACGGCGAGCGCCGCCTCCAGGACCGCGGCCGCGATGTCGGCCAGTTCCTCGCCCACCTTGTCCACGGTCGCGGCGCCGGTCAGGTCCCGCGCGGTCAGGTGCAGCAGCCGGCGCCGGTACGCCACGGCCAGCGCCGCCGTAGGCTCCTGGCCCGCGGCGACGGGGCCGTCCGGGTCTTCAGGGTCCGCGCCGACCGCGCGCAGCAGGCCTGCCCGCAGTTCGGCGTCGTCCGGGCGGGTGCTGGCGCCGCGCAGGAGCTCGGCGTCCTCCGGGTGCCTGGCCAGGTGGTCGGCCAGGCCCGCGCTGACCCCGAGCACCGCGGTCAGCCGGTCGCGGAAGTCCTCCTCGGCGCGAAGCGCGGCGCGCAGGGCGTCCCGGCGGCGCCCGGCCGCGGCGAACAGCCGGGACAGGCCGGCCAGGGCCAGGTCGGGATCGGCGGCGGCGGCGATCGCGGTCACCAGCGAGTCGGTCCTCAGCTCCGCCCCGGTCACGCCGAGGTCGGTGAGCAGCAGGCGCTCGGCCCGCGCCGGATCCGCGAATCCCATCCGCGCCAGCCACCCTGCCAGCGTGGTCCGCGTGCCGCCCACTCAGTAAAGCTAACGGATAACGGGCGGTTCCGCTGCGCCGGGTGAGCTGCCGGTCGCGGCCGGATACGCGGATCCCCCACGACGCCTTCGACAGCGGTGACGCGTGGGTCCAGGTGCGGCCGCTGAGCTGGGTGGACGGCTGGCCGGTGACGGGCAGGGCGCTGGTCCCCGTGCCCGGCGAACAGGGCCCGCCGGGAAGCTGACCACGCTGCCCTTCGCTGGCTCTTAACGCGGCCCCGTGGCGCGTCTATAGTGACCTTCAGCCGAGCCACGGGAGCAGAGCGTGAGATACCTGTACATCGCCGGAAAGTGGACCGAGGCCGCGGACGGCGGCACGGCGCAGACCATCAACCCGTACGACGCGACCGTGCTGGACACCCTGGCCGAGGCCGGCGCCGCCGACGCGGACGCGGCGGTCGCGGCCGCCCGGGAGGCCTTCGACGGGCCGTGGCGCCGGTCCACGGTGACCGACCGCGCCGCGCTGCTCGGCAAGATCGCGGACCTGCTGCAGCGGGACCGCGAGCAGCTGGCGCACACGGAGAGCCTGGACACGGGCAAGACGCTGAACGAGGCGCGGGCCGACGTGGACGACACCACGGCCGTGTTCCGTTACTACGCCGGGATCGCGGGCGCGCACGCGGGCCGGGTGGTGGACCCGGGCCGGCCCGGCGTGGTGAGCCGCATCGTGCATGAGCCAGTCGGCGTCTGCGCGCTCATCGCCCCGTGGAACTACCCGCTGCTGCAGATCTCCTGGAAGCTCGCGCCCGCCCTGGCGGCGGGCAACACGACCGTGATCAAGCCCAGCGAGCTGACCCCGCTGTCCACGGTGGCCCTGGTCGGGCTGTTCGAGGAGGCGGACATCCCGCCGGGTGTGCTGAACCTGCTGCTCGGCCAGGGCGGCACGGCCGGGCAGGCGCTGGTCGCGCACCCCGGCGTGGATCTGATCTCCTTCACCGGCGGGCTGGCCACCGGGGAGAAGATCATGGCCTCGGCGGCGCAGGGGGCGCGTCGCGTCGCGCTCGAGCTGGGCGGCAAGAACCCCAACATCGTGTTCGACGGCACCGACTTCGACACGGTGGTGGACAACGCACTGACCGCGGCGTTCCTGCACTCGGGCCAGGTGTGCTCGGCCGGCGCGCGGCTGATCGTGCAGGATTCGCTGCACGACAGCTTCGTGGCCGAACTGGCCGCCCGGGCCGACCGGATCCGGCTGGGCAACGGCATGGACCCGGAGACCGAGTGCGGGCCGCTGATCTCCGAGGCGCACCGGGCGAAGGTGGAGCGGTACATCGCGCTGGGTCTGGCCGAGGGGGCGGAGCTGCTGGCCGGCGGCAAGCGGCCTGACGCGCCGGAGCTGGCCAAGGGGTTCTTCCTGCGGCCCACGGTGTTCGCCGGGTGCCACCGGGAGATGGCGGTGGTGCAGGACGAGGTGTTCGGCCCGGTGGTGACGATCGAGCGGTTCAGCACCGAGGAGGAGGCCATCCGGCTCGGCAACGACACGTCGTACGGCCTGGCCGGGGCGGTGTGGACCTCGGACGCGGGCCAGGCCGAACGGGTGGCCGGCGCGCTGCGCCACGGCACGGTGTGGATCAACGACTATCACCCGTACCTGCCTCAGGCCGAGTGGGGCGGCTTCGGCAAGTCGGGCATCGGCCGCGAGCTCGGCCCCTCCGGGCTGGAGGAGTACCAGGAGAAGAAACACATCTACCACAACACGAGCCCCGCGCCCGCGCACTGGTTCTCCGGGTAGCCGCTGACCTGCGAATACGCTCCGCAGCGGCGGGCTGCGGGCTTACCGCCGCACAGCCTGGGCCGTGGCCGGGCCGTCAGAGCTGGCGAGCACGGCATCGACCGCGCTGCGCGCCCGGTCATCGGACGACGGCATCAGGTGCACGTAGGTCCGCAGCGTGAACCCCGGATCGTGGTGGCCGAGGTAGTCGGCCAGCGCCCGGATGTCCACGCCGTTGGCCAGCAGGGCGCTGGTGTAGTAGTCCTGGCCGACGACCAGCAGGGCGATGCCGGGACGGACAACGGATAGAGAGGCTGGCAGATGGCATACGGCAGGTGGGTGGTCACGGCACGGGTCACCGTGGCGGCTGGCACGCCCAGCGCGGTCGCGCAGCCCGGCGGCACGGTCACCTGGTCCAACGGGTCCGGCAGCTCATCCAAATGGGCTCCCCCGGCCCCGGTCACGTTCTTGCCCGGCCAGGTGATCTACGCCGACGACACCGCGCCGGGCACGGCGCCGACCGGCCCGCAGCAGCTCTACCAGGCCATCGGAGCGGGCAACCTCCGGGCCTACGTGCCAGGTCAGGACGACATTGGACACGCGGCGCTGGCCAACTGAGATGCTCGGGCCTCGGCTGCGGCCTGGCTGCCGCCGCTGGTGGCGGTGCTGGACGCAGAGCGGGAGCCCGCTGCGGAGTGGGAGTGATGCGCAGGCTCCCGGCTAGGGTCTAGAAGTACGGCCAGACGAGCGGGAACCCCCAGAAGGCCGCGCAGCCCGAGCAGTTGTAGTGCGGATACCAGCCGACCACCCAGCGGGCCTTGCCCGAGACGAAGAACTCGATGGCCATCCGGGCGTAGTAGCGGGCCGAGCCGTGCGCCCTGACCGTGTTCAGGTAGACGCCGACCCAGCGGGAGTAGAACGGGCACTTGTAGCTGGGAGCGCAGCCGGGTTTCTGTGTCCACAGCTTGCCGGTGCCCCACGCGCTGCCGCTGCCCCAGGACTTCCAGGTCAGGTTCGACAGCTCCGGGGCACCGCCGTTGCCGAAGATGAACCGGCCGGGCTTGACGTAGCCGTGCCACGGGTCCAGGTGCGCGGCGTAGACCACCGGAGTGGTGGCGGCGCTGGCCGCTCCTGCCCCGGCCGCCGACCCGGCCAGCGCGGCCAGGACGAGCACGACCCCGGCCACCGCGGTGGCCAGCCTGCGGCTGATGAACTTCATGTGGTCTCCTTCCTCAGCACCCGTCATAAGGGGACCAGTTGGACTGGCCGCCCTGGGCGAGCGCGTTGCTGAACACCTGCTCCTGCTCGGCCACCGAAGCACGGCCGAAGGTGGCGGCGCCAACAATGGATTCCGGCTCCTCTGACGGGGATTCCTGCATGGGTGCCGTCGTCGGTAGGTGCACCACAAAGCGCCATAAATCGGAGTGTCCGCCCGGCCAATGGGCTATGCAAGGGGCTGTGTCGGCGGGCTGGCGGACTTAGGGCCCGCCGAGCCTGCTCTGGGCTTCCGATTTTCAGGAGGCTCTGCGGGCTTGGACCTACTAGAATTCTCTGTCATGTTGCACCTCCTCGTAGACACATCGGTGTGGCTTGACCTGGCTAAACGTAGGGATGGCCAAAAGTGGATCGGCCCGATAAATTCCCTAACGCACCCCCGTCACTTGGAACTACTTGTTCCAGACCTCGTGCTTGACGAGTTTGATCGGAACCGGCCGCGTGCGGAGGATGCCGTTACAGCAAAGATCCGTGAACGTTTTAGATTGCTGCGAGCCGACCTAGATGCCTATGCTGACGACAGCCGCCGCCCTCAGTGGCTGGAGGAAATGACACTCCATATTCCTCTTGTCAGCGAAATGACGCTGCAAAATTTCTCGGCAATATCTAACATGCTTCGCTCTGGCAGGAAGCTAAATCCGACCAATTCTGACCTGTCGAGGGTGGTTCAGCGTGGTCTTGACAGGAAGGCGCCACTGCATCTGAACAAGAATAGTGTTGCGGACGCGCTGCTCATCGAGCTTTACAGCTCGGCTGTAAAGAGATCGAGAGCTAAGGCAGATCGCTATTGCTTTGTAACAATGAATTATCAGGACTTCTCGGTAATTAATGGTGATCGTCGGCAACCTCATCCTGACCTCGCCGAAATTTTCGCTGACGATCGAACTCAGTATGTTTACGGATTGGACGAGCTGAGGCTGGTACTAGAGGAATACTTTGGTGATGAGTTCACGGAACTATCTGAGGAGACAGAATTCTTTCACGACGAGCCTAGGACATTCGCTGAGATCCTTGAAGCCGAGGCGGAATTTTTCGATAAGGTCTGGTACGTACGCAGCATTGTCATGGAAGACGACAAGCCTATTCCAGACGATATTCGCGAAGGAATGCTTGCTGCGCGAGCTAGAATAGAAGAAAAGTACGGCCGCAAGGAACTATGGAGACCTATCGGGCGAGGTCACGAAAAGGCATGGCAGTACGGATACATCAACGGCAAGCTAGCTGCGATGCGCTGGGTACTCGGTAGCGAGTGGGATTTCTTGGATACCTAGAACCCTACGCCGGGAAGCTGCACGCTCAGGCCGAGGATAAGAGAGCGGCGACCTTACCTCTATGCGCACGGCTTGCGCGGATCAGCCGCTGGATGCACCGGGTAAATCGGCTGTTTCTACGTGTCCATTCACGGGGTTGGCTGCAGGATTGGCGGATCGGTGAGCAATCCCGGATGGTCATGAGCGCTGGATGAGCAAAATCCGGGTTTGGTAAGCAACCGCTGCTGGTTTGTGCGCTGTCTTGTGATGGTGGCACAGCCTGGTGCCGGGCTGAGGGTGCGGTCGTGCCGTGCGCGGGGCCAGCGGTAAGGGCTGTCAGGGCTGGAATCTTCGCTGAATCATTCCGAAGACCGGGCAGCGCCGTATGACGGCGGGGTCTGGCCTGTCTCGGCTTTGAAGACGGCGGCCGTCACCAGCGCCGGGCGGCACGAGCCATGAACGAGCGGGACGGGTCTTGCACGGGCTGCTGTCCTGAACGGCTCTGCGACGTTGCGTGATCACCAGGGTGAATGATCGTCATCACGGCTGCGGGCGGGTGGCGGGGGTGGTTTGCTGTCAGACTGGGCAGGCTGCCGGGCGGGAAGCGGGCTGGCTGGGGCGCTGGATGGGTGAGTCGTGGCGGTGACGGGCACCGGGGTGCTGGGCGGCCGGTACGCGCTGGCGGAGGTGCTGGGTGCTGGCGGGATGGCGACGGTGTGGCGGGGCCGCGATGAGGTGCTCGGCCGCGAGGTCGCGGTCAAGGTGCTCAGCCCGCAGTACGCGGCCGATCCGGGGTTCCTGGCCCGGTTCGGGCGGGAAGCCCGGCACGCCGCCGCGGTCAGCCACCCGCGGCTGGTCACCGTCTTTGATTCCGGCATTGACCGCGGCACGACGTTCCTGGTGATGGAGCTGGTCACCGGCCGGACCCTGCGCCAGGTGCTGGATGAGGCCGGGCCGCTGCCGGCCGGGCAGGCGGTCGCCGTCGCCGCGGCGGTGTGCGAGGGCCTGGAGGCCGCGCACGCGGCCGGGCTGGTGCACCGCGACGTCAAGCCGGCCAACATCATGCTGGCGGGCGGTGAGGTGAAGATCCTGGACTTCGGCATCGCCCGGGCCGACGGCGCCGCGGCCGGGACCGCGACCGGGACGGTGCTGGGCACCGCCGCCTACCTGTCCCCGGAGCAGGCGGCCGGGTACCCGGCCGGGCCGCAGTCCGACCTGTACTCCCTTGGCTGCGTGCTGTTCGAGATGCTCGCCGGCGTCCCGCCGTTCACCGCCGAATCGCCGGTCGCGATCGCCTACCGGCAGGTGCACGATGACCCCGGCCCGCCGTCGGCGCGCCGCCCCGGCCTGCCCGCCAGCCTGGACCAGATCACCGCCCGGCTGCTGGCCAAGGACCCCGCCGCCCGGCCCGCTGGCGCGGCGGCGGCCCGGGCCGGGCTGCTGGCCGCTGTGGCCCCCGGCGCCACCGCCATGCTGCCCGTCCCGCCCGGTGCCGTCCCGGGCGCGCCGCGCCGGTGGCGGCGGCCGCGGCGGGGCGAGACCGTGCTCGCCGTGGCGCTTGCCGCGGCGCTGGCCGCCCTGGCGGCGGTGCTTGCGGCTGGCCCGGGCAGTGCCAGGCCCGCGCCGCCGGCCGCGCACCCCGCCGTCACCGGCCCGGCCAGCCACGCTCCCGCCGGGCGGGCAGGACGGTCATCGCCGCCGCGCCGGACACCGGCGGGGACGGCCACGGCCGCTGCGCTGCCCCCGGTCGCCGCGGCGGCTGCCGCCCTGGCCGGCGGCCTGCAGGCGGGGGTCGCTGACGGGCAGGTGACCCGGCAGGCCGGCCAGGACCTGTTCAGCCGCCTGCAGCCGCTGCTGTCCGGCCCGCCCGGCCAGGACACCCGGCAGATCCAGGACCAGTACGCCCAGCTCGTCAAGAGCTACGCCCAGCACCAGTCCGAAGGGGACATCACCGGCCGGGCAGCCGCCACCCTGCCCCAGGCGATCGCCGCCCTCGGCGCCGCCCTCGGCGCCCGTTAACCCCGAGCCGCCGGGTCCGGCTGGTCATGATCACGCCGAAAGATGCCAGGCTCATGGCGGGCACCAGCCAGAACACCGCAGGCGCCGGCGAATGCTCAGAGGTCCCGGACCCTGTACTGGCCGGGAGTGAGGCGCGCGACACGCCGTGACCAGGGGTGCTTGAACCTTGAGCTGAGGCCGGGCACGATCCGGGCTTGTGCCCGATGAGCCTGATCTGCCTGCCAGTGCCGGGGAGCCGCGTGAACTGCTGGCCCGGCTGCGGGCGGTGATCGAGGCAAAGGACGCCGAGGTCGTGATGCTGCGGGCGGAGCTATCGGCGGAGCGGGAGCTGCGCAGGCGGCTGGAGCTTACGGTTGCCGGACTGCAGCGGCGGCTGGGCATGGACAGCACCAACTCAGGGACGCCGTCGTCGAAGGAGCCCATCGAGGCGAGGGAAAAGCGCAAGGCTGAGCGGAAGGTGCGGCAGTCCCCGGAGCGGGAACGCCGCAAGGACCGCGACCGTGGCGGGCAGCCCGGTCATGCCGGCAGCGGCCTGGCCCGTGAGCCAGATCCGGACGAGCGCAGGGAGATGGATCCGCCGGCGCAGTGCTCGCGGTGCGGGGCCGGCCTGGACGGCGCTGAGCCCGCGGGCATGCCATGGGCGCAGGTCTGGGATGTGCAGATCAGCAAGGTGGTGACGGAGTACCTGCTGCCGTCACTGGCATGCCCGTGCTGCGGGGCAGTGAGTACTGCTGCGGCGCCGGCCGGGGCGTATCGGGGGAGCGTGGCCTACGGGCCGGGGATCAATACTGCGGCGGTGCTGCTGACCTCGTACGGGAACGTGCCGCCGGAGCGGGCCGCGAACCTGATCGGCATGCTGCTCGCCGTCCCGGTCTCGCCCGGGTTCGTGGACAAGGCCAGCGAGCGGCTCGGCAGCGTCCTGGACGATGCCGGGTTCGATGCGGCGATGCAGGCCGCGCTGGCCGCCGAGCCGGCGCTGGGCGCAGATGAGACCCCGGTGAATGTCCTCAGGCCGGATACCGGCGGGCCGGAGACGGGATCCCCGCACGTGCTGATCATCCGCACCCCGGGCGGGAAGCTGACCTGGCTGCGGGCGCTCGGGACGCGCCGGCACGCCGCGATCACCAAGATCCTGGCGTTCTTCACCGGGTTCCTCATCGCCGACGGGTACGGCGCCTACCAGGACCTGCTGCCTCAGCTGGCCGGGATGCAGCAATGCTGCCAGCACATCATCCGCCGCTGCCGTGCCGTCGCCCAGCTCGGCCCTGGCAGCCTCCAGTCCCGGGCCGAAGACGTCATCAAGATCCTGCGGGAAGCACACCGGGCCATAGAAGAGGCCAGGGCGCGGGGCAAGCCACCTGACCAGCAGCTGATCGAGCGGCTCCGCGAGCGTTACGACGAGCGGGCCCAGTTCGGGATCACGCACAACCGGCACCGGGACTGGCACGACGGCAACCACCCCGGGTTCGTCCTCGGCACCTGGCTCAAAGAGCACGCCAGCCAGGTCTGGCTGTTCACCGCCGAGCCATCTGTCGAGTGGACGAACAACATCTCCGAGCAGGGAGCCAAAGCCGCCAAGCGTCACCAGGCAGTCTCCGGGTACTGGCACACCCAGCGAACCCTCGCCCGCTGGTGCCGCATCCGCTCCTACCTCGACTCGGCGACAGCGCACGGCCTGACCGCCCTTGAGGCCATCACCGCCGCGCTCGCCGGCAAGCCATGGCTGCCGCTGCCCGCGATAGCGTAAAAGCACAGCTCACGACCTACCCGTGAATGGACACGTTTCTACGACACTTCCGTTGAGGTCTGTTGGTTTAGGCGTTGGGCTTGGGCATGCCCATGGTCCAGCGTCATCTGGCAGGGCGGCGCAGTCTGCAAGGCGTGCTTGCACCCAAGGGTCGTTCGCTAGCTCAGAAGGCAATAGGGTCTTTTCATTAATTATGGCATGTGAGAGCTGTTTTGCCGTAAGGCCGCTCACATCTCGGAGATCAGCCCCCTCCAACTTTGCCCCTGTGAGATTTGCGCCACGCAACGATGCTTTCCATAGTCGGGCTCTAGATAGGCCAGTCCGGCTCAAGTTAGCGTTGTTGAGCACGGCCCAACGGAGATCCGCTTCAGTAAAGATAGACCGCCTTAGATCAGATCCCCGGAGGTCTGCACTGCGCAAATAAGCAGCGGTTAGGAACATATGAGTCAAGCGAGGCGGTTTTGCGAAGTCGTGAATACGTATGCTGAGACCGGTAAGACCGGCTCTTCTAAGATCGGGCCGGTTCGGCTCTTCTCGTTGCGGCCTACGTGCCATGACAATCATTGCAGCGTCAATATCCGGCGGTGGCTCTGTGCCAAATGTTGGACGCTCCTCGTCATTGGGTTCTGACCGATCTTCAGTCTGTGGTTCAGGTACCGGCCGCAGTGTACGTGTGCGTACAAAGGCACAAAGGACACCTAGGACGGCAACGTGGTCCGTAGGTGACTCAGCCATCACGTGTTCTAGTGCGAATATGCCACCGAGCCGTTCTTCAAGCTTGTCAGATGCGAGTTGACCTATGGCTTTATTGAATCGGTCGGTTACCTGTCCTCTGCGAGAGAGATAGTATGTGCGAACAGTAAATCCCAATGCGGCCAGCGCGGCAGCACCGGCAAATGCAGTGAGCAACGTTTGTCTTACTGCGTTGAGTGCAGTCGCCTGATCGAAACCGTGGAGATGGCGCACCGGGCCCCCAGCAACGAGCCAGGCCATCGGGCCGAGTATGACAAGAAGGAAACCTGTGAAAACCACGACTCCCAAAAGGATCCAGGCGACGGCGGTGGCATAACGGTTCTTCCTGATCCAGAGCTGCGCTGTCCGGGTAATTCGCTTAATGTTACTAGCCATGATTGCTCCGCAATATCTGTATCTGATTGGCTACATAGCGATACATTCTGGTTCACTATAGCCAAGGAACACAGCCGCTTACCTATCATCGGCAGCTTCCCGTCCTCCTGATAGCCGTCGGGTCTTGGCGGGGAACGATGGCAGTCATGGGCGGCGCTTACGCCAGCAGCGACCAGCAAACTAGGTGTGGGCATGATGACTAGCCCCGGCGTTCTGCGCACTGGCCGTCAGTGCGACGGCATGCCCTGAACGCGACGACCCCAGCGTGAGTCTCCTGGCCCGCCGCGCCCTCGCTAGTCTTCGGGCAGGAACCGGCAGCCGGGCGTCTGCGGGCGCGCTGCCCCGGCTACCTGCCTGCTGACCGGGCGGGCGGCGTAGTCGGCCTTGATCCGCTCGCGCAGGGTCTCCGGGTCTTCCGCGCCGATCGTCTGCCTGGAGTCCCGGCGCTGCGCCACCCACACGTCCGGGCCGAGGTGATGGATCAGGTACGCCTCGCCCCAATGCCAGCGCAGGTCATCGAGGTCCGCTGCGCCGTCCGTCACTGCATGGCCTGCCAGTGCGCCCGGATGGCCCGGTCCAGGGCGTCGGGGGTACCGCCGGTCAGCACCTCGCCCGCGCTGCTGACCGCGCACCAGTGCCCGCCCCCGGCGCTGAAGGCATGATAGCCGCCGTCGGTCCACGCCAGCTCCAGCTCAGCCAGCGCGGCGACCTCGTCTACCGCGAACGGATCGCGCTGCCCGCTGGCTGTGGCTGCCCTGCCCATCTGATCGTCTCCTGCCGCCGGTCTGTCATCAGCGGCGACGATATGAAGAAACTGGGCGGCTACCGGCCCGGTGTGCGGACCCGTGGAGAGGGGCGCACCCTGCGCCCCTGCGCTACAGGGGCAGGCCGATGCTCCCGGCCAGCGAGCGCGCCCTGCGGCTGATCAGCGGGCCGCCGTGGTCTACCGCGTCGGCGGTCATCTGCCGGGCGGTCGGGGAGTAGCGCACCGAGTCGGCCGAGGTCTGGTAGGCCGTCTCCAGCCAGTGCAGCGTGGCCGGATAGTCGCGGCGCTGGTGGTAGGACCGGGCGATCTCGACCCCGAGCCGCCCGCGCCGTTCCCGGCTGGGGATCTCCTCGGGGTCGATCTCCTCGGCGCGGTTGCGGGCCTCGGCCGACCGGGACAGGTCAGCCGAGATCGACACCGCGTGCAGCTTGACGTTGGCCGCGCCGAACATGGTCCACGGGTGGTGGTAGCCGCCGGGCAGCCGACCGGCGGTGGTGCTGGCCGCGTCCCAGTGCCGCCAGGCATCCCCCTCGCGGCCCGCCCTGGCCGCCGTGGTCGCGGCGTGGAGCTGGAGCGCGCCGTACAGACCTCGTGTCTCGTCGTCGGCGTCCTCCAGGCGCGGTTCGAGCAGCCCGGCGGCGTCCTGCGCAAGCATCAGCGCGGCGTCGGTGTCACCGGCCGAGCGCTGCACCATGCCCAGCGTCCATGCCGCCCCGGCCAGCGCGGCTGGCGTGTCGGCGTCCTGCGCGGCGGTCATCGCCCGGTCGGCCGCCGTCCAGGTCAGCTCGGCCTCGCTGGCCCACACCACCTCGTGCTGCACCAGGGCGTACACGTCGGCCAGCACCGCGCTGGCGGCCCGCCGGTCGGAGCCCTCCGCGGTGCGGGCCGCGATGCGGGCGTCAGTGACTAGCCGGGGCAGGATGCGGCCCACGTCGGTGCGGTGCTCGGCAGACTGGTGCCACAGCAGCCAGGCGTCCGCCGTCCTGGCCGCGAGCGCGGCCACGTCGATCGGTCCCGCCGGGACGGTCAGCAGCGGGTCGCGGATGGCCTCGCGGATGGCGGGCACCGCGTCATGCGGGATGCGGGCGAACGAGGACACCGGCACCGAGGCCGCGCCGCCCAGGTCCATGTCGGTGCCCGCCAGGACGGCCACGTCCCCCACGGCCAGGGCCTCGGCCAGCTTGACCAGCAGCGGCAGCCGCGGGGGCAGCCTGGTGCCGCGCTCGATGCCCTTGAGCCATGAGGCGGACATGCCGACCAGCCCGGCCAGCACCGGCCGGGACAGGCCCCTGCGCTCGCGCAGGATCTGGATGCGCTCGCCGGTTCGCTTCCCGGCGAGGTCATCGAGCATCGTCACCTCGGGGTCGTGTCGTCACCTACCGGCCAGCCTATGCGCCGTTACGCCGGGCCTGCCAGGGAACACGTGCGCTTAGACTCGGCATCATGAGCCGAGGGCACGGCCCCACGCAGCGGGATTTAGCAGGGGCGGCCCCACGGATCAAGACCGAGGGGATGGCGCATAGGCGATGCACTGGAGCGCTTTGCTGCCCGCCGCCGTAGGCGGCCTGGTCGGCAGCGGGATTCCCGCCGTTATGGTCTTCCTAGGCTGGCGGCGTGAGCGTACCCGGAGCTTGCAGGAGCGGCAGTGGCAGGACGCCGAGGTCATTGCGGATGTTCGGCTTCTGCTCCACGACATCGACCCGATCCGCCGCGGGCTGAACGTCAACCCGGCGCCTGGGGTCGAAGATGCGCAGTGGGCGAGCCTCAATCAGCGGCTCGATCAGGTTCGCAGGCGTCTCCTGGCCCTAGCCGCCGGGCACGCATCGGACGCAGTCCGGTCCTCGGCGGAAAAGCTGGAGCCGCAGCTGTTCAAGGCCGCGGTCCAGGCTGAGTGGCACGTAGCTGATGTGATCAAGCACCGGGACAATCCCGAGCACCTCGGATATGCACAGGAGTGCTATGACAGCGCGGTGGCGGCCTGTGCCGAGCTTGAGAGCGCCATCAAGGCCGCTGCGCAGGGGAAGTAACGAAAGAGCGCCCGCCAGCCGTAGCCAGCGGGGCGCTGCGGTGCTCTCTACTCCTTGTCCTTGTGCTCCTCGTACCAGCGGGCAATCTGCCGCGCGGCTTTGAGGCTGAGGTCTGCGGGGATCATCGCGCAGTCCCGCTGCGGCCCGGCCAGGTAGGCGCCGGGAACCGGGGTAGTCCGCACCGTGATCCGGGACACGCTCTTGCCCCTGTCGTTGTCCGGGATGACGACATAGACCTTCATCGTGCTGCTCATCTGCTCTTCACCTCCTTCCGCGGTGCCGCCGCAGCGGCCGGTACCACGTGACCGGCCCGGCTCCGGTGCTCACGCCAGGACCGCCCAAGCCGACGTGCAGCCGCAGCCACCGCAGCCCGATCCAGAACCGGGCACCCCGGCGGGTGAGCCTGACCTTCAGCAGCCGCGAAGGACGCAGATACAGGTCCATGGTTCTGACCGCCCGTGATCCGGCTACTTTGCGTGCTCACTGCAACCACGTGCCCCCCGGCCCTTCCCAGCGACGGAGCGCCTGGAGGCCAGCCTGCGTCGCATACATGCGGCCCCACTCCTTGCGCATATAGCCGCGCTTCAGCAACCAGGCCGCGGCAGCGGGGGCCACCCTCCGCGACGGCACGCCGCGGTCCCCGGCCTTTTCCAGCGCCTGGAGCACTTCCACGAGCGCGCCGGTCTGCCCCTCATCGCTCACCGCCACGGGCTGGGCAGGCTCCTTGTCCTTCTTGTTGTCCTTCTTGACCGCCTTGATGATGAAGGCGACCAGGCTAATGATCACCACCAGGAACACCAGCCAGGCGACCTCAACGATGAACGCGAGGCCCCAATCGGGGGTGTGCGCCGGACCATGCTCGGAGGCTATGTAGGTGATGACGAATGGCGCGAACACCAGCGCGAACAGCGGGAACGCCAGGAGACCCATGATCGTGCTCTTCCGCTTAGGCGGCGTGTGCCCTGGCGTTGAACTGGTTGACCCACTTGGTGGCGTGGGCGGCGTGGCCGATTCCAACGTGGCCGACAACGACAGCATCCCCGTCGCGCAGCTCGACTGTCCGGCCGTTGATACTCGCTGTGGCGTGCGCTTCGAGGTACTGCTTAACGATGCTCGGCTTGAGGCCAAGCTGACGCCTGGCGAAATCGTAGAACGGGCTGAAAAACTCAGTAAGCATCTGTGCTCACCTCCCTCATCGTGATCGTCTCCTGCTTCATTGTTCACCCGTCCGGCCTCTACCCGAAGTCCCCGCAGAAGCCCTGGACGCCAGGGCCGACAGGGGCTCGTCATAGGGGCTGGCGGTCATGCTGACCACCGCCCTGCCGGGCCGTCGCCGGGCCGTCTGTGGGCCGTCAAAGAGCACCTAACAGCCAACGCTGGCCAACGTAGCCAACGCTCGAACCCGCAGCTAGACGGCGGTTGGGAGGCAACGGCGCAGGTCAGCGCAGGGGTACTTCCAGTTGAAGCACATCTACCACAACACGAGCCCCGCGCCCGCGCACTGGTTCTCCGGCTAGGTTCGCTACCGGCTGAGCACCCCGCTGCGCGCCGCATAGCATGGCCGACCGTGTGATAGGCATGTGCTCATGGTCGATCTCATCCCCCGTGAAGTGCTCTTCGGCAACCCGGAGCGCGTCAGCCCGCACATCTCGCCCGACGGGAGCCAGCTGGCCTGGATCGCGCCCCGGGACGGGGTACTCAACGTGTGGGTCGCGCCGGTCGGCGCCTCCGGCGTGGACTGGGACGGCGCGAAGGCGGTCACCGAGGACACCGACCGGGGCGTCCGGTTCTTCGCCTGGGGGTGGGACGGCAGGCACCTGCTGTACATACAGGACACCGGCGGCGACGAGAACTGGCGGCTGTATGACGTCGACATGGAGACGATGGCGCGGCGCGACCTGACGCCGTTCGACGGGATCCAGGCCCGGATCATCGCCACCCGCAAGAGCCACCGCGACGAGGTGCTGGTCGGGATCAACCGGGACAACCCGCAGCTGCACGACGTCTACCGGCTCTCGCTGACGTCCGGCGAGCTGGCCAAGCTGATCGAGAACCCGGGGTACGCCGGCTGGCTCGCGGACGAGGACATGGTGGTCCGCGGGGCGATCTCCCCGCTGCCCGACGGCGGGTTCGACGTGCTGGTCAGGGACGGCGCCGACGACGACTGGCGGACGCTGGTCACCATCTCGGCCGACGACGTGGCGGCCAGTGACGTGCTCGCGTTCACCGGCGACGGCCAGTCCCTGCTGGCCATTAGCTCGATCGACACGGACACCGGCCGGCTGGTCAGGGTAGACCTCCGTACCGGCGAGGCCCAGGTGCTGCTGGAGGACCCCGAGGCGGACGTGGCGGGCGCGATGCTCCACCCGGACACCAGGGAGCCGCAGATCGTCGAGGTACTCAAGGACCGCACCGAGTACCACGTGCTCGACCCGTCGGTCGAGCACGATTTCGAGGCGATCCAGGCGCTGCACCCCGGCGACCCGCAGCCGGTCGGCCGCGACGAGGCCGACAACACCTGGCTGATCGCGTTCACCGACGACGCCGGGCCGGTCCAGTACTACGCCTACGACCGGACCAGCCAGGCCGGCAGCTTCCTGTTCTCCAGCCGTCCCGAGCTCTCCCGGTACGACCTGGCCCGGATGGAGCCATTCTCGTTCAAGGCCCGGGACGGGCTGACGATCCACGGGTACGTGACCTTCCCGCCGGAATCGCTGGGAGGCGGCCGGTCCGGCCTGCCGACCGTGCTCAACGTGCACGGCGGGCCGCAGGCGCGCGACGTGTGGGGCTGGGATCCCGAGGCGCAGTGGCTGGCCAACCGGGGCTACCTGTGCATCCAGGTGAACTACCGCGGCTCGACCGGATACGGCAAGTCGTTCGTGGCGGCCGGCGACCGCGAGTGGGGCGCCAAGATGCACGACGACCTGCTGGACGCGGTCCAGTACGCCGTCGAGGCGGGCTGGGCCGATCCGGCCAAGGTCGCGATCTACGGCGGTTCCTACGGCGGCTACGCGGCCCTGGTGGGCGCGGCGTTCACGCCGGACGTGTTCTGCTGCGCGGTGGACATCGTGGGCCCGTCGAACCTGCAGACGCTGCTGGAGTCGATCCCGCCGTACTGGAAGCCGATGGCGGCGGCGCTGTACCGGCGGGTCGGCAACCCGGAGACGGACAAGGAGTTCCTGTGGTCGCGCTCGCCGCTGTCCCGGGTCCGTGACATCCGGATCCCGCTGCTGATCGCCCAGGGCGCCAACGACCCGCGGGTCAAGCAGGCCGAATCGGAGCAGATCGTGGCGGCGCTGAAGGAGGCCGGGATCGATTACGAGTACATGCTGTTCCCGGACGAGGGCCACGGCTTTGCCAAGCCGGAGAACCGGTTGAAGTTCTACGCCGCGGCCGAGCGCTTCCTGGCCAAGTACCTGGGCGGCCGCTTCGAGGAGTAGTCCGGGGGCCGGGTAGTGCCCCGCAGGGCGCCTCGTCCGGGCATGTCATCACCGCGACTACGGACATCGGCTCCATCATCGTCGCCCCGACGTCGTAGCGCACGCGCCGCCGGTCAGAGCATGGGGAGGTAGCGGCCCAGCTCGTACTCGGTGACCTGGCGGCGGTACTCCTGCCACTCCTCGCGCTTGTTCCGCAGGAAGAAGTCGAAGACGTGCTCCCCCAGCGTCTCGGCGACGAGCTCGCTGTCCTGCATGACCCTGATGGCCTGATCCAGGTCCTGGGGCAGCGGCCGGATGCCGAGCGCGCGGCGCTCGGCCGAGGTCAGCGCCCACACGTCGTCCTCGGCGCCGGGCGGCAGCTCGTAGTCGCCCTCGATGCCCTTGAGCCCGGCGGACAGGATCACCGCGAAGGCCAGGTACGGGTTGCAGGCGGCGTCCACCGAACGGAACTCGACCCGGGTCGAGTTGCCCTTCTGCGGCTTGTACATCGGCACCCGGATCAGGGCCGAACGGTTGTTGTGCCCCCAGCACACGTACGCAGGCGCCTCGCCGCCGGCGCCGGCGGTCCGCTCGGCCGCGCCCCACAGCCGCTTGTAGGAGTTCACCCACTGGTTGCACACGGCGGTGATCTCCGGCGCGTGCCGGAGCAGCCCGGCGATGAATGCCCGGGCCGTCTTGGACAGCTGGAATTCGGCCCCGGCCTCGTAGAACGCGTTCTTGTCCCCCTCGAACAGCGACACGTGCGTGTGCATGCCCGAGCCGGGATGGTCGGTGAACGGCTTCGGCATGAACGTCGCGTAGACGCCCTGCTCGATCGCCACCTCCTTCATCACCAGCCGGAACGACATGATGTTGTCGGCGGTGGTGAGCGCGTCGGCGTAGCGCAGGTCGATCTCCTGCTGCCCGGGCGCCCCCTCGTGGTGGCTGTACTCCACCGAAATGCCCATCGACTCCAGCATCGTGATCGCCGTCCGGCGGAAGTCGTGGGCGATGCTGTGCGGGGTGTGGTCGTAGTAGCCGCCGCTGTCGATCGGCACCGGCTTCTCCCCCGCCTCGGGCCGCTGCCTGAGCAGGAAGAACTCGATCTCCGGGTGAGCGTAGAAGGTGAACCCGAGCTCGGAGGCGCGGGCCAGGTTGCGCTTGAGGACCCAGCGCGGATCGGCGTAGGACGGCGACCCGTCGGGCAGCAGGATGTCGCAGAACATCCGGGCGACCCCGGGGTACTCACCGCGCCACGGCAGCAACTGAAACGTGGCGGGGTCCGGACGCAGAATCATGTCGGCCTCGTAGACCCGGGCGAACCCCTCGATGGCCGAGCCGTCGAAGCCGATGCCGTCGGCGAACGCGCCCTCCAGTTCGGCCGGCGCGACGGCGATCGACTTCAGCGTGCCCAGGACGTCGGTGAACCATAGCCGGACAAACCTGATGTCACGTTCCTCGAGCGTGCGCAGCACGAATTCTTCCTGCCTATCCACGGTAATCACCTTAGACGTTCTCCATCCCTGGACCAGCCTCCGGCGGTGCCGCTCCGGCGCCCCGGCGCACGTATCAGCGAGTGTGCCCGGCGAGTGTTTCCTCACCGTTAAGTGCCAGAGCCGCCCGGCTCGCCGAGGCGGGGGTGACGCCGGGGGTCTTACCTCGTGCGGCGACGGAAACCCAGCCCGTTCGGGGCGGGTTGAAGGAGAGCACCGCGGACGGTGGCTCGGCTGGCTACGGCCTAGGCTGGGATCGTGACAATGCTGAGGATCGCGCTGGCCCAGGTCAATGCCACGGTCGGTGACCTGGACGGAAACGCCGAGCTGATCGTGGAGTGGACCCGCCGGGCGGCGGCGCGCGGGGCCAGGGTCGTGGTGTTCCCGGAGATGATGCTTACCGGGTACCCGGTGGAGGACCTGGCGCTGCGGGCCTCGTTCGTGGAGGCGTCCATCAGGACGCTGCACACCGTGGCGGCCCGGCTGGGTGACGAGGGACTCGGCGGGATCGCGGTGGTGACCGGCTACCTGGACCGGCGGACCGACCTGGCGCCGCGGACCGGGCTGCCGGCCGGAGCGCCGCTGGACGCGGCGGCCCTGCTGCACGACGGGCGCGTCGTCATCACCTCGGCCAAGCACCACCTGCCGAACTACGGGGTGTTCGACGAGTTCCGCTACTTCGTGCCCGGGAACACGCTGCCGGTGTTCCGGCTGGCGACCGAGGATGGCGAGAGCGTCGAGATCGCGATTGCGATCTGCGAGGACCTGTGGCAGGACGGCGGCCCGGTGGCGGTCTGCCGGCGCGCCGGCGCGGGGCTGCTCCTGGTTCCGAACGCCTCGCCCTACGAGCGCGGCAAGGACGACGTGCGGCTCGACCTGGTGGTGCGGAGGGCGCGCGAGGCCAATGCCGCGCTGGCCTATGCCAACATGGTCGGCGGGCAGGACGAGCTGATCTTCGACGGCGACTCGATCCTGGTCGCGGCGGACGGCGCGCTGGTGGCCCGCGGGCCGCAGTTCGAGGAGGCGCTGGTCGTCGCCGACCTGAACCTGCCGACCGCACCCCCTGGCGAACAGGCCGCGGACCAGCCAGTGGACGCGGGCGACGGCTCCGTGATCACGATCAAGCGGGTGACGCTGCCGCTGTCGGGGCCGGTCGCCGCCATGGAGATGGAAGAGGCATCCGAGGCGGCGGGCGTCCCCGAGGTCACGCGGCCGGAGGGCGCCGGGCTGTTCTGGCCGCGGCTGTCCGATCCGGCCGAGGTGTACGGGGCGCTGGTCCTCGGGGTCAGGGACTACGTGCGCAAGAACGGCTTCCGCTCGGTGATCCTCGCGCTGTCCGGCGGGATCGACTCGGCGCTGACCGCGACGATCGCCGCCGACGCGATCGGGCCGGACCGGGTGCACGTGGTGCTGATGCCGAGCCGGTACTCCTCGGATCACTCGATTACCGATGCCGAGGATCTGGTGCGGCGGCAGGGACTGCACGCGATGACGATCCCGATCGCGCCGATGGTGGACGCGTTCAGCGACGCGCTCACCCCGCATGGATTCCCGGAGAAAGGGCTGCCCGCAGAGAACCTGCAGGCCCGGGTGCGCGGGGTGGTGCTAATGGGGCTGTCCAACGCGGGCGGGCACCTGGTGCTCACCACCGGCAACAAGAGCGAGCTCGCGAC
>Ga0070699_100001780_pt1 | contig 19620 bp, 14 predicted proteins | sample KBSK1503metaG_FD_65473 | JGI IMG/M metagenome (GOLD analysis project Ga0070699, IMG submission 65473) | Corn, switchgrass and miscanthus rhizosphere microbial communities from Kellogg Biological Station, Michigan, USA - KBS K1-50-3 metaG | ecosystem: Host-associated > Plants > Roots >... | reverse complement strand
AGCGCCCAGAGCTGCCCGTCCGTGAGCGTGGCTTGGTCGAACGCGGAAACAAGGAGTCCCTTTCCGTCTGGGAACCACGCGAGATCGACGGTCCGCACCCAACTGTATTTCCCGACCGCTTCACGGCGGCCGTCCGTGACCCGATACGTGACCACGGAGGCTCCGAGGGCGAGACCGCCCCGCGTCTCGATCGCCGCGATCTTCTTTCCGTCGGGGGACCAGGCCGGCTGTCCGAATGAGATCGGGGGCGCGACGGACGCCAGCACGCGCTCCTTGCCCCGCTCGAGGTCGAGAATCACCAGATCCTGGCGGTTCTTCTGGGGAACGCCGCGCCAGAAGCAAATCTGCTTCCCGTCGGGAGAGAAGGACACCCTCGAGTCGACGTCGTAGGCGCGCTTCCGAGGCGTGCCGCCGAGCGATGGGATGTCGAACACCGCGGTGTATCCCTCCCGATCCGGATCGGCGCTCTGGTAGAAGAGATAGTCTCCGTTCGGGGTGAAGACCAAGCCCTGCGGCTGAACTTTTTGCGGCGGGAGAATTTGCACGTCGCTCCCGGTGGCCACTTGCCGGACCCAGAGGGTTCGGGTCCCCGCCAGATTCTGGGAATAGGCGACGTATCGGCCGTCGGGCGAGAGGGCGCTGCCATTCACGAAGGCGCGGTTCGAGATGACGCTGATCTTGAGGGCCGGCGCGTTCGCCGTCGTTCCAGTGTCGGCGCCGCGCCGCGCCATCAAGATCCCCGCGACGATGAGCCCAGCGACGACCACGCCGCCCACGAGCATCACGACCGGCGAGACCCGTTTGCGCCCGGCCGGCGGGACCGCAAGCGCCGAGGACCCGCTCCCCGAACTGCCCGAGGCGGAGAGCGCGTCGTACTCGTCCACGATCTCGCGCAACTCGATCGCGAGATCCTTCGCGGACTGGAAGCGCTGCTCCGGATTCTTCGCGAGGCAGCGGCGGATCAGCCGCCGGACCTCGGCGGGCACTTCCTTGTTGATCGCCTCCACCGGCGTCGGCTGGTCGTGGAGGATCTTGTGCATCGTCTCGACGTTGGAGTCCGCGAGAAACGGCTTCTTCCGCGTCGCCGCCTCGTAGAGGATGCACCCGAACGAGAAGATGTCCGACCGGTGATCCACGGAACTCCCGCGCACCTGCTCGGGGGACATGTACCCAACCGTGCCGACGACCGCGCCGACGCTCGTTCCGTCCCCGGCCTCGGTCAGGCCGTGGGTGACGTCCGCGTCCGCATCCGCCTTCTCCGTCAGCTTCGCGAGGCCGAAGTCGAGCACCTTCGCGTAGCCGTCCTTCGACACCATGATGTTGCCCGGCTTGAGATCGCGATGCACGATCCCCGCCGCGTGCGCCTTGGCCAATCCCTCGGCGGCCTGGGCCAGGTAGCCGAGGAGCGTCCGAAGGTCCGTCTTGTCGTGGTGGATCTTCGTGGTGAGCGTCTCGCCGCTCACCAGCTCCATCGAAATGAAGTGGACCGACGCGGAGCCGGATTCCGCCGCGCCCGCGCCTTCGCCTTCGGGCGTGCGCACCCGGTCCTCGCCGATCTCGTAGATCGTGACGATGTTCGGATGATTGAGCGAGGAGGCCGACTTGGCTTCGCGGACGAAGCGCCGAACCCGATCTTCGCTCCGCACCAGCTCGGGCGGGAGGATCTTGAGGGCCACGCTCCGCTCGAGGGTCTGGTCCTGCGCGAGATAGACCTCGCCCATGCCTCCCGCTCCGAGCGGGCCGACGATGCGGTAGTGCGCGACCTGATCTTGAGGCTGAAGGGTGCGGGCCGAAGCCATAGCCGTGGATTCTACCCGCAGCGGATGAGCCTTCGGGGAACGATTTGTCGGGGGTTACCGGGAGGTCGTTATCGTGGTCCTGGGGCGGAGGAAGTCGTGCGTCCAGTACGTGCCGACCTTCCCGACGCCATGGCGCGTGTAGGTCGGATCCTCGATATTGGCCCGGTGCCCCGGGCTCTTGAGCCACGCCTTGAGAACGGACGCACCCGTCTCGTGCCCGTAGGCGATGTTCTCTCCCATGGCCGCGTAGCGGATTCCGGCGGCGGCAAAACGATCCTTGGAACGTAGCCCGTCCGGGTCGGTGTGGCTGAAAAAGTGATGAGCCACCATGTTTCGGCTGTGCGCCCGAGCCACGGCGGCGACCCCGCGGTCCCAGATCAACGGCTCGAGGCCGATCGAAACGCGGTAGGCGTTTACTTCTCGTACGAAGGAAGCCACCTCCGGGTCGGTCGGGGCGGCAACGGGCGCCGGTCGCGGCGCCCGCCGCTTCGCCGAGGCCGCTGAGGTGGACCCCGCCGTGCAGGCCAACCCGAGCGCGGCGGCGAGGATCAGCGTCGCGACCGCGCGCGTCCGGCGGTGGCTCGTATGGAGATGGGTGGGGATCGGTGTCATCGCCGTCTCTATCGGCAGGAAGCGGCCCGCGGTTGAGGAGTTTATCGCGCGCATTCGGGCTAGGGCTTCGGGTGGATCATGAAGCCGATCTCGGACATCGAGCCGGATCCAAAGAGGCCGATTCCGCCCTCGACGTGAAAGAGGGGCCGCTCGAAGGCATCACCGACATTCCCGCCGAACCCCGCATTGGTTCCACCAAGGGTCGGCACGCTGCGGACGAGGTCGTACCAGTTTCGATCGACGGCGTAGATCCGAATTCGATAGCGCCCCTCGTAGAAGATGGCAAACCACGGAAGCCGGATGAAGCTCAGATCGGCCGCGAGGGGAGGAGACGATGTCAGGCGCTGAAACTGAGCGAGATCCTCCTCGCTCAGGAAGTCGGCCTCGATCACGAACGGCGAGCCGTTGTCGAGGCTCTCGAGCCCCACGACGTAGGCGGCGGCGCCGACCCGATCGAAGCGCGCCTCCAGGAGGCCGTCCTGGTAGATCAGTTGGTTCTTGGGGTCGAAGTAGAGGCTGTCGGGGCGATTCGGATAGTCCGAGAAGGTCGCGAGGCGCCGTCGGATCTCGAGCGAGGGGTCCTCCAGGAGGAGCCAATCGCGCACGGAGAAGGAGTCCGGCGTCGTCGTTGTCGCGGTCACCGTCCGGCCGTCGGCCGCGCGCACGACGAGGCGGTATTCGGTGTGGGGCTGGACTTCCGGCGACGGGACGCCAGTGAAACTGGTAGCGTCATACTTTCCATTGCTGTATTCGGAGTAGCGGACTTCGCCGTTCGTGCTGGTAAAGATCCGCACGTCGGCCCCCGGAAGCGCCGCGGCGTCCTCGTCGTACGGCCGGTCCGGCGAAAGCGTCTGCGACAAGGTCACTCTCGGGAACCGCTCCCCCACGACCAGCGTTGCCTGCACGACGATCGTACCGACCTCGTTCGGCGCCAGGAGGTCGCTCAAGTCGCGCTTCGCGCAACCCAACGAGATCGCGAACGCGAAACAACAGAGAAGGAGGACCGCTCGCGGAACCAGCACCGCTCGTCTCATCGTCAGAACTCGAAATTGACCCCGATCGTCGGAACGATCGGGAGTTGGTGGACGACCTTCGGAACGGTCTCGGGATCATCCGTGTCGTACTGGATGAACCACTCGTTCTTCCGGCTGTAGAGATTGAACACCTGTAGGAAATAGTCGGCCTTCATGCCGAAGAGCGAGCCGTGCCTCGTGGCGGAGACGTCCAGGCGGTGGTAGGGGAGAAGCCGCGCGCTGTTCTTCGCTCCGGGCAGCAGCAACCCGTCGTCCGGCGTGCCCCCGTTCGCGGGATTGATCAGCGTGTAGCGCGCCGCCGCGGGCGTGAAGGCCTGCCCGGTGCCGAAGAGGAACGCGGCCCCGTAACTCCACTTCCGCCGCTTCCAATCCGCCACCAACTTGAGGTCGTGCCGCCGATCGTACTTGGGCGGATACGTCTCCCCCCGATTGACCTCGCTGAAGCGCCGGCGGCTCCAACCCAGTCCGTAGCCGATCCAACCCGTGAGCGATCCGGTCTTCCGCTGCGCGAAGAGCTCGACGCCCGCGGCCCAGCCTCGGCCGCCCGTGAAGAAGAGGTCCTCCGTGCTCGTCCCGCTCGCGTCCGGCGAGCGCAGATTGTCGAGCTGCACGAGATTCCGAAGCGACGTGGCGTACCCCTCGAGGGAGACCGAGTGTCGGGTCGAAGGCTCCCACTCGACGCCGCAAACCGCCTGCCAGGATCGACCGGCCTTGGCCGTGACGTCGGTCGGCACCCAGAAGTCGGCTCCGCTGAAGGCCTCCGTCGAGACGAGCTGCAGATGCTGCGTATATCCGCCCCCTCCGGCCTTCAGCCGGAATCGATCGCTCAGAATGCGGCTCACGGAAACGCGCGGCTCCAGGCCGAATCGACCGCGCTTCCCGAATCGCTCGAGACGCAGGCCCGCGCGAACGGCCGTGAGCGCGGAGAGGTCCCAATCGTCCTCGGCATAGACCGAGACGGCGGCCGGCGTCTGGTCCAGTCCCGGCTGGGGGACCCCGTTGAATTCCTGGTCATATTCGAAGTGGTAGCGCGAAGCGAGGAGGCCGGCGTTGATCTCGTGGCCCCTCCCCGGGCGCCAGTTCAGGTCGCCCTTCACGCTTACGTCGAGCAGGCGGTTCGAGACGCGATACGGCGTATCGAAGATCCGGACCTCGGTGTCACTCCGGTACTCGCTCGCCGCCACGAGGAAATTGCCGAAGAGCCCGGGGCCGAAGAGATGAGTCCACTTGGCGGTCCCGGCGCTGTTTCCCCAGCGGATGTCGACGTAACTCCCGATGTCGAGATCCAGGTGGACGTCGTCCTTTCCGCCGTACCCGGAGATCATCACGTTGTCACGACTCGAGAGGCTCCGATTGACGCGTCCGTTCACGTCGTAGAAGTAGTAGGAGGGCACTTCGTTGCTGTCGCTTCGAACCGCGTTGAGGATCGGATCCAGGTACGTGCGCCTCGCCGAGAGGACCCACGACCCGTTCTGGATGGGGCCTTCCACGGTCAGGCGACCCGCGATCACGCTCACACCGCCCTGGCCGTGGAACTGGTTTCGATTCCCATCGCGATTCGAGACGTCGAGCACCGCGCCCAACCTTCCCCCATAGGGGGCGGGATACGCGCCCTTGTAGAGCAACATGTCCTTGATGGCGCCGGGATTGAAGGTCGAGAAGAAGCCGAACGCGTGCGTCGGGTTGTAGAGCGGGATCTGGTCGAGGAGGATCAGGGTCTGGTCGGGCCCGCCCCCACGGATGTAGAGACCGGTGCTCACGTCCGATGCGGATTGGATCCCGGGAAGCAACTGGAGGCTGCGGATGATGTCTTGCTCGCCAACCGCGGGAAGGCGCGCCAACTGCTTCGCAGGCAGCTCGACGTAGCCCGTCAGGGTTTGTTCCTCCCTCGGGCGCGACCTCGTGCCCGCCACGTCGACCGTGGGAACCGGAAACGGGGCCGGCTCGAGCGTCGCGTCGCGGCGCGTCTCGCCTTCGCCGAGCACGATCGACTCCCGGTGATCGCGGAAGCCGACGGCGCGGATCTCGAGGGTGTAGCGGCCCGCAGAGACGCCGGGGATCGCGTAGTAGCCGCTCGGGTTCGTCAGCGTGCGCCCGGCCGAGCCCGCCGTTCGAGAGAGGGGAGCCGGCGCCGCGGCGGAATCGACGGCGGTGCTATCGGGCGTCAGCGAGACGCGCGCGTAGGCGATCGACTCGCCGCTCTCCACAGAACGAACGAATCCATCCAACGATTCGGCACGCGCGACGCCCGCGAAGAGGAATAGACACCCGAGGGCGGCGTGGAGTGAATTCTTGAAGGTCTTCCCTCAGTTCTCTTGACCGGTCAGTGAGATTGAAGCCGACCCTTCAGGTCCGAGGCGCGGAAGGGGCCCGGCTCGGCGATCAGCGCCCGCGCCGCGTCCACCTGACCCCAGGTGTTCCAGAGCAGCACGCCGCGCACCCTGCCGCCGGCCAGCGTGTAGACCACGCCCTCGCGGAACGGTTCCTTCCAGTCCGAAACCAGTTCGCCGCGCGGATCCATCTCGCCCACGGCCTCGTAGCCAAGATCGAACAGGTCGGAGTAGAAGAACGGAAGGTGATCGTACGACGCCGTGTCTCCCGCCATGGCGCGGCCGGCGGCTTGTCCCGTGTGGAGCGCGTTGTCCTCGTGCTCGACTCGGATCCGCGTCCCCAACGCGCGCGCGTTGAAGCGCGCGACGTCGCCCGCGGCAAAGATATCCGGGTGCGACGTCCGGAGATGGTCGTCCACGACGATGCCGTCCTCCACCTGGAGGCCCGCCGCGGACGCGAGGTCGGTGTTCGGGGTGATGCCGATTCCCGCGACGACGACGTCGACCTTCAACCGGACCCCGCTCTTCGTCTCGACGCTCCCTCCCGACCCACTCTCGGCAAGCGCCGTGACCTCCGCGCCGGCATGGACCTCGACGCCCTTGTCGCGGTAGTAGCCGGCGAGAAAGTTCGCGAGGTCCGCGGGAAAGATCCGCGCACCGACCCCCGCGTCGGGGAAGAGCATCGCCACCTTGCAGCCCTGCATCGCGAGGGCCGCCGCGATCTCCGAGCCGATGAAGCCGCCCCCGATGACGGCGAAGGACTTCTTCTGGTCGGCGAGCGCGCGAAGCCGCCGATAGTCCTCGAGCGTACGGAAGTAGATCACCCGATCACCGCCGAAGGGGAGCCGGCGCGTCCTTCCGCCTGTCGCGAGGAGCAGCTTGTCGAACGTGACTTCCACGCCACGATCGTCGGTCACCTTCTTGCCGCGAGGATCGAGCGCGGTCACGCGGCGCCCCAGGTGGAGATCCACGCCGAGGTCGCTCGTCTTCCGCCAGACGCTCTCGAGGGGTTCGCCCTTCCAGAGCGCCTTCGAGAGCGGTGGCCGCGCATAGGGTGGATCGGTCTCGGCGCCGATCAATCCGATCGCGCCCTTCGGGTCCAGCTCACGAATGCTGCGGACGGCGGCGTCGCCGGTCATGCCGCCGCCGACGATGAGGTAGGGATAGTGGGGCATGGCAGTCTGCCTCTCGAGCCAGGGCTATTTGGTGGAGTCCGCGAAGCCCGCGAGCCGCCGGATCCGCCAGGCCTTGTCGGGTCCGCGCTCCGCGACCAACACGTAGCGACCGTATTCCGTCTTCTGCGAGTCCGCCTGGATGAAGCCTCTCTCGAACGCGCCGGCCTGGACCGCGAGCGTGCCCGAAGCCTTCATCTCCTCCGGGACCACGCGAAATCGCGTCGCATCGATGTCCTTGAACCGCGCGGCGAGGGCCGCGGCGATCTCCCTTCCGCCATGAAGGTTCTCCGAGCCCTGGAAGGAGAGCGTCGCGTCTTGGGTGAACAATCGTTCGAAGGCGGCCGCGTCGCGTTGATCCGAGGCCACCGCGTATTGAGTCCACAGCGAGTCGATCGAAGCCTTTGCCTTCGCCGCTTGAACGGCCGAATCGACGTCGTTCGACGCGCAGGAGACGAGGAGGATCGACGCCGGCAGGAGCATCAGGACGAGTCGCATGGCTGCGCCTCCGCGTTGAGATGGATGCCGGGTCACGGCTGGCCCGCGTTCGGCTGACCCGCGTTCGGCTGGCCCGCGTTCGGCTCGACCACGACCGCCGTTCCGTATGCGAGAACCTCGGTGACCCCTTCCCTGACTTCGTTCGCGTCGTACCGGGCGCCCACGACGGCGTTGGCACCGATTCCCGCGGCGTGCTCCAGCATGATTCGGAAGGCGTCGGCTCGGGCCGTCTCGCAGAGTTCGGTGTAGAGCGTGATGTTGCCGCCGAAGAGCGTTTGAAGCGAAGCGCCGATGCTTCCGACGATGCTGCGCGAGCGCACGACGATCCCGCGCACGACGCCTCGATTGCTCAGGATTCGATAGCCCGGCAGGTCGAAAGCGGTGGTGACGAGTTTCGGATTGATGGTGAGCACGACCCCTCCCTCTTAATCCTGTGTAACGAGACGCCACCGCTGTTTCTGGGCGCCGCGGGCCGCCGGCAGCTCGAGATTCACCCCGCTGGCTTTGGCGGCGCCCGGAACCGCGAGAACTCTTCGGCTCTGCCGGGACTCGATCACGAGTTCCCCCCCTGGGTCCTGAAGGAAGCGCCATTTCTGGTCCCTCCTCCCCTCCCAGTCCGATTGGGTCAACGCCAACCCGTCGCTTCCGACCGTAAGGCATTTGCCGCTCGCCAACGACACGATCTCGAAGGAGCCGGCGTCCTGGGCCGTGAGGGGAACGATCCTCCAGTCCTGATTCGTGCTGCCGTTCCAATTGGCCAGCACGACCTGCATGCCCTTCTCCTTGGACGCGCCCGCCACCTCGAGCGATCTTCCGTTTTCGGCCGAGACGATCGTATAGGTCTGGCGCTCATCGGGGACGTAGGGTCCCGTGCGGTCCATGGCGTCCTGAAACCGACGCTCCACCAAGGTGCGCACGATTCGCACCTGTTCGGGGGTCAGGGTCTTCACTTCGCTCCGGTAATAGGACATCACGTTCGTGCGCAAGAGCGAGAAGGGGATGCCGTTCAGGGTCACGGTGGTGTCGCCCGAGCACGTCAGCTCATCGATGAAGGGCTCCGGCGGCGTGTCCACGATTCCATCTCCATCGAAGGCGTTCGGCTTGTTGCCGGCCGCGCGAAGGCCTTCCGCTGCCGCGGCCTTGGTCTTGAATTGGCGAAACGTGTGGTCCAGTCCGAAGTAATGGCCCATCTCATGCGCGAGGAGGTACGCGTTCTGGCCGCCGCAAATGGTCGTGACGTTGAAGCCGGGCATGGCCACGAAGCTGAGGGTCGTGCTCGAGAACCCGCCGCCCGTGGGACCCGCGCCAGGACCATGCCGAAACACGAGGAGGACCTTGCCCGGGAAGTGTGACGCCAGCTCGCTCGCGATCGCCTTGCCTCGTTCCCACCCGACGTCGCCGGGGAATTCCGACGACAGATCGTTCACCTCGGTCGAGGGCAAGAGCGCCCAGTCTCCGGACTTCGGGGTTGGATCGAACACGAAGCGCACCCTGGCGACGTCGTAGACCGAATTCGCCTTCTCGATCCAACTCCGGACTTGATCGGGTTCGATGTCGGCGGGGCGTTGCCCGGCGCACGAATCGGTCACGCGCACGGCGTGAACGTGGAGCGTGTACCAGCATTCCTTCTGTTCGTCCGACTTGGCGTTCGCGTCCGCTTCGGTTTCGGCGATCTGCTTCTCGATGTCCGGCTTCGCCTCCGAAGTGGCCTTCGCGAGCGAGGCCCTCAGTCTGGAGATCATGGATCGGAGCGCGGCCAGTTCGCGTGTCACCGCGAAGCAATCCGAGTCGGCCGCCCGGGCGGGTGCCGCGGGAATTCCCGCGAGCATCCCGAATGCGATCGGAATCCATGCCAGGCGGGCGATGCCGCGGCTTCTCGTGCGGGGCAATTCTCCTCCACGGGTCTGGGTGGAAGCCATCCCTCCTCGGATGGCCCCTCCTGAAGCGTAATATGATCGGGAGACCGCGACCAGCGGATCCCGCGCGCCGAGCGAACAGCCCCCAATGAAAACGGCCACGATCTTGCGATCGTGGCCGCATCAACGGCGAGAGGCGTTGGCAGATCGGGGTGTCGTGTTCGACGCGCCCCTCCCGCTACTCCATGCTACCTAGACCGCGGCAGGGACCGTCGGCTTCGCGTCCACGAACCACGCCTGGATCTCCACCAGCGTCGGCACCGGGCTCGTCAGCTTCTTCTCGGCGACCACCTCGCCCAACCGCTTCATCAGCGACTCGGGCGTGAAATCGAACAGGCTCTTCGGCCCGTCGATACCGGCGGCCACGAGCAACTCGACGAACTTCGGCTCGACGAACTTGAGGCGCCCCAAGCGGGCGGTCGACACGATCTTCGTGAAGCGGTCCATGCTGATGCCCGTCTTCTCGACCATGGCCGCACGCTTCGGCTCTTCGGCCCAAACGCGCTTCATGTCATCGGTGTCCTCGATGCCGGCCTCGCGAAGCTTGGTGATCTCGTTCTGATCGATGCCCGTGAACTCGCTCATCTTGTGCGTCATGCTCTGAATCCTTCCCAGTCCATGGCCGCCGCGCGCACGGTCGATCCGAACAGGCCGCGGCCGGTTCGTCGAAACCGTGAAAACGGTCTCTGGCAGGGGGTTGCCCCGGAGGCATCTGGACCAGTGTGAGACTGGATGCGGCGGGAGCCGGTTCGACTGCGACGGCCGGGGATCAACTCCCCGAATCGTAGGCTCTCCATCGTTCGGACCCGTGCGCGGTAGATCCGCCGACACGAGGTTCGACCGCCCCATGGGGAACTTCAGGGGGGCCTGGGTCACGAATCGGCGCACTGCGGTGACATGCATCATGCCGATTCCTGCACTGCTACAGTAACATTAATATAGTACGGGCTGGCGACGGATCGGTCAACCTGAATCGTGCGTTTCATTCTCCGGGCACAGGCTATCATCCCGGCGACCAGCGTCGCCGTCCAGCGGCAGGCAAACCGTGCGCCAGCGCGGGAAGTCAGGAGGCACGATGTACGGTTTGGCCTTCCTCTTCGGCTTGGTGTGGTTCCTCGTCCCAATCGTCTTGTTCATCGTCGTCCTACGTTTTCGAAACGAGCTGAATGGAATCTCGGACCGCCTCGAGCATCTCGAGGCGGCGCTCGGCCTCCGGAGCTCGACCCAGCAGGCCTACGTACCCGACACCATGGCCCCGCCCGCGCCGGTGATCCCCACCGCGCCGCCGCCCCAGGCAGCGGTGGTGGCCCCCATCGCGCCGGCGCCTGCCGTGATCCCAGCGTTCGCACCGCCGCCCCCGGCGATCCCGACCCCATCCCCGGGGCCGATCGATTCGGATCGACTCGAACAGTTGATCGGCGGGATTTGGCTGCAGAACGTCGGATCGGTCCTGCTCCTCTTGGGAACGTTCTTCTTGATCCTATGGGGCTACACCCAGGGAAAGATCGGACCGGAGATCTTGGTTGCCGCCGGCGTGGCGCTCGGCGTCGTCCTTGCGTGGCGCGGGGACCGCATCGCGCAAACACTGCGTCCCTTGGGTCACGCGCTCCTTGGGGTGGGCCTCGGGGTCGTCTACATCACGATCTACCTCGGCCATTTCCGGATGGGTGTGCTGCCCGAATGGATGACGTTCGTGCTCCTGGCCCTGCTCTCGTTTCTCACCGTGGACATCGGACTGCGCCGCGAGCAAGCCGTGATCGCGTCGCTCGGGGTCGCGGGCGCGTTCGTGCCGCTGTTGATGGCTCCCGTGCCGGGGTCAGGTTTTCACCTCGCGTCGCGAGACCTGATCGGATACTTCGCGGTGGTGAATGCCGTTGTATTCGCGCTCACCGCGGCCAGGGGTTGGAGCGGCCTCGTGCTCATGGCCCTTGTCTTCACCACGATCACATGGGGCATCCATACCGCGGGCACCACGTGGGGGTTCCCGATCCAGCTTGGGCTGAGCGCCCTGTACCTTGCGCTCGGAATGGCTCCAGTGATTCGACTCGTTCGGAGCCCGAACCCGGTTCGCGGCGTGGACCTCGCGGTCGTGGCATCGGCCCCCATGCTGCTTCTCGTCGGGTCGGTCTCCTATTTCGCCCCGACGAAGGGGACGACGACGGGAGGGTTGCTCGCGGCGCTCGGTATCGTGAACTTGATCGCCGCCGCATGGGTCGATTCCCGGCGTTCGGAGCGCGATCTTTGGCGCCCCTTGACGGCAGCCGCCACGATCTTCATCGCCGCGGCGCTCGAACGGCTCCTGGCCAACGAATACGTGTCGCTCGCGTGGTGCGTCGAGGGAGCCGTGCTGGTCTGGCTGGGACTCGCCCCTCGCGGCGGGTGGCTTCGCGGCTTGGGGTACGGCATCTCGGTGCTCGCGGTGCTACGAATCCTGATCGTTACCGGCACGTACGATCCCACGGTAGGCGGCGGCTTCGGCATCGTGAATGGAACCGCCCTTCGCGATCTACTCTGCCTTGTGGCTCTCCTCGCCGTGTCGGACCGCATCGGGCGCCGTCGGGAATCCCTTTCGGTGGCCGAGCAGAGCGTCCCGGGCCTTTGGGTTGCCGTGGTCAATGCGCTGATCATGTTGTGGTTCTACCGGGAAGCGCCGCACATCGCACGGCGAATCGCCGGACCGGGCACCCCGGTTCCGATCGCCACGTCGCCTTGGGCGCCGGTCGCGCCGCCTGCGGCGGTCGTCGATCGGATGCTCGTGCTCCCGCTCGTCTGGATCCTGCACACGGCGGCTCTTGCTCTGCTGGCAGCTGCCCGACGCGCGCCATTCCTGCGTCACGTCGGCTACGCGGTCGGAGCGGCCGGCGCGCTCCTATTCCTGCAATCCGTTACCGACGGGCGATATTGGAGGGAAGGCGACCTGCCCGTGCTCTACCCGGCCGGCATCCTCACGCTATTGTGCGTGGTCGGATTCGTGGCGATGGCTTCGTTCCTTTGGTCTCGGCGCCATTCGCTGGCGAGCGGCGAGCGGCGCGCGCCGGAAACGGCTGTGATCGTCGCGAACGTAGCGATGCTTCTCTGGACCGCACGCGAGGCAGGGCACGTGGCGTTCGCCATCGCACCGGGCGCCGTGCTGACGCCGACGGCGAACAAATCCACCGCGATGCTCGCCGCGGGGATCATGAGCGCGGCGTGGATCCTCCAGGCCGCGGCGCTTCTCGCGATCGGCTGGGTTCGCGGCTCCGCTTTCCATCGATGGACGGGGCTGGCTCTCATCGGGCTGACCCTGTCGAAGTTCGTGTTATTCGACCTCCAGCGGATCGACGTGTTCTGGCGCTTCGTGATCGCGCTCGGCGTCGGCGCCGTGCTCCTCCTCTTCTCCTTCGTCTATCAGCGGCGGAACCGGAGCGCAAGGGCGGTCGCGCCATGACCCGCCGAAGGATGTCCATCCTCTCCATGGCGGTGCTCGCGCCGCTGGCCGTGGACATGCAGCGAACGAACCCGGACAGCTCGGTGACGAGTTTCATGATCGCAGCCGGCGGTGGGACGTACGCGGACGTGGCGCGCGGGTGCCAGGGCGAGATCCTCAGCGCCGATAAGAGGTCCTACCGCGACCTGGGCTTCGGCGCGAATCACCGGGTCGTGGGCAAACTCGACGTGGGCCTTCGGGCAACCGTCCTCCGCCGAATGCCCGGCCACAAGGATGGGAGCGTCCTCTGGAATCCGAACTTCTCCATCGAGGGGCGAGGCGCGGGATTCGGATTCGGGTACATCTCGAACACGAACACGGACAACCCCGATGACGATGACCTCTCACCGGTCAGCGGACACCTCCGCTTCGGCTCCCTGGCGCGGACCTACTTCTCCCTCCACGTTGCCGAGGACGTGCCAATGATCTCCGGCAGCGGCGGCACGGTTCGCTTGGGTCTCGGCGTTCACCCCGGCCGGGCGATCGACCTCTGGATCGGCATGGGATCGCCCGTGCCCTACGACAAGCCTGGCTTCGTGGCGAAGACCACCATCCACGTGAATCCTATGCTCGACTTGAACGCGACGGGCCGGCTCGGCAGCTCCGAGGGGAAAGCGGAAAACGCGGGCGCCGTGGGAGTAACCGTCCGATTCACGCGCGACCGCAAGCCGCGGCCAAGCGAGGCTCGCACGGCGCCGCCGGACTCGAGCGCCGGCAAGTAGTTGGATTCGCTCAGCCGCGCCGCTTGAAGAACTGCACCGCGCGCTCGTGCTTCTCGGCCGCGGCCCGCGTCTTGAACGTGCCGAGATTCCGCCGCTTCCCGGTCTTCGGATTCTTCTTCGAGGAATAGAGTCGGAACGAGCCGTCACTCAGTTTTCGAATCATCTCATTTCACCCATCGCGCGATCCCGTTCGCCTGCTGGCCGCCCTCCCGGGGGAACCACCCGCCCGCGATGAGCCAGCCGTCGTACGTCGTCAACGCGTTCACGTGTCCATTCAAGGAGTCCATCGGAACCCACGTGCTCCCGTTCCAGCGGCGGACGTTCCCGGGGAACGTCCCACCGACCACGAGCGTGTCCGCGTAGGTTCCCAATGCCTTCACGACCTCGTAGTAGTAGTTTCCGACGCCGCTCCCGAGCGAATCCCACTGGGCGCCGTCCCACTTCGCGACGTGATACGCGGGGACGCCCCCTGCCGACGTGAAGCCGCCGCCCGCGATCAACGAATCGCCATGCACCGTGAGTGCATACACCGTTCCGTAGGGATTGCCGAACAAGCCGCCCAACATGCCCCCGCCGAGGGACGACCACGACGATCCATTCCACGCGGCGATGCCGGGGGACGAGGCTCCGTCGGCCTTGTCGAAATACCCGCCCGCGATCAATTGGCCCTTGTAGACCGTCAATGCCCACACGGCGTTGTTGACTCCTCCGCCCAACGGATGCCACGTCGTTCCGTCCCACCGCGCGATGTTCGAGGCCGGCACCCCGCCCGCGGACTCGAAATAGCCGCCCAGGATCAGGTCCCCGTTGTAGACGGCGAGCGCCGAGGCGCTCCGGTCTGGCCCGGACCCAAGAGCGGACCACTTGCTCCCGTCCCATTCGCCCACGTATCGAATCGTGTCCCCGTTGATGTGAGGGAAATTTCCGGCGACGACCAGGTGGCCGTTGTAGACCGTGATCGCGGACACGCCCCCTCCGAAGCCGGGCCAGCGGGTCCAGGTCGTTCCGTCCCAGGACGCGAGGCTGGTCGACGACGGGGTGCCGCCGACGTCGTGAAAACTGCCGCCGGCGATCAAGTCCCCGTTCCAGCTCGCCAGGGCTTCCACCCCGACGTAACCGTTCGAGAGTTCGAGATCCTGCCAGGTTCCCGGTGTGCCGGGAGGGAGCGGCTGGGGAGCGTTCGGCGGTCGCAGGCGACCGTCCGAATCGCAGCCCAGACCGAGGAGGAGCACCAGGGTGATCGAGAGGAGGGAAGCGATCGCGGCAAGCGGGCGGACACCGTGGGGATTCATCGGGCCCTCGTTTCCAAGCGGTGGTTTTCGACGCTCTTGCTCTACAAGGGTACTCCCATCCGGCGCCCAGGTTCCGGGCAATCGTCTCCGCTTCGTCGTTGCCCGACTGACCGGGCAGGTCCATGATTCGGCGCCAGAGAGCGGTCCGCCCGTTTGGGCTTTCTCCCACTCAACCGAACCATCGAGCGAGAGGAGATCCTATGGCTCCCGCACGCGTCGCCGTGAGTCTCACCGCATTCCTGGCTGCGCTCTTCAGCATTGTCCTCGCCCCCAGCTCCGCATTCGCCGGACCGGGCACCGTCTCCGGCACCGTGACCGACAGCGTTGGCACGGGGATTCCGGACGCCGTGGTTCGCGTGGAGGGAACGTCGCTCCGCGCCACGACCAAAGCGTCCGGCGCCTATGAGATCGGCAACGTTCCCGAGGGGCGGCATACGCTGCTCGTCGGCCTGATCGGGTTCAAACCCGCCAAGCGGGAGATCGACGTGCCGGCCGACGGGAGCGCGACCGCCGACTTCCGCCTCGAGGGGACGCCGATCCGCCTCGCTCCGACCGAGGTGGTCGTCGGCTCGCGCGCCCCACATAGCGCCGCGGACGAGTTGGCGGTTCCCGTGGACGTCTACACCTCCGAGGAGATGGCCAAGCAGGGGACCACGGAGACGAGCCAGATGCTCCAGACCCTTGCGCCTTCGGTGAACTTCCCGCGCCAGAGCGTGACCGACGCGACCGACATCGTGCGCCCGTTCACGCTTCGCGGGTTGAGCCCGGATCACACGCTCGTTCTCGTCGACGGGACGCGGCGCCACCAAACGGCCGTCGTGAACACCTTCGCCTACGGGACGAACGCGGGCTCGAGCGGCGTGGACATGAACGCGATCCCCTCCAGCGCCATCGACCGGATCGAGGTCTTGCGGGACGGCGCGTCGGCCGAATACGGCTCCGACGCGATCGCGGGCGTCGTGAGCGTCGTCACGAAGAAGGGCCGCTTCACGCCCTTCGTGAACGTCACCTCGGGACGCTACACGTCGGACGACTATCCCGACGACGGGACGACGGTGAACGTGAACGGGGGGTGGGGCCTCAAGCTCGGATCGGGATCGCTCGCGCTCTTCGGGGAATTCCTCGATCGCGATCCGACAAACCGTGCGTGGGCCGACCCCTACGACGCGAGCGGCAACGGCCAGGTCGATTCGGTGAACAGCGAGGGGCAGGTGGTTCTGAAGCGGAACCCGGTGCCGCAGCCCAACCACCACTGGGGCGACGGGCTCGAGAAGGACGCTCTCACCTACGGAACCCTGGACCTCCCGCTCAACGACCGCGCTACGACCCAGCTCTTCGCGCATGGCGGCTACAGCTTCCGCCGAGGGTCGGGGAACGGATACCGCCGCTATGCCGACAGCGATCGGAACTGGCCTCAGATCTATCCCCTCGGCTACCTCCCCGAGTTCCACCCCGACGTACGAGACTATTCGATGGCGGGCGGAATACGGTCCGAGGCGAGCGGGTGGCGGATGACCGTCGACGGGTCCTACGGGCACAACGACTTCGAGTACAACTTGCGCAACACGCTGAACGTGTCTCTCGGGCCGGACCTCGGCAACGCCACCGCACCGGGCAACGACGGAATTCCCGGCAACACCGACGATCCCGGCATCCCCAATCAAACTTCGTTCTTCGCCGGCCGCATGTCCCGGAACGAGGCCATCGGCGAGGTCAACGCATCGAAAGGCGTCCGCCTTGGTCTGCCCAAGCCCGTGAACGTCGCCGTCGGCGCGGCCTACCGGCGCGAGGCGTTCAAGATCGAGCAGGGCGAGCGCGCTTCGTGGATCGACGGCGGGGACACGACGCAGTTCGGCGGCGACGCTCCCGGCGGCTCCCAGGTCTTTCCGGGGTTCTCGCCGTCGGACGAAGCGGATGCCAACCGGAACAACATCGGCGTCTATGCCGACCTCGAGACGAACCTCACCGAACAATTCCTCGCCAACGTCGCGGGCCGCTACGAGCACTACAGCGATTTCGGCGGCGTCGTCACCGGCAAGGCAGCGGTGCGCCTGCAGCCGTCGCCCAAGCTCACCCTCCGCGCCGCCGGGAGCACCGGCTTTCGCGCCCCGGGGCTTGGGCAGATCCACTTCAGCAAGGTCGTGACGAACTTTATCGGCGGCGTCGCGGAGGACATCGGCGTCTTCCCCGTCGACCATCCAGCGGCCAGGGCGCTCGGCGCGAAGCCGCTCAAGGAAGAAACGTCCGTGAACGTGAGCGCCGGGCTCGCCTGGAGCCCTCGGAGCGATGTGACGTTCACCGCGGACGTCTTCCGGGTCAAGCTGAACGACCGGATCATTCTCGGCGCCACGTTCGACGACGACTCGACCCGCGCCATCCTCACGAACGCCGGGTACAGCGAGATCGCCGGCGTTCAGTACTTCACGAACGGGCTCGACACGAGGACACAGGGCGTGGATCTGACGGGAAACTGGAAGGTGGCGGCCGGTGGGAATCGGACCGTCCGCTTCCTGGGATCGGTGAACTACACGAAGAACGAGATCACCCGTGTGGACCCGCTTCCAGCCGTGCTCCAAGACTCGGAGGAGACGGGGCTCCTCGATACGGTCACGCGCGTGGCGATCGAGGAGGAGCGCCCCGATTGGCGCGGCACGTTCTCGACGGAATACCAGGCCGGATGGTTCCGCGCGCTTCTTCGCGCGTCTTACTTCGGCAAGTTCGCCTCGGCACAGCCGGGCTACTGCGACGACTGCCGCGAAGAGTACGGCTCGAAGACGCTCTTCGACGCGGAGACCGGCTACAAGTTCTCGTCGATGGAGATCACGATCGGCGCGCGGAACCTCTTCGACACGTACCCGGATAAAGCTACCGACGACTTCAACAACAACTTCGGCACGTTCCCGTGGGCGGCCGCTTCGCCGTTCGGCTACAACGGACGGTACTTGTACGTGCGGTCGTCGTTCGCGCTGATGCGGTAGCTCGCAGGGCTACGAGCGCTGTGTGGGGTTCGGCCGCCCGCCGGCCTCGAGTGTTTTGGCCAGGGCTTCGGCCAACGCCTCGGCCGCCGGCGGGTGGTGCCGGAGCCAGAGTTCGGGCTCGATCACCTCGAGTTCCATCACCGCGAGCCGCCCCTCGTTGTCGCGGACCATGTCGACCCGGCCGTAGGCGGGCCGGGGCTGGCATGCAGCCATCGTGCGCTCGGCGAGCTCGATTTGCTCCTTCGTCGGCGTGTAGTCATGGACCGTCCCGCCGAGATGCTCCTGCACACGGAAGTCTCCGGACTTGGGCACCTTCCGGACGGCGTGCGTGTACCCGCCGTCGATCACCATCAGCGTATCCTCGCCGGACCGCGCGACGTCTTCGATGAACGGTTGGAGCAGGAGCGACTCCGCGGCGAGGAGTTCCCGCACGACGGGCTCCAGCTCGTGCGCATTCGCGGCGTTGACCCGATAGGTGTGGCGCGCGCCCCCCGAGATGCACGGCTTGACGATCGCGTCGGCCCAGCCCGACTCGTCGATCGTCTCGCGGAGGCTCGACGTGCTGCCGCGCTCCAGGTAGCGGGTCGGCACGACGGGAATTCCCTTTGCTTCCAGGTCGGCGAAGTAGTGCTTGTCCATGTTCCATCGCACGGTGTCCGAGGAATTGCAGAGGGCGGTCAACCCCTCCACCCGCTCGAGCCACGCGTTGAACTCATCGGTCCGATTGAAGTAGTCCCAGATCGTCCGAAAGACGGCGCAGCGAAATTCCGACCAATCGATCTCGGGGCGCGCCCAGTCGACCCGCACCGACGAGAGCCCCCGGCGTTGGAGTGCGTCATGGAGCAGGCGATCGTCGAGCAGGATGTTGGGGTGAAGCACGTGTCCGCCGGGGGTGGCGGGCCCTTCGAACCGGTGTTCGGTGAGGAGGGCGACGTCGGCGCGGAGCATCAGTGCCGCGCCAGTCGATGTTGGAGGTTCTTCTTAACGTCGGGCCACTCGGCCACGAGGATGCTGTAGATCACGGTGTCGCGCGCGCTGCCGTCCGGCCGGATCCTGTGATGACGGATCGCGCCGTCCTTCTTCGCGCCCAGGGCTTCGATCGCGCGTTGGGACGTGAAGTTGAAGTTGTCCGTGCGGAGCCCGACGACCTTGCACCCGATCGTGTCGAACGCGTGCCCGAAAAGGAGGAGTTTGCACGCCGTGTTCACGTGGCTGCGTTGCCAGCTCTTGCCGTACCAGGTGTACCCGATCTCGACGCGGTCGACTTCCGCGATGACGTCGTGATATCGGGTGCTCCCGACGATGGTGCCGCTCCGGAGTTCCCGCACGGCCCAGGGAAGCATGTGGCCTTCCTTCTGGCCGGTGAGCGCCTGTTCGACGTAGTCACGAACCTTCGAGGCCTCGGGAACCCACGTGTACCAGAGACGCCAGAGTTCGCCGTCGGAAACGGCGGCGGAGAGCGCGTCGACGTGCTCGAGGGTCAACGGTTCGAGCCGCACGCCGAAGCCTTCGAGCGTGACGGGGTGGAGCTGGATCATCGGGAGCCTGCGGGAGTCATCCCCTACAGTTTACGCGATAGCCAGTGCATCGTGTTGAGCGCGAACTGTCGGTTGTCGTTGCCCGGCGTGTTCATTCCGAAGGGCACGCCCCGCGAGACCTGAGCGGTCAGCATCGCTGCCTCGCCCAGCACGACGACGCGTCCTTGCCCCCACTCGAACGCCAGACCCTGCGCCTGTCCCGCAGGCTGCGCCGCCAGGCTGTCCCCGATCACCGGGACGAATTCCATCGCCGTCTCGGGCAG
>Ga0070699_100001779_pt1 | contig 19629 bp, 15 predicted proteins | sample KBSK1503metaG_FD_65473 | JGI IMG/M metagenome (GOLD analysis project Ga0070699, IMG submission 65473) | Corn, switchgrass and miscanthus rhizosphere microbial communities from Kellogg Biological Station, Michigan, USA - KBS K1-50-3 metaG | ecosystem: Host-associated > Plants > Roots >... | reverse complement strand
TGCGCCATCCGGTGCTGACCGCGCGCGAGGCGGCGACGCTGGACGTGCTGAGCGATGGCCGGCTCGAGCTGGGGCTCGGCGCCGGCCACATGCGCTCCGAGTACGAGCAGGCGGGACTGACATTCGAGCCTGGCGCGACGCGCGTGGAGCGGCTCGGCGAGGCCGTCGTGATCATCAAGCATCTGCTCGAGGGTGTGCCGGTGACCTTCGGCGGCCGGCACTATCGCGTGCATGAGCATGTGATCCACCCACGTCCCGTGCAGCGGCCGCGGCCGCCCGTGTTCATCGGCGGCAACGCGCCGCGTCTGCTCGAGGTCGCCGCGAGAGAAGCGGACATCATCGGCCTCACGGGCATCGCGTTCCGACGCGGCGGCGCGGAGCCCGACGTCTCTGATTTTCGCGCCGCCATCGTGGATCAGCGCGTGGCGCTCGTGCGCGAGGCGGCCGGCGCGCGCGCCGATCGGCTCGAGCTGAATGCGCTCGTGCAGCGCGTGATCGTCACCGATGACCGGCGCAAGGCGGCGCGGGAGCTGGCGACGGGCCGCTGGGCCACGCTCACGCCCGACGACGTGCTCGCCAGTCCGTACGTCTTGATCGGGACGGTCGACGAGATGATCGACGATCTCCGCGTCCGGCGCGAGCGGTGGGGCATCTCCTACGTGATGGCCCACGAGCCGTTCATGGACGCGCTCGCCCCCGTCGTCGCGCGTCTCGCGGGCGCCTGACGCTCAGCCCTTCGGTAGTCCCAGCACCCGCTCGCCGATGATGTTGCGCTGGATCTCGCTCGTGCCCGCGGAGATCGTGTACTGCCGCGCCGCCACCAGGCGATTGAACCAGCGCGGCGCGTCGGGCACGAGCTCGGTGCCCTCGTTCACGAGCGCGTGCATCCCGAGCAGCTCGCCCGCCGCGTCCGCGATGCGGACGCCGATCTCGGTGCCGGTGAGCTTGAGGATCGAACCCTCCGGCCCCGGCGGCTCGCCGCGAATCTGCCGCGTCAGCGCGCGGTAGCGCGTGTATCGCATCGCCTCGCAGTCGATGAGGAGCTGCGAGAGGCGTTGGCGGATCCGCGGGTCGTCCCACGCCGTGCCGCCGTCGAGCGGCAGGCGCCGCGCGACCGCGATCAGGTCGCGCACCTGGCCGACCGGGTTGCGGGCGCCCGACGAGTGGCGCTCGTACATCAGCGTCGTGGTCGACACCTTCCACCCCGCGTTCAGCGGTCCCAGCAGCTGAGTCTTCGGCACCCGCACGTCGGTGAAGAACACCTCGTTGAAGTGATGATGCCCGGTGGCCAGCACCAATGGCCGCACGCTCACGCCCGGCGCCTTCATGTCGGCCAGCAGGCACGAGATCCCGTTGTGCTTGGGCACGTTCGGATCCGTGCGCACGAGCAGGATGATCGAGTCGGCGTACTGCGCGCCGGACGTCCACACCTTCTGCCCGTTCACCAGGAAATGATCGCCACGGTCCTCGGCGCGCGTGCTCAGGCTGGCGAGATCGGAGCCCGCGCCGGGCTCGGAGAATCCCTGAGCCCAGATCTCATCGGCGTTCAAGATGCGCGGCAGGTACTGCGCCTTCTGCGCGTCGGTGCCCCAGTGGATGATCGTCGGCCCGACGAGGTTGAGTCCCATGCCCGGCAGCACGGGCGCGCGCGCGGCGGCGTACTCCTCGTCCCAGATCACGCGCTCGATGATCGAGGCGCCGCGTCCGCCGTACTCCTTCGGCCACGAGATCCCGACCCAGCCCGCCTTGTGCATCACCTTCTGCCACGCCACGCGGCGCTCGAACATTTCACGCGTGGACGCCACCCGGTCGTCGACGGGATCGTCCACACGCAGATCGCGCGGCAGGTTTGCGGCGAGCCAGCCGCGGAACTCTTTGCGAAACGTCTCCTGCTCGGGCGCGTACTGGAAATCCATGGCGACTCCTAACGGTTCGGGGAGGGGGGCAGGCCGCTGAGGCCGGCGAGCACGTCGAACAGCGCGCCGAAGTCGCGCTCCCCCAGGCTGAGCGCGCGCGCCATCGTCAGCCATTGCTGGACGAGCGCCGTCGTGGGCAGCGTCACGCCGGTGGCGTGTCCCTGGTCGAGCGCGAGCTGCATGTCCTTTTGCATCATGCCGACGTTGAACCAGGCGTCACGCGTCATCGTGCCGACCACGTAGGGGCCGCGGTACTTCACCATCGGCGAGGCGATGACCGACTTCAACAGCGCCTCCACGGCGGTCTCACGCGCGATGCCGGCCTTCTCCGCCAGCAGCACGGCTTCGCTGAACGCCAGCATCTGCACGGCGAGCCCGAGGTTGGTGGCGATCTTCATCGTCTTGGCCAGGCCGAGCGGTCCGACGTGCGTGATGCCGCCCGGAGCCATCACCACCAGGTATGGACGCGCGCGCTCGAGCGCCTCGCGCTCGCCGCCGACGGCGATCGACGCCGCGCCCTGCTCGACGGTGATCGTGCTGCCGGAGACGGGCGTGTCCAGCATCGCCGCTCCGCGGGCGGCGACCGCGTCACCCAGCTCTCGCGTCACCGCCGGGCTCACCGTGCTCATCTCCGCCCAGACGGCGCCGCGCCCGAGTCCGGCCACGATGCCGTCGGGGCCGAGCGCGATCGCGCGCAACGCCGCGTCGTCGGTCACCATGCTGAACACCACGACGGCGCCGTCGGCGGCGAGCCGCGGCGTGGCGGCGAGCTTGAGACCGGCGGCTTCGAGCGCGCGCGCCTTGGCGGGCGTGCGATTGTAGCCGGCCACGGGATGATGAGCGTCCAGCAGCCGCCGCGCGAGCCGGCTGCCCATCGCGCCGAGGCCGACGAAGGCCAGCTGTGTCATCGAGGACCGCGACGGCTTCGCCGGGGCGGTCCGAGCGTTGCCGGGGAGCCCGAGGGGGCGTAGCCCCTTCGCTTAGAGGACACGGGGGCCATTTCGGGGCCCCCATGTGAGTCGTCCGTCACCGCGATCGCCGAGATCTCGATCTTGCAGCGCGGATGCGTGGCCAGCCGCGAGACCTCCACGGTCGTCGTCGTGGGCAGATGGTCTTCCAGGTATTCCGCCCACACACGGTTGAGGTCGTCCTGCTCGCGCACGTCGGTGAGGAAACGGGTGGCCGAGACCAGATCGCGCAGCCCACATCCCGCGGCGGCGAGCGTCTTCTTGAGATTTTCCATGGCGAGCACCGCCTGCTCGCGCATCGTGGGCGGCAGGTCGAACTCCTCGTCCCGATGCGGATGGCTGTGATACACGGCGGCCGCGGTCACCCCCGAGAGGAAGACGAGGCGCCCGCGGGTGACGACGATGCCGGGTGCGTAAGGCATGTGGACGTCGGTGCGGCGATCCGCGTGATGCACGATTGCGACGTCCTTGGCCATCACTCCTCCAGCAGCTTCAGCAGCCGATCGTTGACCTCGCGCGTGCCGATCGTGATGCGCAGGTGTCCGGGGAAGCCGACCGCGGCGCCGTCACGCACGAGGATGCCGCCGCGCAGCAGGTGCTCCCGCACGCCCGCCGGATCCTTGACGCGCACGAGCATGAAGTTCGCCTGCGACGGGGCGAACGCGAGGCCGAGGCGCCGGAAGCCCGCCGCGAGGTGGGCCCGCTCGCGCAGGATGACCGCCCGCGTGCGGGCCGCGTGCTCGGTATCCTCCAGCGCGGCGAGCGCGGCGACCTGGCCCAGGCGGTTCACGTTGTAGGGCGCGCGCACCCGGTTCAGCCGATCGATCGTCTCGAGCGCGGCGATGGCGTAGCCGACCCGCAGCCCGGCAAGCCCGGCGATCTTCGAAAAGGTGCGCAGCACCAGCAGGCGCGGGTACCGCGCCAGCAGCGAGACGCCGTCGGGATACTCGGGATCGTCGGCGAAGTCGCGATAGGCCTCGTCGAGCACGACGAGCGGCGGATCGTCGCCCAGCGCGTCGAGGAAGCCCACCAGCGGCTGCTGCCGGATGATGGTGGTCGCCGGATTGTGCGGCGAGCAGAGAAAGATCGCCTTGGTCTTCGGGGTGACGCGTCGGCGGATATCGTCGAGGTCCGTCTCGTAGCCGGCCAGCGGGCTTGCGACGATGCGCGAGCCCGCGATATTGGCGCCCGTCGCGTACGGCTCGAACGAGGGGTTCGGCATCAGGATCTCGTCGCCGGGCTCGAACGCGGCGAGGGCGATCAGCGTGATCAGCTCGTCCGCGCCATTGCCCACGACGATCTGCTCGGGCGAGATCCGGAGGCCGTGGGCGAGAGCGTCGCGGAGCGCGGCGCTGCCGCCGTCCGGATAGAGGTGGATGGTGGCCGCTTCGCGCCGCACCGCCTCGATCGCGCGCGGCGAGGCGCCGAGCGGATTCTCGTTGGCCGATAGGCGCACGAGCTCGACCAGCCCGAGCTCGGCGACGAGGATCTCCAGAGGCTTGCCGGCCTCGTACGGCGTGACGGCTTCGACGGCGGCGCGCCAGATCTTTCGCACGGCGCGTATTGTAGCCAGGTTTTTGCGGCGGCGAGGCGCCGGTTTCCCGCCCGGGGCGCGCGACGTTCCGCCGGCGGCTCGCGCAGACGCTCCGCGTCGCCGCCGGGACCCGGCTCGTCAACAATTGGGCGGCTCGACCGATATCGCGCGCGGATGCAAGACGCTGATCGCCCAGCCGACGTCCAAACGCTCGCCTTGCCAGCCGGGCATTGATGTTCGGGCGTCGATCTGAACGCCTCGCGCATCGTTCTCTGCGCGCACCGTATCGCTTGGATTTGCGGGGACCCCGGCGGGCGCAGCGACCTCCGGCAGTAGGCGCCCGTCCGGCCGGCGGAAGCAGAGCGCACCATCGGCCTGTCGCTCGACCTGATAACCCTCTTCGTGCACCGCGCGATGATGTCGCCGACAGAGCATTGCGAGATTCGACAGCTTCGTCGGGCCTCCATGCGCCCAGTGCCTGATGTGATGGCCCTGTCCGAACGGCAGTCCGCAGCCGGGGAAGCGACAGCCCTTGTCACGATGGTGAAGCGCGCGCCGTAACGCCGGCGGAATCGTTCGTGTACGGGCGCTGACCTCGGTGATCCGCCCATCGGCGTCATGCCGCATCACCACGCGGCTGGCATCGCACGCCAAGCGTTGAGACGTTCCCGCCGGAACGCGCGCGCCGCCGTCGAGCACCGACTGGCCCGGCGCATCGACGTCGGCAAGCACCTGGGTATCGACGTGAACGACGACCTGATAGCGTTCACCGGGCGCGCCGGGATCCATTCCACGGTGGAGGGCGGTCTCGGCGACGAGCGCCAGCGCGTCGGCCTGCTGCTGCTCCATGGTCGGCGCCTCTGGCGAGCCGTCGCGGACGGACGTTCCGGCGGGAACGCCCGACGTTCCCGCGGGAACGTCGTTCGTCCGCCGCCGCCCATAGACCGCGTCCCGCGCGGCGGCCAGCGCCTGCATCACGACAGCGCCAACCTCCGGCTCCAGCCGCCCCCGGATCACCACCATGCCGTCCCCATCCGGATAGACGTGAAGGGCGCGGTTCTGGTGGCGGCGCGCAGCCTCCTGCGCTTCGGCCTTGCGATCCATGCGCCGCCAGCCGCGGACGATCATCTCGACGTGCTCGGCGGTGCCGGCCCGGCCAACCGCGAGCAGGCGCTCTTCGGTTTCCGGTGTCGCCACGCGCGTGAGCGCGCGGACCTTGGAGTACGACAGCTCGGCGCGGGCGAGCGCGGCCGCCAACCGCGGCAACGTGCCGAGCGCGCGCGCCACGCGGACGTGTTCTCGCGCGGCGCCGAGCTCGAGTCCGACGCGCCACGCGAGCCAGTGAGCGCATGACCGGAACCCATTGCCCCAGCCGCCACGCGCGTCGAACTCACGAATCAGATCGAGCAGCCGCGCGGTGGCGGCATCGAGATGCGCAGCGAGCTCGGCGATCTCGTCGCCGAGGCGCTCCAGCTCGACGATGTTCGGATGAGTCGGGACGACGCTCGGGCCATCGATGTTCATCGGCGCATCTCCTTGCGCCGACCCTACATCGTGATTTTCGAGGCGACGGGACGCCGCCAGGAAGCGCGATCGCGCGCCGATTCCGATTTTTTCGATTGGCGGTCGCCCGCGCGCGCTGTGGCGTCTCCACGCGCCGCTGCAGCGCCGTTGCGATCGATTGCGCGCCGACTCCGAGCAAGCATGGAAAATCTCGTCAAGAGTCGAAAATCAGATACACCGAGGCGCGGGCCGCATACGCGCCGAACGCCGGGCCGCACACGCGGCCAACGCCGCGCCGAGCGCGCCGGTGTCGACACGCGCCGCTGAACCGGTCGGCCATCGATCCGGACGCCAAGCGCAGGGGTCGAGAGTCGAAAATTAGATACGCGAGGCGATCACCGGCGCGGGGACCACGCGCCGCGCGGTGCCCCCGAGCGTCTGGTGCAAGCATGCGCAACGAGCGTGCTCGCGTGCGCGTTCCCTGTTCATGCGACAAGCAAATGGACATCGACACGGCGTTCGGCGGCCGGCATCGTGCGCCACCCGCGGCGTCCGCGCCGCTCGTCGTGCAGCCGTATTGTATCGTGTCGATCTAACTCCGCGTCCTCTTTGACATTAATCGCCCTGGACTGATACGCTCGGCGTCGTCATGCCGTCCGAGATCTCTCGTCGGGCCCGGCGCGCCGAGGCCGGGGCAGCGGGCGCCGAGGACCGGCGGCGGCGGCGGCTCGATTTTTTCCGTGGCGCGCTCACCGAAGGCCTCGAGGCGCTCAAGCAGCGCCACGCCGACGGCGCATCGGGCGAGGACCTCGTCCGCACCCATGCTGGCCTCATCGACCAGGTCATCGTCGGGCTCTCGGAGCTCGTCAGCGCGGACGCCGCGGCGGCGGGCCTGAGGCCGACGCCCTTCGTCGTCATCGCCCTCGGCGGCTACGGACGGGGCGAGCTCCATCCCTCGAGCGACATCGATCTCATGGTTGTCTACGACGGCGAGCTGTCGCCGTACGTGCAGCGCGTGATGCAGGAATTGCTCTACACGCTGTGGGACCTCGGACTGCAGATCGGGCACAGCCTGCGCTCGCTCGAGGATTGCGTGGCCATGGCGCGCACCGACTTCCCGAGCCGCACGTCGATGCAGGAGGCGCGGCTCGTGGTGGGCGACAAGAAGCTCTTCGCGCGCTTCGCCCGGGTGCTGCACGACAACGTTTACCGGCACGACTTCGAGCAGTTCCTGGCCACCACGCTGGCCGAGCGCGAGCAGCGCTATCGCAAGCACGGCGCCTCGCCGTATATCGGCGAGCCCAACATCAAGGAGTCGGCGGGCGGGCTGCGTGACATGCACACGGCCATGTGGCTCGGGGCGGCCAAGTTCGGCGCGCGCACGCTGCGCGAGCTGGCCGCGCGCGGGCTCATCACGCCGCACGAGCAGGAGGCCGCCGACCGCGCCCTGACCTTCCTCTGGCGCGTGCGCAACGAGCTGCACTTCTTCTCGGGCCACAAGAACGACGTGCTCTCGCGCGAGCTGCAGCCGCGCATCGCCAAGAACCTCGGCTACGAAAACGAGGACGACGCGCTCGGCGTCGAGCGCTTCATGCGCGACTACTACCTGAACGCGCGGGCGATTCATCGCGTGTCCAAGCGCCTGATCGCGCGCTGCCACGAGACGCTCGCCGTGCGGGGCTCCGCCGAGCGGCGCCAGCGGCAGCAGGCGCTGGCCGACGGGCTCGTTTTCTTCGACGGGCGGCTGCATCGCGCCGATCGTGATCCCGAGGTCTTGCGGCGCGACCCCGTGCGGCTCATGAAGGTGTTCTGGCACCTGCACCGCCTGGGCTGCGATCTGTCGCTCGGTCTGGAGCGCGCGGTGGAGGAATCGCTCGCCGTCGTCGACGACGCCTTTCGCCGCTCGCCGGCGGTGCGCGATCTCTTCCTGGACATCTGTCGCTCGTGGGGCCGCGTCGCGCTGACGTTCTCGGAGATGCACGAGCTGGGGCTGCTCGGCCGCTATCTCCCCGAGTTCGGCGGTCTCACGTGCCTCGTGCAGTACGACGTCTATCACAAGTTTTCCGCCGACCAGCACTCGCTGCTCGCCGTCGAGCATCTGGAGGCGCTGGCGCCCGGCCAATCGGCGGAATCGGAAGGCCCGGCCGCCGTGTTCAACGAGGTCGAGAAACCCGAGCTGCTGATGCTCGGCATGCTGCTGCACGACATCGGCAAAGCCAAGGGCCACGGTCACGTCGCCAAGGGCATCCCGCTCATTCGCGAGCTGACGACGCGCATGGGGCTGGCCCCCGACGACGCCGGCATGGTCGAGTTTCTCGTCGCACACCATCTGACCATGTCGCACATCGCGCAGCGCCGCGACATCGACGATCCCAAGACCATCCAAAGCTTCGCGGAGACGGTGGCCGATCCGCAGCGGCTGCGCATGCTCTACCTGCTGACGTGGGCCGACATGCGGGCGGTGGGGCCGGGAGTGCTCACGGGCTGGCAGGCGCGCATCCTGTACGAGCTTTATGCGCGCACGCTCGCGCGGCTCACCGGCGGGCGCAGCGAGAAGCCCAACCGCACCCATCTCGCCGCGCGGCTCTGGGAGACGCTTGGAGGCGATGTGCCGATGACGGACGTACGCGCCCACCTCGAGATGGTGCAGGACCGCTATCTCGCCATCACCAGCGTCCAGCGCATGGCCGCCCACCTGCGCCTCACCGCGCGGCTCCCGGCCGTGCCGGTCGCGACCGAGCTGTTTCACCATCCCGACCTCGGGTCGTCCGACCTCGTCGTGGTCACGCACGACGTCCCCGGCCTCTTCTCGCTGATCGCGGGCACGCTGGCCGCGCACGGCGTGAACATCATCTCCGCGCAGATCGCCACGCGCGCCGACGGTGTCGCCATCGACACCTTCCAGGTGAACGACCCCACCGGCGAAGCGGTGGGGTCGGCCGCCCAGTGGGGCCGCACGCTGGCCGCGCTCGCCGCCGTGATCGGTGAGGACCAGTCGGTGGGCGCGTTGCTCGAGCGACGTCGCGCCGGCGGCCGCGCCACGCCGGCGGGCGAGGTCAAGCCGAAGATCTCCGTCGACAACCGGTTGTCCGACGAGTACACGGTCATCGAGGTCAAGTGTCCGGATCGCCTCGGTCTGCTCTACCTGATCACGCGCACGCTGTCGTCGCTGGACCTGGACATCGCCAGTGCCAGGATCGCGACAGAGATCGATCAGGCGCTCGACACCTTCTACGTCCTCGACCGCAAAGGCCGGCGGCTCGAGGAGCCCGACGCCATCGAGCGCGCCCGCGCGGCGCTCGAGCAGGCGCTGCTGCAACCGCTCTGATGCTCGGCCGATATCGCGACCGCGTGCGCGCGTGGAGCGACCCCCTCGGTCGCGTGCTGTTCCGTCTGCACCTGCGCCCGAATCACCTCACGGTGGCCGGCCTCGTGGCCAGCGTCGTCGCGGCCGGCTGTTTCATCGCGGGCCAGACCCGCACGGCGGGCCTCGTGCTGATCCTGGCCGGGCTGCTGGATCTCCTCGACGGGTCGCTGGCCCGCGCCTCGGGGCAGGTGACCGCCTTCGGCGCGTTCCTCGACTCGGTGATCGATCGCTATTCCGACATCGCCGTGATGCTCGGGATCGTCGTGCTCTACGCGCGCACACCCAATCCGCGCGGCGCGCTGGTGGCCATGGCGGGCCTTGCGGGCTCGGTCATGGTCTCCTATACGAAGGCGCGCGCGGAGTCGATCGGCGTAGAGTGCAACGTGGGCTTGATGGAGCGGCCGGAACGGCTGATTTGCCTGATCACCGGCGCTATCCTCGACGTCATGGAGCCCGCGCTCTGGGTGCTCGCCGTAATGGCCAACCTCACCGCGGTGCAGCGCATCATCTTCACGCGGCGCATGATGCGCGCCGCGCCACGCCGCGCACGGATCCTCACGCCGCTCGTCATCGCCTCCGTGCTCCTGCTGCCGGCCCCGGGCCGGGCCCAGACGGAGCTCGAGCGGGCGTGGGCGGGCGCCGTGGCGGCGTTCCAGCAAGGCGACGCGGCACCACTGGCGAGCGCCTTCTCGACCGAAGCCGCCCAGGCGAGCCCCATCGGTGATCACGTGCGCTGGCTTCTCGCCGACGCCCTCGCGCGCACCGGGGACCTCGCCGGCGCGCGCGCGGCGGCGCTCGCCGTCGCCGAGCGGTATCCGGACAGCCGGCTGGCCCCGCGCGCGCTGATACTGGCGGCCGTGCTCGCCTCGCGCGCCGGCGACGAGGAAGCGGCGCAAGCAGCGCTACGACGGCTGCTCGAGCGCTACCCCGACGCCAGCGACGTGCCGGAGGCGCTCTATCTTCTCGGGCATACCGCGGAGGCGCGAGGCACCGGCGACGTCGCGGCGCTCGCCTACCGGCAGCTGCGGGTACTGGCGCCGACCACGGGCTACGCCGAGGCCGCCGCCGACCGGCTCGACGTGCTGGTCAGCGCCGGGACTCCGCTGCCGCCGCTGTCGCTCGCCGAGCGCATCGACCGCGCCGAGCGGTTGTTGCGCGGCGGGGTACCGAAGACGGCCGGCGACGAGGCCGAGCGCATCGCCGGCGAGGCGCGTGACGCCGGCATCGCCGTACGCGCGCTGCGTGTGGTCGGCGATGCCGCAGCGCGGCTGGGGCGTTACGAGGCGGGCGCCAAGGCGCTGGAAGCGGCCGCCAAGCGCGCGCCCTCGGACCAGCAGCCGCGCCTGCGCATCGATCAGGCGCGTTTTCTCATCCGCGCGGGACAAGACAAGCGCGCCATCACGCTGCTCGAATCCGTCGCGGCCGGCGCGTCGGAAGGCGAGGCGGCGGAAGCGCTGGCGCTGCAGGCGCGCGTGCACGACGAGGGCAGCCGCGACGCCGAGGCCGCCGCCGTGTATCGGCAGATCGTCAAGCGGTTCCCCAACCGCGAGGTGGCGGCGGTGGCGCTGTGGCGGCTCGGCTGGCTCGCGTGGCTGCGCGGCGACCCGCGCGCGGCCGCCGCCGAGTGGCGCCGCGTCGCGGAGGTTTCGGGCGGGCGCGGCCTGCGCCTGCCCGCGCTCTACTGGCGCGGCCGCGCGCTCGAGTCACTGAAGGACGAGGCGGGCGCGGAGGCGCTGTACACGAAAGTGCTGTCCGAGGCGCCGCGGGGCTATTACGGCATGCTCGCCGCCCAGCGGGTCGTGGGGCCGGCCCCCGCCGCCATGCCGCGCGAGATCAGCTCGCCGGCCCTGCCCGCAAATCCCTCCGAGGCGCTCAAGGCCGATCCACGCTTCGCGCGCGTCGACCTCTTGCGCCGCATCGGGCTCGTCGAGAACGCGTGGGAGGAGCTCGAGGACGTCGTGGAATCGTCCGTCGGCGATCCGGTGCGCCTCTATGGAGCGTCCAGCGCCTACGTGCGAGACGAGCGCTATCACCTGGCGCTGCGGATCGTGCGCCGTCACTTCGGCGCGCTGAGCACGTCCGGCGACCCGGCGCTGCCGCGCGCGTTCTGGGAAGTGATCTATCCCCTGGGCTGGCGCGACGAGGTTGCCGACACCGCCAGGCGCGCCGGTCTCGATCCCTTCCTGGTGGCCGCCATCGTGCGCGAGGAGTCGAGCTATTACCCGCGGGCCGTCTCGCGCGCCGGCGCACGCGGCCTCATGCAGCTGATGCCCGCGACCGCGAAGCCGATGGCCGACGTACGCGGGCTGCCGTTCGAGGGCGGTGGGTTGCTCGACGATCCACGCGCCAATCTCGAGATGGGCACCGCGTTCCTCGCCGGCCTCATCAAGGAGTTCGGCGAGCCGCGACTGGCCATCGCGGCCTACAACGCCGGTCCCCGCCGCGTGCGCGAGTGGTGGAAGGCGCGGCGAACCAGCGACATGGAGGCGTTCGTCGAGCAGATTCCCTATGACGAGACGCGCGCGTACGTCAAGCGCGTGATGCTCTCCTGGTCGGAGTACCGCCGCCTCTACGCCCCGCCCGCGAAGTAGCTGCGAGTAGTCCGCACTACTTCGCGACCTGCTTCGCGTCGGCCTCCAGCGGCTCGAGCCGGCCCAGGCGATCCTCCAGCGCGGGCTCCGTCGCGAGCCATCCGCCGCGTGGCCGGCCGTTGACCTTCGCCGCCGCGCGCAGCGCGTCCGCCATCGCCCGCCGCGGCGCCGCGTACCCCATGTCGCGCAGGACCTCGACGGCCTTCAGGTCGGCGGCGATCTCCTGGTCGCGCGTGAACACGCGGACGATGAGCGGATTGGCGAGGAGATCGATCAGGCTGGCGCCCAGCGAGAGCGCCAGGGCGCGCCGCTGGCCGATGTGACCGAGCAGCTCATGCGCCACCTCGTGCGCGACGAGCGCGTCGACGACCTCCGTCGGCTGTCGCGCGAGCCCCTGCGTGAAGTAGAACGTCGCGTCTTCGACCGTATACGTCGCGACGTGGTCGCTCCGGATCATCGCGAACGAGTATTCGTTGGGATCGTCGCTGGCCGCCTTCGTCGTTCGCCAGAGCGCCTCCGCGAGCATGCGCGTCTCGGGACTCGCGGGATCGGGATAGTAGGTGCGCTCGGGCAGCGTGGTGCACGCGCCCGTCACGAGCAGTAGCAGCCCCAGCGCAAGCGACCGTGTCACACATCCATGCTATGGGACCGCCGCGCGGCGCCCGCGAAAATAAGCGAGACCGCCGGTCGCGGCCGGCCTACTTCGCCAACAATGGCTTGAGGTACGGCCAGAGCCGCTCCGCGATGCGCCGCTGGCCCTCAGCGGTCGGGTGGATGCCGTCGGCCTGGTTCAGTCGGGGGTTGCCGGCCACGCCGTCCAGCAGGAAGGGCGCCAACGGCACCCCTGTCGCCTTGGCCACCGCCGGGTACACGCCCGCGAACGCGCGCGCATAGTCGTCGCCGTAGTTCGGCGGCACACGCATGCCGGCGAGTAGCACGCGCGCCCCGGCCGCACGGGCGCGCTCGATGATGCGCGTGAGGTTGTCGCGCAACGTTTCCGGCGGCTGGCCTCTTAGCCCGTCGTTGGCGCCGAGCGCGACGATGACGACGGCCGGCGAGAGGCGCAAGGCCCAGTCGATCCGGCGCAATCCGCCCGCGCTGGTGTCGCCGCTGACGCCGGCGTTGACGACGCGGTACTCGAAACCCTCGCGGCGCAGCCGCGCCTGCAGCAGCGCGGGGTACGCTTCGTCGGCGCCGACGCCGAGACCCGCCGTGAGACTGTCGCCGAGCGCGACGATCACGTGCTCGACGCCGAGCGCCGGCGTGGCGGAGATCGAGACGACAACGACGGCGAGCAGGGCGCGAAGCAGACCCACGTTCCGAGTGTAGTATGACGAAGATGCTCGTTTCGATCCGCGATCTCACGCTGCGGCTGCCGAGCGGCGACCGCATGCTCACCGTGCTCGATGGCGTCTCGCTCGACGTGGCGCCGGGCGAGACGGTCGCGGTCGCGGGACCCTCGGGCAGCGGGAAGTCCACGCTGCTCGGGCTCGTGGCGGGACTCGATGCGCCGACCTCGGGCACGATCGTGGTCGCCGGCGTCGAGGTCACGCGCCTCGGCGAGAGCGCGCTTGCCCGCTTCCGGCGCGAGACGCTCGGCTTCGTGTTCCAGTCCTACCATCTGATCCCGACGCTCACGGCCGCCGAGAACGTCGCGGTGCCGCTCGACCTCGCGGGCGCCTTCGCCGCCACCGCGCGCGTGACCGAGCTGCTGGCCCGCGTGGGACTCGCCGAGCGCGGCCACCACTATCCCGCGCAGCTGTCGGGCGGGGAGCAGCAGCGCGTGGCGCTGGCGCGCGCGATGGCGCTGGATCCGCCGCTGCTTCTGGCCGACGAGCCGACGGGCAATCTCGACTCCGCGACCGGTGCGGCCATCGCCGACCGGCTCTTCGCGCTCAATCGCGAGCGCGGCACCACGCTGCTGCTCGTCACGCACGACGCCGCCCTCGCCGAGCGCGCCGATCGCGTGGTGTCGCTGCGTGACGGCCGAATCGCCGGTGAGCGTCGGCGCGCGGTCGCGCTGGTCCCGTGACGGCGGCGCCGCGGCTGGCCTGGCGGCAGGCGCGCGGCGCCTGGCGCCACTTCGTCCTGCTGGCCGCCTGCGTGGCGCTCGGCGTGGCCGCGCTCGTCGCCGTCGGATCGTTCGCCGCCACGCTCGACCGCACGCTGGCACGCGAGGCCAAGGCGCTCACCGGCGGTGACCTCGAGATCCGCGCCGCGCGTCCGCTCGACGGAGAGACGGCGGCCGCGCTCGACGATCTGCGCGCACGGGGCGCCGAGGTCGTGAGCGTGCGCGAGCTCGTCGCGATGGCGCGGAGCGCCGACGGGCGCGCGCTGCTCGTCGAGCTCAAGGCGCCGGGCGCCGGCTATCCGCTGTACGGCCGGATGCAGACCGTGCCCGACCGGCCGCTGGCCGCGCTGCTCGCCGACGGCGGCGCGGTCGTGCAGCAGGAGACGCTCGAGCGGCTCGGTTTGCGCGTGGGCGACTCGCTGGCGCTCGGCGCAGCGACCTTCACGGTGCGCGGTATCGTCGAGCGCGAGCCTGATCGCTCGGCGGGTCTCATCACCCTCGGCCCGCGCGTGTTCGTCGCCGAGGGCGCGATCGAGCGGACGGGCCTCGTGCAGATCGGCAGCCGCGTCCGGTATCGAGCGCTCGTACGACTGCCTGAATCGCTCCGCGCACGCGCCGCGCGCGAGGCGGTGGCGCGCCGCATCGCCGATCCGAGCGTGCGCGTCGCCTCCTACGACGAGGCGCAGCCCGGGCTCCGGAGATTCTTCACGCAGCTCGCGAGCTATCTCGGGCTCGTCGGGCTCGCGAGCCTTCTCGTCGGCGGCATCGGCGTCGCGTCGTCGGTGGCGACGTTCGTCCGGCGCCAGGCGCCGACGATCGCGATCCTCAAGGCGCTCGGCGCCGACTCGCGCACGCTGCTGGCGACGTTCCTGTGGCAGACGCTCAGCGTCGGCGTCGTCGCGAGTCTCGTGGGCGCCGCCCTCGGCGCCGCCCTGCAGCCCGTGCTCATCCGGCTGCTGGCCGGCTTCGTGCCGTTCGCGCTCGAGGCGCGCGCGGAACCGCTGACGCTCGCGCGCGGCATCCTGATGGGCGTGCTCACGACGTTTCTCTGCGCGCTCTGGCCGCTGCTCGCCGTGCGGACCGTGCGTCCGAGCCTCGTCCTTCGCCGCGACGTGGACGAGCGACCGGCGCGCGGCCGGCGTCCGTGGGCGGCGGCGCTGCCCGTGGCGGCCGGCCTCGCCGCGCTCTCGCTGTGGCAGGCCGGCTCGTTCAAGCTTGGCGGCATCTTTCTCGGAGCCGCCGCCGGCGCCGTCGTCACGCTGCTGGCGCTCGCGCGTGGACTGGTGGGCGCGGCACGTCGTCTGCCGCGCGCGCCGTCGCCTGCGTGGCGTCACGGCCTCGGCAGCCTGCGGCGCCCCGGCGGCCATTCCGCGCGCGTCGTCGTCGCGCTCGGGGCCGGCGTCATGCTGCTCGTCGCCGTGGCGCTGCTTCAAGACGCCATCGATGCGCAGATCGACCATGAGCGGCGGCTCGAGGCGCCATCCTTCTTCTTCGTGGACGTGCAGCCCGATCAGCGCGAGGCGTTCACCCGCGTGCTCGCCGGCGCCGGCGGCGGCGTCACGCCGACGCTGACGCCGATCGTGCGCGCGCGGCTGGCGGCGGTGAACGGCGTGCCCGTCACGCGGGATCTCGTGCGCCAGCGTGTCGGCGAGGACCGCGAGGGCGCCTTCTATTACACTCGCGAATACGCGCTGACGTGGTCCCAGGCGCCGCCGCCGGGCAACGTGCTGACACGTGGCCGGTGGTGGGCGGCGGGGCCGGGGCCGGCGCGCATCTCGGTGGAGGAGGCCATGGCCAAGCAGCTGGGCGTCGACATCGGCGGGCGGCTGACCTTCGACGTGCAGGGTGTGCCCCTCGAAGCGCAGGTGACGAGCCTGCGCAAGGTCGACTGGCAGAGCCTCGGCACGAACTTCTTCGTGGTGTTCTCGCCGGGTGCCCTGGACGGCGCGCCGGTGACGTTCGTCGCGACCGCGCGCACGCCGGCCGCCGCCGAGGGCGCCGTGCAGAGCGCGGTCGCCGCCGCGTTTCCGAACGTCACCGCTATCCCGGTGCGCGACGTGCTCGAGCGCGTCGGCGCGGTGCTCGGCCACATCGCCGTCGCGATACGCGTCATGGCGCTGTTCACCGTGGCCACTGGTGTCGTCGTGATGGCCGGCGCGCTGGCCTCGACGCGGTACCAGCGGCTCTACGAGTCGGTCGTGCTCCGCACACTCGGCGCGACGCGCGGCGCCGTCGCGCGTGCGTTCGCGGTGGAGTACGGCTGTCTCGGCGCGGCCGCCGGCCTCGGCGGCACCGTCCTGGCGGCCGTCCTCGCCTGGATCGTGCTGCGCTTCGTGCTCGACACGCCGTGGCGATTCGAGCCGTGGGCGCTGCTGGCGGGCGTGACGGCCAGCGTGGTGCTGGCCATCACCGTGGGATTTCTCGCGACGTGGAGGCTGCTGGGCGAAAAGCCGCTGCCGGTGCTGCGCCGTGAGTGAGCGGCCCGCGTTCCAGCCGCTCGGCCTCGACCACGTGGTCCTGCGCGTGGCCGATCAGGCCGCCTCGCGGAAGTTTTACGAAGAGGTGCTCGGCTGCACGCTCGAGTTCATCAACGAGCCCATCCGCCTCGTCCAGCTCCGGTTCGGCGAGGCGCTCATCGACCTGCTCCCGGCCGAGGGGCCCACGCCGCCGCACGGTCGCGGCATGGATCATGTCTGCCTGTCGATCCGGTGCGACGACCTGGCCGCGGCCGCGACGAGCCTGCGCGCCCGCGGCGTGGACGTGGACGGCGAGGTCCGAACGCGCCGCGGCGCGTGGGGTGTCGGGCCCTCGATTTACCTTCGCGACCCCGACGGCTACCAGATCGAGCTGAAGCCGCGAGCCTGACCACGCAGGTTTCGGGCAGGGCCGTCGCGGCGACGGGCCTGGCGGCGCTTGCCGTCGCGATGGGCATCGGGCGCTTCGCGTTCACACCGATCCTGCCGATGATGCAGGAGGACGCCGGCGTCTCGATCGTGGCCGGCGCGTGGCTCGCGTCGGCCAATTATGTCGGCTATCTCCTCGGGGCCCTGTCCGTCATGGTGGTGCCGATCCGACCGACGCACGCGATCCGCGGCGGACTCGTCGCGATCGCTTTCGCCACGCTCGGCATGGGTGTGCAGCATCACTTCGCCGTGTGGATCGTCCTGCGTGCGCTCGCCGGGATCGCGAGCGCCTGGGTGCTCGTGTGCACCTCGGCGTGGTGTCTGGAGCGGCTCGCGCCTCTGCGACGCCCCGTGCTCGAAAGCACCGTGTTCGCCGGGGTGGGGGCCGGCATCGCGCTGGCGGGCGCGACGTGTCTGGCGCTCATGCGTTTGCACACGGCGTCTGCGCGCGCGTGGATCGTGTTCGGGATCGTCTCGCTGCTCGTGGCCGTCGTGGTCTGGCCGGTGTTCGGCACCGGGGATCGTGCAACGGTCTCGGCGCGACGATGGGCGGACACGCGCCTGGCCTGGGACGGCGAATGGCTGCGGCTCACGCTGTGCTACGGCGCGTACGGCTTCGGCTACATCATTCCCGCGACGTTCCTTCCAGTCATGGCGCGACAGGCGATCGCTGATCCCGCGGCCTTCGGCCTCGCCTGGCCGCTGTTCGGCGCGGCGGCGATGGCATCCACGCTGCTGGTCAGCGGTGTCCGGCGTTTCGTCACGAACCGCCGTCTGTGGATCGCGAGCCACCTGGTGATGGCGCTCGGCGTCGCGCTGCCCGTGATCCGGCCCGGCATCACCGCGACGATGCTCGCCGCGCTATGCGTGGGCGGCACCTTCATGGTGATCACGATGGTCGGGATGCAGGAGGCGCGCGACGTGGCCGGCACCCGCGCGACGGCGCTCATGGCAGCCATGACATCGGCGTTTGCGCTGGGTCAGATCGTCGGCCCGATCATCGCGAGCTACCTCCACGGTGTCGACGGCGATTTTTCTGCGGCGCTGCTGGTGACGTGTGGCGCCCTCGTGGTCAGCGCGTTAGGGCTATCCTACCCCTCCGTTTCACGGGGAGGGCTACACGGTGTCTCATAAGCGTATGGGCCTGCAACCATTCGAGACGGTGGTGACGGCGCATCACGCCGAGATCTATCGCTATTTGCTCCGGGTCACCTCCCGATCCGGTGACGCGGACGACCTGAGCCAGGAGACGTTCCTGCGCGCGTATCGCGCGTGGGAGCGCCTGAACGAAGACGCCAATGTCCGGGCCTGGCTGTTCGCGATCGCCACCAACCTGGCGCGCAACTACTTCCGGTCGGAAAGTCGCCGGCGGCGCGCCTACACGGGTGTGAGCGACACCCGCAGCGAGGTCGATCCCGCCAGCCCGGAGGAGACGCGGCGATTTCACGAGACGCGCGCCCTCGTGGAACGTGTGGTCGATGGCCTGCCGTTCAAGCAGCGGCTGGCGTTCGTGCTCCGCAAGCTGCACGACCTCGAATACGACGCGATCGGCAAGAGCCTCGAGTGCTCGCCGGAGAGCGCGCGGGCTCACGTGTTCCAGGCCCTGAAGAAGATCCGCCTCGGCCTCAACGGCCACGAACTTCCGATGATGGAGAGCGTGCGATGACGACCAAGTCCCCGTCCTGCCGTGCGATTGAACTCGATCTCGTCGCCACGGCGACGGGCGATGCGGAATCCGACTCTGCCGAGCGCGTTCACCGCCATCTCGACACCTGCGCGTCGTGCCGCGACGAGTTCGGCCGCTACCGCGTCGTCGACTCGATGGCGCGCGGGCTGCGCTCGACGCCGCCGGCCGACGCGGTCGCGAAGTCGCGGGCGGGGCTGGAGTCGCGGCTGGCGGACCTCAGGCAGCGCCGCGTGGCGTATCGCATCTTCCCGTCGCCGCTCGGCCACATTCTGGTCGGCCGCTCCGAGCACGGCATCGCGGTGGTCGAGTACCTGCATGCGGGAACCTCGCTGCGCGCCTCGCGACTCGCGCGCGTGGAGGGCATCGAGCCCGTCCCCGGCGGGCCGGAGCTCGAGCGCCTGCAGCGCGACCTGCTCGACTACATCGGTGGACGCCGGCGCGACCTCGACTGGACGCTCGACTGGCGGCTGGCGCGAAGCGAATTCGAGCGCGCCGTGCTCGGGGCCACCGCCGACATCCCGTACGGCGCCGTCGCGTCCTACGCGGGCATCGCGCGGCGCATCGGCAAGCCGAGCGCGGTTCGCGCGGTGGCGCAGGCGCTGCGCTGGAATCCGCTGCCGATCGTCGTGCCGTGCCATCGCGTGATCGGCACCTCGGGGCGGCTCACCGGCTACGCGGGCAACAAGCTCGGTCTCAAGCAGCAGCTGCTCGGCGTCGAGGGCGTGAAGCTGCGTCCCGGGCAGGGCGACCCCAGCATCGCGCGTGAGGCGATGTATGCGCTCGGCGAGGGCGAGACTCAATACTGCCTGCCGACGTGCGGCGACATCGGCACGCGCAGCCTGTCGCTGGTGACGCTCTTCGCGTCGCGCGCGGATGCCGAGTCGCGCGGGCTCACGCCCTGCACCGACTGCCGGCCGGACCTGCATCCTCTTTCTGCCGCGTAGCATCCCGCTCTTTCACGTTCACCCACGCGCGGTGTCATACCGGGCGGAGGTGGATGATGGCCAAGCGAATCCTCGTCCCCGTCGGAGACGTCACGCGCGCCGAGGCCATCGTGCCGGTGGTGGCCGCGCTCGCCCGCGAGAGCGG
>Ga0070699_100001775_pt1 | contig 19647 bp, 19 predicted proteins | sample KBSK1503metaG_FD_65473 | JGI IMG/M metagenome (GOLD analysis project Ga0070699, IMG submission 65473) | Corn, switchgrass and miscanthus rhizosphere microbial communities from Kellogg Biological Station, Michigan, USA - KBS K1-50-3 metaG | ecosystem: Host-associated > Plants > Roots >... | reverse complement strand
CTGTCGGCGTTCAACCACTCGAGCCCGCCGAACGCCCCGTCCCACTCCGTCCATCGCAACTCCGGCTTCTCCGAACCGGGATGCGCGGCGATCGCAAAGCCTCCCAGTCGGGTGATGTCCTCCAGGACGTCGCGCGCGTCACCGCGAAGCGGATACGGCGCCTTCGGCAGGCCAAGCGCGATGACATGGCCGTTGTTCGTGCTGATCTCCACAGCATCGACGTAGAGCACTCCGTTACGATAGTCAGGAAGGTCCGGCTCGCGTGTGGCATCGCCGTGATCGGTGACGATGATGAATTTCAGGCCGGCGCGGGCGGCAGCAGCGGTGATGTCGGCAATCGAACCCGTTCCGTCCGACCGGGCGGTGTGAATGTGCATGGCCCCGCGAACGCCCGGGGAAATGCCGGCCGCCGCAGCAGGGAGCGTTCGCGCGCCTGGTGGTACGAGGACGAACAGCGCGATCGCGGCCAGAACGAGGATGACGAGACGGCGAAGAAGACGGAGCACGATACGCGCTTACGCCCTCGGATGGGAGCGGTCGTACACCGCGCGCATCCGCTCCTGCAGCACGTGCGTGTAGATCTGGGTGGTCGACAGGTCCGCGTGGCCCAGCATCATCTGGATGGCGCGGAGATCTGCGCCTCGCTCGAGGAGATGCGTCGCAAACGAATGACGCAGCATGTGCGGGCTCAGTCCGGGAGCGACGCGTGCGGTGCGTCCGTACGCCTTGAGAATCTTCCAAAAGCCGACGCGCGTCAGTCCGGGACCGCCACGGCGCGCGTTCACGAAGAGTCTCGGGCTGCTGCGCTTGCCCAGGAGCGCCGGCCTGGCATCGCGCAGGTAACGCCGCACCCAATCGGCCGCTTCGTCTCCCATCGGGACGATCCGCTGCTTCTCGCCCTTTCCGGTACAGGTCAGGTACGAGGATTCAAGATTCACATCGCCCGGCCGCAGGGTAACGAGCTCCGACACGCGCAGTCCGGTTGCGTACAGCAACTCGATCAACGCGCGATCGCGCAGCCCGCGTGGCGTCTTTACGTCCGGCTGCGCGAGCAGTCGATCGACGTCCTCCACCGAGAGGTGTCGCGGCAGCGACTGCCACGCGCGTGGTGGCCGCAGGTCATCCGCCGGACTGGCTTTGAGGCGGCCTTCAATGGCGAGGAAGCGATAGAAACCGCGATAGCAGGCGATCGCGCGGGCGACCGAGCGCGGCGATCGGCCTTGCGACATCAGATCTCGCACGAGCTCCTCGAGCTGCGGCCGGCTCAACGCCTCGGCGGCGACTCGCTGGCCGGCGGCGAACTTACGCAGCAGCGCGAGATCGCGCGCATAGCTGTCCACCGAGTTGGCGGCCAGGCGGCGCTCGACCGTGAGGTGCGTGAGATACGCGTCCATTGGCGACGAAAGTCTGGATGTCACGGCTGATGTCCGCGGGATTGTAGAATTGTAGCGAACTCATTGTCCGTTCAGAGGAATCCTTCATGCCCGTCCGTTCGAAGTGGCAGTCGCTCCCGACCGAAGCCATCAACCCCGCCACCCTCGGTATCGACAAGCTTGCTGCCGACGGCATCGTCGAGCTGATGCTCAGCGAGGACCGCAAGATGGTTGCCGCGGTACAGCGCGAGCGCGAGCGCATCGCCGTGGGCGTCGAGATGATTGCCACCTCGCTCAGGAAGGAAGGACGCATCATTTTCGTCGGCGCGGGCACGAGCGGCCGCCTGGGCATCCTCGAATCCGCCGAGATGCCGCCCACGTTCAGTACCGATCCTTCGCTGGTGCAGGCGATCATGGCCGGCGGACACAAGGCGATCTTCAATGCGAAGGAAGGCGTCGAGGACAACTACGAGGAGGGCGCGCGCTCGATCATGCGGCTGAGGCCGACCAAGCGCGACATCGTCATTGGCGTGTCGGCCAGCGGCATGACGCAGTTCGTTCGCGGAGCGCTGACGCGCGCCCGCCGCGCCGGAGCACGGATTATCTTCGTCACCTGCGACCCGAACTCCGAGCTGCAGACGTTCGTCGACCTGACCATCTCGCCCGGCGTCGGCGCCGAAGTGATCGCAGGGTCCACGCGGCTGAAGGCGGGGACCGCCACGAAGATGGTCTTGAACATGCTGACGACCGGCGCGATGGTGCTCATCGGCAAGACGTACGGCAACCTCATGGTGGACGTGCAGACGAACTCGGAGAAGCTGAAGGATCGCGCCCGCCGCATCGTGAACATCGTTACCGGGCTCGAGTATGAGGACTGCGAGGGGGTGTTGAAGCGCGCGCACTGGAACGTGAAGGCCGCCATCGTGATGCAGAAGACGGGACTGCCCTACCCGAAGGCGCTGTCGCGCCTGCGCAAGGCGCACGATTCGATGCGCGAGGCGCTGGGCGAGGACATCGAGCCGCGCCTGCGCGGGATGCTGCAAGGGGTCGCCGAGGCGTCCACCAACGGACGTTCCTAGGGCGGACCCTCCTGGGCGGACCTGAAGGTTCGCCTCTACGAATTAATCGTAGGTACCCTTGGACGATCGTAGAGGCGGACCTTTAGGTCCGCTTGAGAAGCGCGGCCGCAGCGCGATCCAGCAATACTTCCACGTCGCAATGCAGCTGAAGAACCGATGCGGGCACGCGCGTGGTGATGCGACCGTTTACGGTCTGCGCAACGCAGGCGGCCTTCTTCGCTCCGGTCGCGACGAGCACAATTCGGCGGGCCTGCAGAATCGTCCCGATCCCCATCGACAGGGCTTCAGCCGGCACGTGCGACGGATCGTTTCCGAAGAGCGACGCGTTGTCCCGCCTCGTCGAAGGCAGGAGCTGCACGCGATGGGTCCGCGCAATCAGCTCGTCACCCGGCTCGTTGAACCCGATGTGACCATTGCTGCCAATACCCAGGACCTGCAGATCGATTCCGCCGGCCCCGCGGATCGCCGCTTCGTAGCGATCGCATTCCGCGTCGAGATCTGCGGCGGCACCGTTCAGAAAATGGATGCGCGACGGATCGATGTTCACCCCGTCGAACAAATGGCGCTGCATGAACCGGCGGAAGCTGCCCGGATGCCCGGCATCGATGCCGGCGAACTCATCGAGGTTGAACGTCGACGCGCGGGACCAGTCGCCGTCACCCTCTTCATGCATCCGCCGTAGCCGGGCGTACGCGTCCACAGGGGTGCGGCCGGTCGCAAGCCCCAGAACGAGGTCCGTCTTCTCGCGCAGCGCGTCGGTGATGCTGCGCGCAAGCGCCAGGGTAACTGCGTCACCGCTTTCGAGGACTGTGATCTTCACACCGCACATGCGGCACGGACCCTTAGGGTCCGCGGATAGGGAACGCCGTCAGACATAGGTCGGAAGGGCAAACGAACCGTGGACGGCGGCAATCGCCAGGCGCACGGCGCCAATGGCGGGCTCAACGTCGAGCGGACGGACCCACGTACGCGGCGCGATCTCGCACAGGCGATTCGTGATGTCGTCAACCAGCCAAGGAATCCCATGGAAGATTCCGCCGGCCAGCACGGTTGGAAATGCATTGCCGCGCATCTCGAGACGCGCGATCACCGATGCCGCAGCCGATGCCAGCTCGGCGCCTGCGCGCGTCAGGATCTCGACGGCGATCGCATCGCGCTGCACCATCGCCCGCTGCACGAGGCCGGCGATGCCCGCGATGGTATGGCGATGGACGTCCCGGTGGTAGATCTCGTGAATCAGCTCGCTGGGCGTCGAGAGTCCCAGGTGTTCGAGAATCATCGGCGTGAGCAGTGTCACCGGTCCTCGTCCGTCGAACTGCCGGACAACGGCGTGGAGCGCCGCCCGGCCGATCCAGAAGCCGCCGCCTTCGTCTCCGAGCAGGTATCCCCACCCACCGGCACGCGCGGCGCGGCCTGACGTGTCGCGTCCGTACGCGATCGACCCGGTGCCCGCGACGACCACGACGCCTTCCCCATCGCCGGCGCCCGCCACCAACGCGACGAGCGCGTCGTTGACGACGATCACTTGCGCCTTGAAGCCGATGCGCCGCATGATGCTGTGGACGGCGGCCGTATCCTGCGGGCGATCGACGCCAGCGATCCCGAGGCAGATCGCGACGGGACGCACATCGCGATCGCCAATCGCGGCATCCATCACGTGGTGAAGGACTTTCTCGACCTCGAGCTCGCCCGATGCCTGGAGATTCGCGCCGCCCCCGCGCGCTTCCCCGATCACATTCCCCTCACCATCCGCAAGCAGGCAGATGGTCTTGGTGCCGCCTGCGTCGATTCCGAGCACATGCATGTACCGAAATTGTAGTACAGTCGGCCGTCTTCCCATGGATGCTGTCCCGGTGCGCGTTCGTCGCGCGCACACTCTACTGGCCGTTTCTGTCGCTCTCCTGATTGCCGCGATTGCGGCGCAAATCGCCGTGCCGCTCGGCGCCGCCGGGCGTGAAGATGAAGTGCGCGCCCTGTGGGTGCGTCGCACCAGCCTCGATTCGCCCGATGCCATTCGGAAGATGGTCGCCTCGGCCGCGACCGCGGGCTTCAATACGTTATTTGTCCAGGTCGGGGCCGATGCCCGCGCCCGGCCCCAGCCAGACTTCGACGCGATAGGCGAGACGCTCATGCAGGCGCATGCCGCCGGCCTTCGCGTCCATGCCTGGGTCGACGTGGCGCTCGCCGCACCTTCGGACGAACTTCCGTCGGCGCGCGATCACGTTGTCTACCGGCATCCTGAATGGCTGATGGTGCCGCGCGCGATCGCTGCGGAGCTCCTGGCCATCGACAGCCATAGTCCCGACTACATCGGACGCCTCGCGCGTTGGAGCCGGACCAACAGCGGACGCGTTGATGGCGTGTACATCTCACCGGTCCAGCCGGACGCGGCGGTGCAGATCGCCGAAATGGTGCGGGACCTGGTTCGCCGGTACGCGATCGATGGCGTCTATCTCGATCACGTGCAGTACCCTGGCGACGATTTCGATTACAGCAGGCGATCCGTCAACGTCTTCCGCGACTTCATGCGCGGTCAGCTCCTGCCAGCCGAACGGCAGCGCGTCGATGCGATCGAAGCGATTGATCCCTTCGCGTACCCGAACGAATTCCCCGACCAGTGGCGGTTGTTCCGCCAGTCACAACTGACGGCGCTGGTGGCGCGTCTGCGGAGCACGGTGAAGGCCGCGCGGCCGGCCGCCTTGGTGAGCGCGGCCGTGACGGCAGACACCTCGTCTGCCAGCCAGGAGAAGCTCCAGGACTGGCGCACGTGGCTCGACAATGGATTCCTCGATGCCCTCTGCCCAATCGCGTCCGGAATGGATAGCGCGCAGTTTGCCGCGCAGGTCGCGCAGGTTCACGCGATTGCCGGCGCCCGTCCGGTCTGGGCCGGGATCGGCGCGAACCGTCTCTCCCAGCGCGAAACGCTCGATGACATCGTATCGGCGCGCCGTGCCGGCGCTCAGGGTGTGATCCTCTTCTCCTACGACAGCCTGATCAGCCCGCCCAAGGGTACCGAGTACCTCTCCGCGATCGGCCGCGGAGCATTCAACGGCTCTTGACGTTTGCCGCCGCGCGGCGGGTGCTCGAGAAGGCGGTCGCTGAACGGGCATGTCCCGCCGCCTCGGTCGAGGTCGGCACGGCCAGCCAGATCCTGTGGCGCGAGGCGTTCGGGCGGCTGACATTCGACGTGGACGCGCCTCGCGCGGTCCACGACACAATCTTCGACCTCGCCTCCCTCACCAAAACCCTGTCGACCACGCCGCTCGTGATGCAGCAGGTTGAGCGCGGTCTGCTCGGCCTCGATGATCCCGTGTCGCGCCACATCGCTGCATGGCACGACGGCGATCGCGCCGGCGTGACGCTTCGCGACCTCCTTGCGCATTGTTCAGGGCTACCGGGATGGCGCCCCTTCTTCCGGGAGCACAAGGGCCGGGATGCGTTCGAGGCGGCGATTGGCGACGAACCGCTCGAGTACGTTCCCCGCACGAAATCGATCTACAGCGATCTCGGTTTCATGTTGCTCGGCTTCGTTCTTGAAGATGGAGCCACGCTCGGCGATCGCTTCACGGCCATGCTCGCGCAGATGGGCGTGGTCGAGGAGATCCAGTTCAATCCTCCTGCGCTCTGGCGCGCGCGGACTGCACCGACCGAGAACGACCCGTGGCGTGGCCGGCTGCTCGTGGGTGAGGTTCACGATGAGAACGCGTGGGCGCTGGGCGGGGTCGCGGGACACGCGGGCCTCTTCGGCACCGCGGCCGCTGTCGGCTCGTGTGCCCGCCACCTGATGCAGATTCTCCGCGGCCGGACGGGCGTAGTCACGCGCTCGACACTGGACACCTTCATCGCCAGGCGCACCGACATTCCAGGCAGCTCACGCGCGCTGGGCTGGGACACGATGCTCCCGACTTCGTCATGCGGCACGCGGCTCTCGCCGCGCGCCTTCGGCCATACCGGCTTCACCGGTACGTCGCTCTGGATTGATCCGGAACTGGATGTCTACGTCGCGCTGTTGACGAATCGGGTCCACCCGACACGCGCGAATGAGGCGATCAACCTGGTGCGCCCCGCGCTGCACGATGCAGTGATCGCAGAACTGCGCTAGCTAGAGCGCCTTCAGTTCGACGGGCCACGGAGTCACAGAGACACAGAGCCAAAAACAACTGAACATTCTCTGTGACTCTGTGACTCTGTGGCTGCGTGGAAATGAAATCCGCGTTAGAAAATGGTGTCAAAACTAGCGCCCGCGTCCGGGTGGGCCACCGAACGGCGGGCCTCCGAACGGTGCGCCAATCGGCGGAGCGCCGAATCCGCCCCCGCCCGGACGTCCAAAGGGACCAGGCTGATTCGGATTGCCCCGGCCGCCAGGCTGATTGCCGCGCGTTCCTGGAGGAGGCTGCGTACCTCCTCGCCCGCCACGACCGCCTGCGCCGCCGGGTAGATTGACACGGCCCGTCGGATCCAGCGATCCATTCGGGGCGCTGATGCGGTTGGTCACCTGGGTCGCCACGAAGACCCACTCGTTGTACTTGTCGTGCCCGTCATAGAGCCGCAGCGACGTCGCGGTGCTCTTACTGGCAACGCCGATGATGCCCCCCTGCTGGCCGCCGGCGGGGCCGCCGGTCGGCACCTGAGTCACAGGGCGCCCGGGCTGCCCAAGTTGCGGCACGGTGCCGCCTCCCTGTCTTGCGCCAAGCTGGTTAAGACCCGCACTCGGCGCATTCGGCGCACCCGGTTGCGCGGCTGCCTGCTGATTGGCGTACAGGACCTGGAACTCGCCGTCCTTCGTCATCGGATCCTTGTACTTCTTTCGCAGGAAGTGTTCGTTCATGAGGATGTCGATGTTCGGCGGGAACGTATTCGCGTACTTGCGCTGGAACAGGGCGATGGCGCGTGCGTATTGCTGGCCCCGGAAAATGAGCTCTGCTTCCTTTTCGCGCTTCACGGCGGTGCTCCACGCCGGAAGCGCGACGGTCAGGAACACGGCCATGATGGTCATGCCGACGAGCAGCGCCGCCATGGCGTAGCCGCCGGTATCCCTCGCGCGACGTGCTGCGCCTTTCATGATCGGGACCCTACGGATTGATCTGTGTCTGGCCAGTCGCCGTCCGACCGTCGGAGGTCTTGACCGTCACCTTGACGGTCCTGATGGCGGAATTCTCTGCGTAGAAGTGCTGAACCACGTTGCCAGACGTGGTCGCCGTCGAGCCATCGTCGAAGTCCCACGCGTATTCCACGACGTCAGCCGCACCTGTCACGTTCGCGGTGAGGGTGAATGGTACTTGGGCGTTGGACGCCGTCCCCTTCGCCGCCGTAATCGTCACGCTGAGCGGAGCGCGGGGAAGCACCACGACCGTCGTGCTCGTCGACGAGGTCTCCCCGTTGACATCGGTCGCCTGAGCGGTGGCCGTGTAGGCATTTGGACCCGATCCTGATGGGCCGCTGTATGTGTGCGTCACAGTTGTGGCCCCGCCGGAGAGATTTCCAAGACTCTGGGACGTTCCGTCACCGAAGGTCATGGTGACGTCACGCAGATTGCTCGTGCCGGTTGCCTTGGTGACGGTGAATAGGACGGCGGCCGTGTTGCCGACGCCTGGCTGAATCGAGGCGCAATTGGTTCCCGTCCCGGACGTGGGCGCGCACGTAATTGAGACTCCGGGCCCTGCCCGCACGTCGACGATCAGAGCGGTACTGGTCTTGGTGCCGGCGGTCGCTGTCACGGACGTCCTCTGGGCCGTTGTCAGCACCGTTCGCGCCTCACCGTTGGTATCAGTGGACGTTGTCTGCGCCGTGAGGACGCCCTGGTCGGCGTTGAAGGTCACGGGAATTCCCTGGAGGCCATTCCCGCTCTCGCTCACGACGGTCGCGATGAGCTCCACGGGCCCGCCATTCGGTCCGACGGTGCTGGGATTGGCCCGCACCGTAATTGCGTTTACCGCCGCAGCGCCAATCGTGATCTGCACGGCGTTGGTCGCGGTGGTGGTTCCGGTGCCCGTGCCGGTTGCCCCTCCCGAAATCGCGCGAATGTCGGCGACCCCTGATGACGTGCCGGCCATGAATGTCGCGACGGCGAGTCCATTCACCGTCTGTGTTTCAGCCGGCTGGACAGTCCCGAGCGTCGTCGTAAAACGCACCGTCGTCCCGTTCTGGACTGGAGTGCCGCTCGATTCGGTGACAAACGCGGACAGTCCGGTGCTGCCGTTCAACGGAAGCACGCGCGTCGACGCCGAGAGGGTGATCGTGGAATTCGTCGGCGCGAGCAGCGGCACTCGGTCGCAGGCTGCCAAGCCGACCGCGAGTACCACCATCGCCATGAGCGTCGATCTGTCCCTCATCAGTCCCAATCCGCGTAGTTCGTTCCGTCTATCGCCTTTTGATCGGATCCGCTCCTGACATCGTATACGCCGGGATCGGCCGTCGGGTTGGTCGGGTCGGGTTCCGACGGGATCGCGCGCCAGGTGTCCGCCGAGTTCGTGAACGGATCCACTGGAATCGACCGCAGGTATTTCTCGGACACAAGTGAATCGAGGGTTACCGGGTACTTCCCCTTGTCCGCGTAGTACTGATCGATCGCGTCGCGCATTCGAAACAGATCCTCTTTGAGCACCGACTCTTTCGCGCGGATCACGCTGTTGGTGTACACCGTGAGGCCGATGCTGGCGAGGATGACGATCAGCGACATCACGATCATCAGCTCGATGAGCGTGAACCCTGCACCGCTGCGATGGCGCGAGGATGGCATTACCAATCCCGGTATTTGGTTCCATCGAGCGCCGTGCCGTTGGCCTTCGAGTACACGTCGAACACGTTCTGACCGCCCCACGACGTCGAGTCCGGCTTGTCTTGATACGACCGGAGCCCCCAGTCGGTGCTGTTCGTCATGGGATCGATTGGAATACGGCGCAGATACTTCAGCTTCACGCCGGTGGCGTCGCCCGCCCTCGCGACGCCCTCGACGAGCGTGTCAAGGTCGGACGGATATCCCTCGCTCCCGGGACTCAGCTCGGTCGTCGGAATCTGGCCGGTATCAACGCCATCCTTGAACTTGTCGATCGCCGTCCTCATTTCGCGGAGGCTGCGCCGGAGTTCCCCTTCTCGCTGCCGCTGCGACGTCACCTGCGCGAGCGGCAGGACCGCCGACGCCAGGATGAGCAGGATGGTGATGACCACGAGCAGCTCGACGAATGTGTAGCCCCGATCCGGCCCCTGCCTCTCTGCCGCCAATCTTCGGATCCAGGTATCGGTCATTTGGTCCGGCTACCGAACTGTGATCGCCGGCACCGGCGTGATCACCAGCGAGGCTGGTGTCCCACCGGGCGCCGTTGCGGTTCCCGTGATCGCAAGATTCGCCGCGCCACCGCCGACGGCATCGAAGAGCACGGCGGCGAGCAATCCTGTGCCGGCCACGCCGGTCGCATCGGCGGTCCGGAGAATCACGATATCGATCCGGCCAGACGCCGCATCGACTTGCTGCGTAAAGGCAGCTTGCGCGCCACCGGCACGCATGAAACTCCCCTCCTGGACCGCACGCACCCGCAGCGCTGACGGGTTGAACGTGATCGTCAGCGACAGGCCCGACAGGCGCGACGCATTCGTTGCCGACACGGCCACCGTGTACGGCCCTCCGCCGACGCGGAAATCGGTACCAGGCGGCGTCACGACGATCTGCGCGCCACCGCCGGTAATCGGCGGTGGCGCCGGGGGCGTCGCGGCCGGTGCAGGCGGCGGAGGTGTACCCGCGGCTGCGCCTTGAGGCGTCACGGCATTAGGGTTCGCAGGCGCGGGCGCGGCCGGCACCGCCGTTGTGCCGGGAATCGGCCCGCTTCCGGGCGGAACGATAGAGACGCCGCCACCGCCAGCAGGCAGCTGTGGCACGACAGCGCCGGCAGGCGGTGCGGGTTGCGCCACCGCCGGCTCGGGTTGAGGGGCAATCAATGGCGGCGGACCACCGAGGCCGAGATTCTGCTGTGTGCCGATAAAGATCGGGCTGATGTCGGAAGCCGTGATCTCCTGCGTGCGAACGATGCGAGGCGTCAGCAGCATGACGATGTCGGTGGTCCTGACTTCGTTGTCGTTCGAAGCGAACAGCTTGTTGAGAATCGGAAGGCGGACCAGGCCCGGCAGACCCTGCAGCGCTTTGCGCTCGTCTTCGCGAAGCAGGCCCGCCAGGAGATTCGACTCTCCATCGCGAAGACGCAGCCGCGTCGTGACGCGGCGCGACCCGAACGAAGGAAGGTTCTGGCCGGCAATGTTGACGTCGGTTGAACGCGTGCTGTTCTCGACCAGGATGTCGAGGATCACGTCGCCCTCGACGGTCACGCGGGGTGTCATCTCGACGTTGATGCCGACATCCTTGTAGGTGAACGATGTCAGCGGATTGGTGTTCGCGCCCCCGGTGGCCAACGGTGTGAAAACGGTCGATGGAATCGGAATCTGGTCACCGAGGTTCAGCGTAATCTTCTGCCCCTCTGCGCCCCGTAGCTGCGGTTTGGCAATCAGCTTCGTCTCAGTATCGCTCTCGAGGAAGTGCACGATGGCGGACGGCACCGCTAGATAGAAGTCGGCGGTCGAGATGCCGCGGGTGATCGTGTTCGCGTTGAACGGCTGGGGTGCGAACGTCGTTGTGGCGCCCGTCCCGCCTCGCGGGTCGGTCTCCGGCGAGAAAACGGTGCCAACCGTGTAGTTACTCAGGTCGACGCCGAACATCTTCGCGCGGTTGCGGTTGATCTCCAGAATCTGCACGTCGATCACGATTTCGGCACGCGGCTTGTCGTTCGACTCGATCATCTTCTCGATGATCGACGCGACGGCTGTCGTGGCGCGGATGGTGATCGTGTTGCTCGTCTTGTTCGGCGCGATCATCGGCTGGACGGCCATTGCCGGCACGCGGATGATCGTGTTGATCATCTGCGCCAGCTCCGTTGCGTCGGCATGCGATACGTAGAACGTGCGAATGACCTGCTCCTCGTAATTCGCGCGTTTCTGCGGGTTGTCCGCGATCACCATGATGGTGCGGTCGTTGATCACCTTGTAGAAGAGCTGGTTCGCCGACAGGATCTGGGTGAGCGCCTGCTCGAGGGTGACCCCGTTCAGTTGCACGGTGTACGCCCGATCCTGGTAGTCGCGGTCGTACGTGATGTTGATGCCCGTGGCGTTGGCGATCGTGTTCAGGATGTCGCGGATGCTCGTGTTCTCGAACCGGATTCCTGGAAGCACTTCGGTCAGCTTGATGAGCGGAGGAGGCCCTGCCTGCCGCGCCTGCTCGCGCAGTTGCGCGATGTTGTTTCGTGGCTGCGCCTCGTACTGATCGCGGATTCGCCGCTCGATTTCCGTGACCTTTGCGGCGAGCTGCCGGTTCGGCGGATCGAAGTCGCTGGCGCGGCGATACTCGCGGAGGGCCGCCTCGAGCTCCCCGCGCGCTTCGAACAACTGCGCCTGGTTCAGGTGCTGATGCGACGCGTTGATCATCGCGCGCTCGAGCGCGATCTTGTAGTCGGCCCGGTCCGGCGACTCCTGCACCGCACGGCGGTAGTGCTCGACGGCCGCATCCCAGTCGCCGATGCGCGACGCGTTCTCGCCTCGTCCGAACGAGCGCGAGGCCCCGCACCCGGACGCGGCCAGCGCCAGCGCGATGACGAGGATCAGCATCACGGGACGGATCATCGCCATCGTGTGCACACCGGGAGCCGCGGCTGGGTGTCGGTATGAAAGCATCATTGTCCAGAGAGCCGAATGGTCTGTCGGCCCCGTCCATCTGCGTAGGCGAGATCCGCTGACTCGACACCGATTTTCAGGAGGCGGTAGCGCCCATCGATGATAGCGCCTTCTTTTCCGTTGATGATGTTGCCGCCGCTGTCCCTGAAGACCGCGACCGTGCCCTGCGCCGTGTCGAGCACGCCGATGTATTTGAGCGCAATCGGCGGCGGAGGCGGCGGTCCTGGAGGCGGGGGCGGCGGTCCCACGATGACGGGTGCCCCGCGTCCGGGGCCCGCGCTCGCGCGCGGTGACGTGGTTGGCACGGCCCTCTGCTTGAACTGAAACGGATTCCGCGTCGACGGCTCGAGGCCGGTCTGAGCAGTCTTGAGCAGCTCCAGCTTCACGTCGGCGACGGGCTGAGCACTCGGGGCCGCGGCTGCGGCGGTCCGCGCGGGAGTGGACCGCGCGGGCGCGGGCCCGGCGAGGATGTCGCTCCGTCGGGCAATGACCGCGCCGATCGCCACTGCCAGGATCGCAGTCAGCACGAGGAGCTCGCGCGAGACTCTTTTCGTCATGGCGTGACGTTCTCGATGGTCGTGTCGCGGTAGTACGTCGACAGGTGCACCGTGACGCTCAGCGGTCCGCCTTCGGCGCCTTCACCGAGCGCCACGTTATCGATGACAACAAACTCGGGCGACGTCTCGAGCTGGTGGATGAACGCACGCATGTCGGTGTAGCTGCCCGCAAGCACCATCTCGATCTTGAGGCGCGTCAGCGTCCGGTTGCGCTCGGAGACGGGCTCGAAGCTGGAGTGGAGGAACTTGAGATTCGATTCGCGCGCCAGCTGCGCCAGCCGGAGATGCGTCAGGCGCCGGGCTCCCGCGAGATCCGATGGCAGCACGTCTTTGTAGAAGGTCGCAAGCTCCGTCGCCGCGCGATCCTTGCCGCTCAAGGTTCCCGCAGCCTGGGCATGGTCGCGCTGCGCCGCAAGGAGCTGCTCCTCGGCGTTCCGGTCACGCTGTTCGATGTTCGCCACGCGTTGCGACAGTGGATAGACCACCGCCGCGTACACCACGACGTTGATGCCGAGTGCAATCGCCAGCGGCAGGACCACGCGGCGATGCTCGTTCATCGCCCGTCGAACAAGCGTCATGCCGTGCACCTCATCACCCACGGGGCGCACCCTCGGTGACGTACGTTCCCTCGATCACCGCTTCGAGGAGCCCCTGTTCGTTGGTTTGTTCCTGGAGTGGGGTGACGTCGCGGAAGGTGCCAGTCTTCTCCAGCGCCTCGATGAACGCGTCGAGATCCTCGGCGCGTCGTGCCTGTACCGTCATGCCGACCACGAAACTGCCGTTCACCGCCAGGCGCGGCTGCACGGCCATGATGCGGACGTTTTCAGGCAACGTCTGTTCGAACTGGCCGAACAGGTCCGTCCACGAGAACGCGCGCTGATCGATGATCCCGTTCGCTTCGCGGGCCGCGTTCGCGACGATCTCGAGCTCCTTCGTGTTGATCTGCGCGCGGATCGCGGCGGCCTGCGTTCGAAGACGCGCGGCCTCCCGTTCCGATTCCAGGGCGCGCGCCCCAAGCGACCGCTGGCTGTCCGTCAGCCGAATCAGCTGAACGGCATTGAACAGCGTGACGGCGAGCACGAGCAGCGCCAGCGCGGCCAGCGCGAGCTGGACTGCGCGCCGGTTGTAGAACGGCCTCGTCGAGAGATTGGTGTGCAGCATCAGGCGCTCACCGCCTCTCGGCGCGTGCGAAGCATCATGCCCACCAGGGGCGCCAGCACGTCCATCAGGTCCGGCGTGACCGAGATCCTGTCGGTGAGCGCCGCCGTGCGCGTCGGATCGATCGACTCGACGGACACGCCAAGCCGTTCCTCAAGGCTCCGCCGCGCCGCCTCGACGGACCCGGGAATACGGCCGCTGCCGCCGAGGAACACGCGGGTAAAGCGCTGCCCCGTCAATCGATCCTCGTAGTACATCGCGGTCTGATGGACGAGGTCCGCAATCGATGCTTCATCCCCCTCGGCACGGTTGCGGAAGAAGATCACATCCCCGCCGCGCATGATGACGATGGAGGTGTAGTCGGGCCGCAGGTGGACCACGAGCCAGTCGCCCGTCGGAGCATCGTCCGACCCGAGGAAGAGATTCACGACGCTGAGCGTCGCGAGATCCACGAGCCCGGCGTAGACGTTCAGGTCGGCGCAGACCGCTTCGTACTCGGCGATCACATCGCGGCGAGCCGTCACGACGAGGAACTCCGCGCTGCCATCCGCGCCGCGAATGCCCGGCGTGAACGTGACCGATGCGTCCTCGATCGGAAACGGCGAGGCCTTCTTCATCTGCCAGCGCACCAGCTGATCGAGATCTTCGCGACGGGCAGGAATCGTCTCGAACCGCACCAGCGAGGCCTTGGTGGCGAGGTCCGGAATCACAAGCGCCACGCGGCGGGGGCGCGCGTCCGCCCGTTCCAGCGCGATGCGCAGCGCAGCCGTCACGGCGGGTCGATTCAGGATGTTCGTCGAGGTCAGCGAGGCGACCACGGATCCCGGGGGGAGCGGCACCACCGCATAGCCCTGCACGGCCAATCCGCGGCCGCGCTCGGTGACGACCGCCACCGATACGTGATCGGCGGCAATCTCAACGGCCGCATCGGGCGGTGGGCTCGCGAGCCATGAGGCAAAGAGGCTCATTCGACGAAGGTCACCTTGTTGATCTCTCGCAGCGTTGTGAGGCCGTGCAGGACTTTTTCGATCGCCGACTCGCGCAGGAAGCGCATCCCTTCCTCGTGCGCAGCCTTCTTGACTTCGGAGTTCGGCCGTCTGTCGAGGATCATCTCACGGATGCGATCGGACAGATCGAGCAGTTCGCAGATGGCGGTTCGCCCCTTGAAGCCCGTTCCGCCGCACTCGATGCAGCCCGCGCCTTCGTAGAACTGGTGCTTCTGCGCCAGCGCGGGGTCCAGGGCGGACTCCTCCAGCAGCTTCAACTCGATCTTCGTCGGCCGCTTGCAGTGCGTGCAGATGAGGCGAACCAGCCTCTGCGCCAGCACGCAGTTCAAGGCGGAGACGAACTGGTACGGCTCGACGCCCATGTTGAGGAAGCGTCCGAGCACGTCGACGACGTTGTTGGCGTGGACCGTGGTGAAGACCAGGTGGCCGGTGAGCGCCGACTGGATCGCGATCTGCGCCGTCTCGGGATCGCGGATTTCGCCCACCATGATCTTGTCGGGATCATGGCGGAGGATCGAGCGCAGGCCGCGCGCGAACGTCAGCCCCTTTTTCTCGTTGATCGGAATCTGCGTGATGCCGCGAAGCTGATACTCGACCGGATCTTCGATCGTGATGACCTTGTCTTCGATAGACTTGATTTCCGACAACGCGGCGTAGAGCGTCGTCGTCTTTCCAGAACCGGTCGGCCCCGTGACGAGCACCATCCCGTACGGCTCCCGGATGTACTTGCGGAACCGCCGCATCTCCTGCTCGGGGAAGCCGAGGATATCGAGCTTCAGCTCGGTGAACTGCTCGCTGATCGATTCCTTGTCGAGAATACGAATCACCGCGTCCTCGCCGTAGACGCTCGGCATGATGGAGACGCGGAAGTCGATCGTCTTGCCGGGCATCCGCATCCGGAAGCGGCCATCTTGCGGGACGCGCTTCTCGGCGATGTCGAGCTCCGCCATCACCTTGATGCGCGAGATGATCGGGCTGTGAAACTCCTTGGCGATCGGTCGCATGGCGGGTTGCAGCACGCCGTCGATCCGGTACTTCACGTACACGGCGTCATCGCCGGTCTCGATGTGGATGTCGCTCGCGCGCCGCTGGATCGCGGTGAACACGGTCGAGTCGACGAGCCGGATCACGGGGCTCGTGTCGCTGGTCAGGCGATCGACGGTGAGGTTCTCCTCTCCCGTGTCGTCCTCCTTGACGACCTTGAGTTGGAACCCCTCGGTCGCATCCTCGAGCACGCGCTGCGAGCTCTCGCTCTTTTTCAGGATCGACTGGATCGCCGACGGCGCGCCGACCGTGACCTTGATCGGCGTGCCGAGGATGACGCCGAGCTCGTCGATCATCGGCAGATCGGTCGGGTCGGAGACCACGATCACGAGCGATTTGCCCTCGCGGCGGTGCGGGACGAAGCCGTACCGCAGCATCAGGTCGGCCGGGATCGAGCGGAACAGCTCCTGGTCGATGCGGAATTCGTCCATGTCGACGAACTCCACGTGGTACCGCTCGGCCACCTTCCGGGCGCGCGCGATCTCCTCCGAGTAATCCTCGGGGGTCGCGACGAGATTGTTGGGATCGACAGTCGCCATCACGCTCCTACGACACGACGGAACTCAACTCGAACAGCGGCATGTACAGCGCCAGCACGACGAGCGCGATCACGGCGCCCATGACCACGAGGATGATCGGCTCGATGAGGGTGATGAAGCGCTCCACCTCCGTCTCGACGTCCTCGTCGTAGAACTCCGCCAGGCTGTTCAGCATCTCCTGCAGCGCGCCCGTCGATTCGCCGACCTCCACCATCTTGACGGCGACATCCGGGAACACACCACGTGCGAGCAGCGCCGCGGCAAAACTTTCACCCTCGCGAACCCGCTGGCTGACCTCGCCGAGCTCGAGCGCAAGATAGCGGTTGGTCATCGCCCGGCCCCCGATCTCGAGCGCGTTGACCAGCGGGATGCCTCCGCCCAGCAGCGTCGCCAGCGTGCGTGCCAGCTGCGCGGTCGCGAACTTTCGCACGGTCTCGCCGGCCCAGGGAAGCTGCAGCAGCCAGCGGTCCACTCGCGTGTGTTGTCCCGCCTGCTTCCACCAGCTCACCATCGCGACGACACCCGCAATCACGCCGATCACGATGATCGGAAAATTGCCGACCGCCGCGTTCGAGATGCCAACGATGACTCGTGTCGACAACGGCAGCTCTTTTCCGAACTGCGTGTAGAACTCCGAGAACGCCGGGACGACGCGAAGCACGATGATGCCGATCAGGAACAGCATCAGTGTCACGAGAATGATCGGGTAGATCAGCGCGGAGATGGTCCTGCGCCTGACGGCCCCGATGACCTTCTCATACGCAACGTATCGGCGGATGACTTCGTCGAGATTGCCAGACCGTTCGCCCGCCATCAGCGAGGCGGAATAGACGGGTGGAAACAGGCCCGGTTGCTCTCCGAATGCGTCCGACAGCGCGGTTCCGGCCTTCACCTTCTCGTAGACGCCGTCGAGAACGGCCTTGAACGTCGCGTTCAAGACACGCTGGCGCAGGATATCGAGCGACTGCACGAGCGGCATCCCCGCCTTGAGGAGGGTCGCCAGCTCCTGGTTAAATACGAGAAACTCCCGTCGCGGGATCGGCCGGCGGCTGGCACGTCCGACGCCGAACGCAGGCAGCAGGCCCCGGCGCTGCAGGGAGAGAACGAAAAGGCCCTTCTCTTCCAGCTCGCGCCGCAGCCGCGCCTCGCTCTCGGCGACGTAAACCGCTTCGATGATCTCGCCGCCGGCCGTCCCGAGCCTACAACGGAATTCCATCGTAATAGTCTGATTTATCGACCTTTAGGTCCTTCAAATTATATCGGGGTCAGACTCGGAAACGGGATGACTCAGGGCCGTGAGTCGTCCCGTTTCCCGAGTCTGACCCCGTTTTAGACCGCAATGACCACATGTGCGGCCGGGACCGGAGCCGTCAACTCCGATTGAGGAGGCGAAGAATTCGGGTGACGTAGTTCTGTGTCTCTTTGAACGGCGGCACGCCGCCGAAGCGATCCACCGCCGCCTCGCCCGCGTTGTACGCGGCGAGCGCCAGCGCTAAATCATAGCGAGCCAACAGCTTCTTCAGATGCTGAATGCCTGCGTCGAGATTGACCTTGGGGTCGAACAGATCGAGCGCGCCGTACTGCCTGCCGGTCGCGGGCATGATCTGCATGAGGCCGCGCGCCCCTTTTGGCGACACGGCGCGGCTGTGATACGCGGACTCGACCTGAATCAAGGCGCTGACGACACGCGCATCGACACCGTGCTTTTTGGCGGTTTTCGTAATCAAATCGCGGTACTGCTCCGGGATGGCCGCCGGCTCGAGAATCGCCCGGGCGAAAGGCAGCGCTTCCAGCACCTCTTCGGGGTATTCGATTTCGTCTGGTTCGACTTTGGTGATGAGCGTCCGGTCGCAGCGGATTTCTCCGCCACTACGCAGGTGCAGGACGAGCTCGTTGCCGTCGGACCGAATCGCTTTGACGGACATCGCCCGCCCGGACTGGAAAAAGACGAGCTCCGCGCGTGCCGGCGCCACGGCCGTTATCAACACAAAGAGGGCGGAGAGGATGAGCTCCCGGCGCATCGAAGTCCAATTGTAAGCGCTATTTAGCCTGAACGTAAGCTCTGAATACACGGATCCCCAGCTCACGGCCGTCCGAGTTCTTCAGTTGAGTAATAGTCGCAGGCACAAAGGTCTTATCGACCGTAACCGCGACTTCAACCGTATCGGCGTCGCCAAGCTGGGCTGCACTGACTGGAATCTTGTGGAGTTCCCTCGATCCGGGCGGCAGGGTGAAGCTCTCGATGACGGCCGGGCCGATGCGCAGTTCTACACTTTGCTGCGCACCGAGCACTTGGACCGGCTGATCGCACTGGAAGTAGAGGATGACGTCGCGCTTGGGGTTGCGAAAGGCGAGCGTCGCGTTCTTCTTCGACCACTGCCACTCGATGCCGGCGTTCTCATCGGCCACCTCCGTTGCGTGCCAGCCGTCCTTGAAGACGACGTACAGGTTGTCGGTCTGCTGGCGGAGGTTGAACGTCCCCACTCCGTAAGCGCGCTGCCCCTTTGTCTCGCCCGTCAGAGGCAGGCGTGCGCCGCTCTTCGGCGAGAAGAGCCCTACTTCGACTCGTGTCTGCCCGACGTATGGAAACTTGGGAACGAACATGGTTCGTGAATATTCAATCGTCTGCCCCGACTTCCACTCACGCGTCGGCACCGCCGGCGGATGATCGTCGGTCCACATCAACTCCCCGTCGGTGTCGAGGAAATGGACGAACACCCAGTAGTCGTCGGCGAACGCGGGCGCGTTCGGCGCCACGACGAAGCGGTAGGCCATCTCGAGAGGCGTGCCGATCGCGGCGTCGGTCCGCTCGAGGGTCACGGACGGTGTCGCTACCGGCATCTCGGTATCCTGGGTTCCACCGCATCCGGAGGCAAAGACCGCGATCGTCGCCAGAAACACGCGCAGGCACACGGGATAACGGAGCATCGAGAGTGGAATGATACTCCGCCTTTCTGCTAGAGTGCGTGGACACTCATGGCATCTGAAGCGCTCGGAATGGTCGAAACGCGGGGGCTGATCGGCTCTGTCGAGGCGGCCGATGCGATGGTCAAGGCCGCGAATGTCGTGCTGGTCGGCAAGGAGTATATCGGCGCCGGCTACGTGACGGTGCTCGTGCGGGGCGACGTGGGCGCGGTGAAGGCCGCGACCGATGCGGGCGCCGCCGCCGCGCGCCGCGT
>Ga0070699_100001774_pt1 | contig 19648 bp, 16 predicted proteins | sample KBSK1503metaG_FD_65473 | JGI IMG/M metagenome (GOLD analysis project Ga0070699, IMG submission 65473) | Corn, switchgrass and miscanthus rhizosphere microbial communities from Kellogg Biological Station, Michigan, USA - KBS K1-50-3 metaG | ecosystem: Host-associated > Plants > Roots >... | reverse complement strand
CGGCCGGAGGCGCGGCGGTCTCGGCCGGAGGCGCGGCGGTCTCGGCCGGAGGCGCGGCGGTCTCGGCCGGAGGCGCGGCGGTCTCGGCCGGAGGCGCGGCGGTCTCGGCCGGAGGCGCCGTGGTCTCGGCCGGAGGCGCCGCGGTCTCGGCCGGAGGCGCCGCGGTCTCGGCCGGAGGCGCCGCGGTCCCGGCCGGAGGCGCCGCGGTCCCGGCCGGAGGCGCCGCGGTCCCGGCCGGAGGCGCCGCGGTCTCGGCCGGAGGCGCCGCGGTCTCGGCCGGAGGCGCTGGTGGGGGTGTGCCCCCGGCAGGCGGTGTCACGGGGGGCTTTGCCTTGAAGCTCTTGATGAGAGAAATCACCCCGTCGACGACGGCCGAGACAAACCACAGAATGGCCACCAGCAGCAGCGCGAGGGCCATACCGAGCGCGCTCGCGGCTACCGAAACGTAGTCTCGGTCCTTCTCGGCGTCGGTTTGCGGAGTCGAATACAGCTCGAGGAGGTTCCTGATTACATTCACGCTCTCTGCCGCCAGGTAGGACTCCAGCAGTATCAAGCCGAGCGCTGAGGCGGCCTCCAGGCCCAAGAGGGCGCCGCCGGCCACGCCCGGCGCCGCGCCAATGGGCACGGTCACGATACCGCCCACGATGGCGCCGATGATGACCAGCAGGATCGTGACGTATCCCATGAGAAGCATGAGCGCGCTGTTGACCCGGCGCCACAACGCGATCGGGAAATCAAGTAGTATGAGAAGGTTGGACCACAGGTCAGCGAAGATTTCCGGGAATTCCCAGCGCGGAGTGAACAGTTTGTTCGCCGTACTGGCCCAGTCGGTGTCCCAGAGTTCGCGGAATTCCTTGCGGATCGCGCGGATGGTCGCTGGCGGCCAGAACATGTTGACGATCGTGTCCAGCAGCATCTGGCCGATATTCAAGCCGGACCACGCTGCCTTGATCGCCTTCCACAAGCCTTCGGAGACTTCGTAGCCGCCGGCCCGGCTTCGGGCGGGCTTGCTCGTATCCGGAAGTCTTTGCACGGTGAAGTCCGGGCCACCCGGGCCCGGCTCGGCCCCGAAGTTTTCCTTGATCTTCTCCTGCACTACCTCATTCGCCTTGGGGGGCGCTTCAGCGTTCAACTCCGCAGCAAGCTTGTCAATGTGCGGGCGGATGTATCCGATCGGGTCGGCGGCCACCGTCTCGATGAACTCCCACGCGTCGGCGATCGCCTTGACGGTGCTGATGACGGTGTCGATGGCGAACTCGGTAACGTCCTTGACAAAGCGCTCGATCCCCCCCAGGATGCGGTCGGCGTACTCCCGCAGCCGTCGGAGCAGGTCGGTGATGAAATCCCGGATCTCCTCCCACAGCACGCGGACCTTGTTATAGAGCCACCAGGCGCCGGACTGCACCGATTTCGGCAGCATCCCGAAGGCCCAGCTGTCGAAGATGCCGTCGAGGGTATCGAACAGCCCGGAGACGAAGCCGGACACGGTGTCCCAGAGACCGGTGCCGATGCTGAGCACGCTGTCGATGGTGGTCTTAATGCCCTTCCATACCAGGGTGACGCCGGACTTGAGCAGGTTCCAGGCGGTGGCGAGCAGGCCGCCGTTCATCAGCTTGACGGCGCTGGTCAGGAACTCGGCGGGCGATGTGACGCGCTCGAGCAACGCCTTCAAGCCATCGTTGATGGTGTCGAAGGAAGATTTCGCGAATTCCTTGATGGCCGCGTACTTGGCCTCGAGCCAGTGGACGCCGGTCATGACGTGGTCCTTGATGCGTTCGTAGACCCACTCGAGACCGGCGACTACCTGGTCCTTCACCCACACCGCGGAATCAACGGCGGCATCCTTGACTACGCCCGCCGCGGTCTTGATTCCGCTGATGCTCGGATCGAACTCATAGTCGGTGAACGGGATGCTGAAGTTGTACCAAGCCGCCTGAATGTCGGGCGTGCCGCCGATCGTGGCGGTGTCCTGTACCTCATTTTCTCCGACATTATTCAGCTGCGAGTCAGCTGGGCCGGAAGATTCCCGACGGACGTCAGTGCCCTGTTGTATGACGTGTGTCAGTTCATGTGCTAGAAGGCCGCGGTCTTGGACGTTCCCGTTTCGGCCCAGCCAGATATGCTCCTTATGGGTGAACGCCTGCGCGCCGAGGCTTTCCGAGTCCGCCCGGTCCTGCTCGTCGTCATGCACCCGCACTGCGGAGAAATCCGCGTTGAACATCGTCTCCATGTCATCGCGCACCGGCTCGGGCAACGGGCGGCCGCCATTCGGCGACCTGATGCGACTGTCCAATGACGCATTTACGGCCTGACCGGAACCGCTCCGGAACGAGGCGCGCGACACGATCGGAGCTGCTTCGGGAGCAGCGTGAATATCCCGGCCAGAAGAGGCACGAGCCGCGGTTCGGTCCGCCTCCTGTTCCAGTGGGTCACCGGGCGGGCCGACAGTCAGTTTCATTTGCACGCTGCGCGGCGTCGGCTCGTCCCCCGGCCCGCCGCCACCGCCGGTCCGGGCAACAGGGTCCGGCAATCCGGCCGGCGGTTCCGGCTCCGGGGAGCGGGTACCGTCGGCCGCCGACGCCAAGATGGGTCTCGTGGCCAGGTCGTGCGCGAGCGGAGTGACCCCCGTCGGCCGGGTATCCCGCTTAGTCGGGGGCTCCTGCTTGGGCGTCGGCTTGACCAGGCTGCTGCGTGCCTCTCGAGCACCACGGGTCATTGCGCCCTCCGCCAGAACCTGTCCGCCGGTGACGGCGGTCCCGTTCAGCTCAGCAGCGAGTCGTCACAGGTGCGTCACGCGTAAATCGCAGCGGCCGGGCGCCGGTGATGCAAGCGGCTGCTACCTCGGCGGCGGGCAGAGCGGATCGGTGACCGCTGGGAGGGGGTTGACGCCGGCTGGAGGGGGCGGGGCCGCCGGCTGCACCGCGTTCACCAGGTCCTGGCCGAGCTGCTTGTCCGTCTTTATACCGCCGGGGTCGGGCTTGAAGAGCTCGGCCGTGACGTCGTCCTGCACGCCGAGGAGGTCCAGGAACGTCTGCTTGTCGTGGTCGGGCGGCGTGTCGGTCAGCGAATTGATGGGCGTGCTCTGCAGCGTCGACAGCAGGTGATTGACGGCCTGGGTCGGCGGCCAGCAGAACTTGAGCAGCAGCATCCACCAGAGCTGGAACGCGAAGACCACGATCGGCAGGAACAGCGACAGCACGAACGTGGCCACGATCGTGATGAGCTCGATCGCGAAGCTGCACGTCTCGGCGGAGTCACCGCCGGGAGCGCCACCAGCTCCCGCGCCCGGGATCTTGCCGAGCGCCCCGGCGGGAAGCTGCGAACCGGCTGGTCGTTCGAACTCCACCCCTCCTCCCGAGGGGCCATCGCCTGCCCGGGCCGCGAGGGCGGCGAAATCGGGCAGCCGGACGTGAATCCGCCGGTTGGCGGTGCCACTCGGATCGAAGAACGCCGCGAGCCGGTAGGGGACGCTGGGCCCGCTCCAGGTGACGATCCGCGGGCAGGACTGGCGGGGCGGCGGCTGGGACCGCCGTGCCACGCACTGCAGCACGTAGGTCGTGTGGTCATCGAGCTTGGGCCGGTTGCCGAGATCGAGCTCCCCGGAGTAGGTCGGGATGACGCCGAACCACAGGGAGCGGGTCTGCGCGGGCAGGCAGCCGGCCGCGCTCGCGGGGATGCGCCACATCGGCAGTTCCTGCTCGGGATCCGCGGGAACGGGGTCACCCGGCTTCAGCGGAACGGGCTGCCAGTCCCCCCGTCCCCCGGCCGGGGCGTACCAGCCTTCCAGTACCTGCGTGATGTCTATCTTCTTGATCAGGTCGGCGTGCTTGGCCTGGAATGCCGCCAGCTTGGCCGCGTCCGGTCCGTTCAGCCCGTACAGCGCGACCAGATCCTGGGCGGTGTCAAGGCTGGGATCGTTCGGCGGATAGTGATCCGGCGGCGGGTGGGGTGGCGGCGGGTCAGGGGGCGGGAAACCGTGGCAGAAGAGCTCGGTTGCCGCGGCCCGGGCGAGATCCTTGAGGTCCTTGCCGTTGGTTCCCGGATGGGCGAATGTGGTCCGCAGCCGGCGGACGACGAACTTCACCTCGACCGGGCCGGCCTGGGCGGGCCGGGGCAACCCCGGCGCTTCGCAGAACAACTCCACGGTGATCGCGTAGAAGCGGTGGTGGCTCGGCTGGTAGAGCTTGCGGACGCCCGATCTGGCCAGCACGAACGGGCTGAGCAACTCGCGCAGGGTCGGCTTGGCGCTCTTCACGCGCGGGACCGCGAAGGACCAGACGTCCTCGCCCGGATCGAACACGAGCGAGTCGCGCGGGTCGGCGACGACGCGCTGGACGAAGTCGTCGGTGTCGTATTTCTGGATCGACGGCGCGAACGACCGCGGATCGAACCGGTCGAAGCCGCCGCGCCCGCAGGCATACCACGGCGCCCGCAGCGCCATGCCGTGCACCTGACCGGTCACCAGATGTTCCCGGCGCCCGGCGTGTAGGCCGGCGACATGACCATCTGCTCGGCGATGAGCGTACCCACCTTGACCAGCCCGCTGAACGTGGCAATCGGCGCGTCCACCTTGACCATCGGCGCGGTGACGCTCATCGACACGTTCGCGGTGATCTCCACGTCCGTCGCGGTCAGCCGGATAGTGCAGCCCATGGCGTGCTTGACGGTGACCTCCTGCGCGGCATCGTCCAGCGTCACCTCGTGCCCGGAGGCCATCGTGAGGCGTACCTTGGGCGCGCCGAGGCTGTCGTCGAACTCCAGCCGGCTGTCGGCCCGCGAACGCAGCAGCCTGATGTTGTTCGCTGACTCGGGAGAATGCGGCAGCGACTCCTGGCCGTTCCAAGCCGACCCGACGATGTAAGGGCGGCGCAGGTTGCCCGCCTCGAACGCCACGACCACCTGGCTGTCCACTTCCGGCAGCGCGAGCAGGCCCTGGTCGCGGTCGGCGTACGGCGAGCACAGCGTCGCCCAGGCGCGGACATCGCGGTCACCGTCCTCGCCCAGCCAGGGAAACCGCACCTCGACCCGGCCGAGCGACTTGTCATCGACGATGTCCGTGACGATCGCCGGGTAGACGCCGAAGTACGACGGCGCGGAGCCATCCGGCGGTTCGGGCAGGGCCATCAGGCCACCTCGTTCAGGGTCGCGCGCTCGGCCTCGAACCGGGTGCGGAAGCCGCGCCGCAGGTCGAAGGTGTGCCGCACCCGCGTGACGTAGTAACCACCGCCGTCGAACGGCGCACCCACCAGGTTCAGCGTCAGCCGGCTGCCCACCACGAGGTCCGGGGTCCCGTTCGTGGTGCCGCAGACCGTGACGAACCGCCGGCCCCGGCGCAGCATCTCCGCGGACGCCCAGGCGTTCGCCTCCTCAGAGGTCAGGGCGACCTCGCGAACGCGCATGGTGGTGCTGTTCCCCAGGGCCCGGGCCACCAGGCGGGAGCCGGTCCGGCCACCGGACACCTCCGCTTCGATGGCGTCCGGGCCGGCCCGCTCGTGGATGACCTGTTTCTGATCGGCGTCGTATCCGGTCACGATGACCTCGCTGCGCTGGTGGGCGAGGTCGGCGAGCAGGCGGACCGACAGCAGTTCGGCGCCGCGGACCAGCGTCACCTCGGTGGCGCGCCGGGCGGGCCGGGTCCGGAAGTTCAGGGTCTGGCCGCTGCACCACAACTCCGCTTGCACCAGCCTGCCGCGTTCCCGCAGGAAGGCCAGATCACTCTGGTTGAGCTGCTGGACGACGTCGTAGCGCGGCCCGTCGGCCGACACGTCGGACTGCAGCCCGTGGTCGGCCGCGATGGCCTGGGCGATGTCCGCGTCGGTCACCTGGCTGTAGGTCCGCAGCCGCCGCGTCATCCGCAGCCGCATGAGGGCATCCTCCGCCAGGACGACGACGGTCGGCGGCTCGCCGTCCGCCAGAACCAGCTCGATCGCGGACACCACGCCATCGAAGACCCGGCGCTGCGCATCGTCTGGGCCCAGCGCGACGACGAGGGTCCGGCCCAGGTCGACGGTTGTGCCATCGAGATGACGGAGGCGGTCCTGGGGACCCGTCGCGCCCGAGTCGACGGCCACCAGGTGCACCTCCAGGGTGCGCAACCCCTCGACCCCTTCACTGACCTCCAGCCGCACGCAATCCCGCGCGAGGTCACGGCAGAGATCGCCATCGACCGTGAAGACCGGCGAGGCCATGGCCAGCGGCGCCTCAGTCATCGAAATCCACCGCCGCCACCCGCCGGGCCAGGCACTTCGCCCGGCGCCATGCCTCCTCCAGCGCTTCCCCCGGTTCCCCGCCACCACCCCCGGTGCCGGCGTCCGGTCCCCCGCCCTGGCCGACGGCGGGCGCCAGTGTCACATCGGTGTGCAGCTCGTCGATGTGGACGCTCATGCGCAGCTACCTCCCGGTCTCCACCGCAGGCTCGCCTGGCGTCTCATGCTCGCCGGGGTAGCGTCACCGCCGCGTTGCCCGGGCGTCGCCGTCTTTCCCGGCGGAGGTTCGCCCGTGCTGGGCGCCGCCCGGGCCCGCAACGGGATCGACCTGCCGTAGCTGAGGGCGCGCCGGTCCGGGCCGTTCGCCTGGACTGCGCTGTGGTCCGGCGTGGTGGCGCCCGGGACGGCGAATGACCCGCGCGCCTGGGCCACTCCCTGGCTTGCCGTGGCCGCGGCCACGACATTGGCCGCGGCGCTGAGCCCGCGCGCCGCCGACAGCGCCAGGCCCGCCGCACGAGGATCCGGGCCGGCGGCGGCCCCGGCCGTGGCCACGGTCTGCCCGGCCAGGGCGTCACCGGGGGGGAGGTCCACGCCGAGCGCTGAGGCCAGCGCCGCCGGCGAGGTCGGGGCCGGCTCGGCGGCGAAGCCGGCCGTGAGCCCGATCCCGGCGCCGGCGAAGATCTCGGCACCGAGCTGAACCGGAGCGCCGGCCGGGAGCGACAGCGGGCTGTCAAGGTCTTGCATGGCCGCCCGCCAGGCATTCGGGTCCAGGCCCGTACGCGACAGTACGTCTTGCACGCTCTCGCCCGCCTGCGCCTGGACGATCTTCTGCGGTCGACTCGTGCCGCTGGAACCGGGTGCGGTGCCCGGAGGGGGTTCTCCCCCGCCGGAGGTGGTCGGGCTGGGCGGGCGACCTGGATCGGTGGCGGTCTTGGCGTCGCGGCTGCCGCCGCCTTCGACGTTCGCCTCGTACTGGAAGTTCTGTTCCTCGATCTTGACACTGACCTTGGCGTGCAGCGGTGTCCCGTCGGGAGCGAAGTAGTCGAGTTCCTCGACGATCTCGCCGATGAGGCCGTCGTAGATCAACGTGCCCCAGGCGAACCGGACCCCGGGCGGCGGGTCCTTCGGCTTGTCCGGCGGAGGTTCGACGAACTGGCGGACCAGGGCGGTCCAGCGCCGCACGTCGACGTACTGGCCGCCGCTGCCCTGCTCGGCGGTGTCGAATTCCAGGTCGAAGCTCAACGTCGAGTTTTCCTGGGCTGGGTGCTGGCGTTTCTGCGTCCCCGTCGTCACCCCGCCGCGGTCCACGTTGTTGCGCCGCGAGATGCGCAGCGTGGCGGGATTGAACTGCACGGGGATCGCGTCACCGTCGGTCTTCGGCGTCGCCTTGGCATTCTTACCTGAGCGGTCCAGCCCGGTGATGCGCTGGAGCGTCGCCAGCTCCAGGCTCATGGTCCCGGCTCCAGCACCAGGCCCTCATGGGCGATATGCAGCTCCTCGATGCCGATCTCCCCGGTCTTGGCGTTCAGCGACGGCCCCGCCAGCTTGGTGGGCAGGCCGCGCAAGAAGGTCCAGTGAGCCGTCACCCGCTGCTTGGTCGGATCCATCACCTCGATGATGCCGTCGTAACGCGGGACCGGGACGACGCCGGCCACCATGTCTTGCAGCCATTTCCACAGGCTCGTGTCCGCGTATCCCCCGTCGCCCGCGGTGAGCATGCCGCGCTTCAGCACGATCGGCTGCAGCTTCACGCGGCCGGCCCGGCGCACGATGCTGTCATTGCTGCCGCCCTCGAGGTAGTCGCGGACGTCCGCCTCGAGGTCGAGCCCGCTGCACTCGGCGAAGCCGCCGTCTCCGAGCTTGTCGGGGGGCCCGGCGCCGCGTCCGGCTGGCTGCTGCCCGGCCGACTGGCTGGCCACCGGCGGCGCGGCCGCGGCGCCCACCCGGGGCGCCGTGGGAGGCGGCCGGAAGAACCGCGTTCCCGTGCGCTGCCGGCCTTTCGCCTGAAGGAACGGCGGCGCGGACGTTGTCGGACCGGGCGACGCGCTGCGTATCAGCTGCACCTGGAACCGGAACGTCTGGACCAGCTCGCTCATTGTTCAGCCCTCGACCGCGACGGTGCCGTCCGCATCCTGCGAGACGCGCAGGATGAGGTACTCCACGGGGGAGGCGGGCGCCACCCCCACCTCGGCCACCAGCCGGCCGAGTCCCTGAGACCAGGGCGGGTTGAGGTTCTCGTCGCAGCGGACGAAGAAGCACTCCTCCTCGGTCGCGCCCGCGAACGCACCGCCCCGGTACAGGCCTCTCAGCAGCTGGGTCAGCGCGGCACGCAGCGTCCGCCGCAACTCGTCGGTGTGCGGCTCGAAGACGATCCACTGGGCCTGGCGTTCCAGCACGAGGCGCAGCATCGTCATCAGCCGGCGCACGCTGAGCTGCCGGTAGTCAGGATCGGTGCCGAGCGTGTGCCCGGCCGAGAGACGGAAGCCGTCCCGCTCCGGCCGGAACACGTTGATGTCAAGCAGGTGCAGTTCGTCAGCCTGCGCATCGGTGACCGCATCGGCGGCGGTCACCGCGACGGCGGCGAGCTCGTTGGCCGGTCCCCACGGGATTCCGAGGCGACGCTCCCGGTCGGCGATGATCCCGGCGGCGAAGGCCGACGGCGGTACGAGCGTGGCCCGCAGCTGCGGATCCTCCTGCGCCACCACGCCGAGCCATGGATGGTATGCGGCGGCGTAAGAACTGGTGAACGCCGCGCGCCACCGGGCGATCCCGCGCGCCGCGAGGCCGCGCGGCACGTCCAGCAGGGCGACGAACCGCCGCTGCCGGTCGGCCAGCGCCACCACGCGCTGCTGGCGCTGCAGGATTTCCGGCAGCTGGGTGGCGCCGTCGAGCAGCACCACCTCAGGCGGTGGCGCAGGGTAAACGACCGGCGTGGCGTCGGTGACGCACGGGGCGAAGCCGGGCGGCTGCGGCGCCGGCGGGATGACGACCGGGTCGCCCGGCACCGTGGTGCTCCACAGCAGGTCGGGCGCTGCGAGCAGGCCGGGCTCGGACACCAGCGACATCCGGTCGACCCCGTACACCGTGGGCCCGTCCTCGATGGCCTCGTCGCCGCCGACCGGCAGCAACCCCGGGTCGATCGTCCCGAGGAAGCTCTCGGCACCGACGCCCGTCCAGCGGTCCGCGCCCGCGCGGAGCAGCCGAGACACAGCGCTGGTGAGAAAGGCGTCCGGGGGCAGCAGCTCGTCCGGCCATGTGCCCTCCGGCTCGACCAGCCGGGACTCGGCGGTCAGCACGTCCGGAGCGAACCGCGGGTGCCCCCGGTGCAGGCCGAGCTGCGGATGCTGCTCTTCCCGCACGATGGCGGGATCGGTGTCGGCCACCGTGACCGTGGCCGCGATGAGCTCGGCGTCCAGGTCAGCCGGCGGCGTGGCACCTCCGGGTGAGGGCGCCGGATCCAGCACGGCGACCCAGCGCCTGGTTCCCGGCCCGGCGTCCCGCACCGCCCGTTCCACCACCCAGTGATAGGAGCCTTCGGCCGGCCGGCCGGGCCCGCGCAGCCGGATCAGCGTGCCGGGCGGGGGTGCGACACCGTCCGGCAGGGTCAGCTCGGCGCCGGACACCGCGGAGCGGAACCCGGCCACGACGTCGAAGTCCCACCGGATCACCAGCCCGCTGCCCCAGCTCCCCTCGTCGCGGGCGGCTAGGTCGACGTCCTGGCCGAGCGTCGCCTGCCGGCTCCCCAGCCGGACCCGGTGCACGGCCCGGGCCTGCCGCGCGGCCGGATCCGGATCCCGCGGCAACGGGGAGACGCGCAGCACATAAGCCCGGGCACCGCCCTGGGAGAAGAAGGCGGCCACCGCGTGAGGCAGCAGGCCGGGTCCTTCGTAGCCGCCGAAGCGCCAGAGATAATCCGCCCAGCTGTCGACCGCCACCGGGAGGTCGACCGGGCCCCGGGGAGCCGCGCCGACAAAACCGGTGACGTCGAGCCGCACCGGCTGGAAGGCAGCGGGCGGCCGCAGGACGGCGCGGTAGATGCCGGGTGCGCCGAGCCGCAGCCCGGTGACGGTCACAGCGACTCGAAGTCGATCTGCTCGGCGACCAGGTGCAGTTCCTCCATCGCGACCTCGCCGCCCCCCTTGCCCGCGAGGGTGGGCCCGACCCATTTCTTGGGCTGCGCGACCCTGAGCACCCACTGGCAGGCGGGCTGGCGCGCCTCGTCAAGCAGGACGACGGTGACCGTCCTGGGCTGGTAGTTACCCTCCCGGGTCGCCTTGAGCCACTCGAAGAGGCGCAGGTCACCGATGATGCCGCGCTTGAGCGTGACATCGTCCGTGGTGTTGGTGTTGGCGATCTTGCGGGTGTGGTTGTCCTTCTCGTTGCCGTTGCGGTACTCGGCGAACTTGACCTCGTTGCCGGCTCCGCTGAAGTCGGAGAAGCCTCCCGCAATCTGGTCTTCGCCGCCGGTATTGCCCAGCTTGACCAGGAAGTTGAAGGACGAGAACGGGTTGTCTCGCAGGCTCATGGCTTTGCTCCTGCCGGTAGGTAATCGGGTCAGCTGCTCTGGGCGTCGGCCGTCCACTGGCCGATGCGGAAGATGACGAACTCCGCCGGGTACGTCGGCGCCACGCCGATCAGGCAGATGAGCCGGCCGTTGTCGAGGTCGTTCTGGGTCATCGTGGTCCGGTCGCACCGGACGAAGAACGCTTGCTCGGGCCGGGTCCCCATGAGCGCGCCGGTGCGCCACACGGTGAGCAGGAAATCCGTGATGGTCTGCCGGATCGAGGCCCACAGCTGCTCGTTGTTCGGCTCGAAGACCGCCCATTGAGTTGATTTATCGATACTGTGCTCCAGATAGATGAACAGGCGCCTCACGTTCACGTACTTCCACTCGGGATCCGAGCTCATCGTCCTCGCGCCCCAGACCCGGTTCGCCCGGCCCTCGAAGAAGCGCAGGGCGTTGATCCCCTCGGGATTCAGCAGCGACTGCCGGTCGTATGTGACGTTGGTGACGAAGCGGGTGACCCCGAGGACCACCTCGTTCGCGGGCGCCTTGTGCACTCCGCGCTCGATGTCGCTGCGGGCGTAGATGCCGGCGACCGCGCCGGACGGCGGGATGTCGAGGGTCGGCGGCGGCAGGGCCGGATCGGGTCGCCGGGTCGGGTCCACGATCCTGAGCCAGGGGTAGTACAGCGCGGCGTATCTCGTGTCGAACTGCGCCCGGAATTCCCGCACCTCGGAGATGGAGCTGTCCTGCGGCGGGTCGATGATCGCGATCCGGTACCTGAGCCGCTCGCAGTGGCCGATGAGAGCATCTACCGTGTCCTTCTGCGCGCCTGCCCCGAGGTTGACGGTGTCCGGCATGGCCACGATGGCGATGTCGTCGATCTCGCCGAGTGCTTCTAGGCCGGTGGCGCGCGAGGTGACGTCGTCCGGGTCGGCCTGGGAGCCCTCGAAATCGGTGGAGTCGGGCGTGTTGCCGTCCGAGCCGCCGGTGAGGTACGTGCCCGCGGGTTCCTTCAGCGTCAGGAGCGCCGCGAGCAGGGCTCCCGGCGTGGGCGCCTGCTGCCCCGCCGCAGGGGGTACCTGTTCCAGCCAGACGAGGGAGAACTCGTCGGCCGGGTCCTCCGCCTGCAGCACGGAGAAGATGGAGCGGTGATTACTGTCTTTACTGCCGAGCTCGAGTTCGTTGTAGACGTCGCGCCGGTCCGTCCCCCACTCCACGGTGACGGCCAGCGTGATGTGGAACGCCGCCTTGGCGGGGTCGACCGTCTCGAAGCCTCCCTGCGCGGTGACGTAGCCCAGCACCTGCTGGTCGTTCCGGGTGACGATCTTGACGTTGGCGGCGACCGGATTCGTCGTATCGGGGATCACCGGCAGGGCGCCGTTCGCCGTCCGGTTGGCGATCTCGACGGCCGCGCCGGGCAGGACCCCGGTCAGCCCGGCGGGACCCATGACGTTCTTGCCGCGCCGGAAGGCGACCGCCACCCGGAACTGCGAGCCGACGGCCCCGGGCCAGCGGGCCCGCCACCGCAGCAGCGGCGGGCTGCCGGCCGGCTGGTTGCCGGGCGGCGAGATGCCGAGCGAGGCGAAGTTGGTCTCGGCGATGACGGGGTTGTTGCCCTGGGTCAGCTGGAACGAGAAGACCCGCGAGACGTACAGCCGGTGGCCGCCGTTCGCGAAGAACGCCCGGGCGGCCAGGGCCAGGAGGCACGGCTGGCCGCCGACGGTCAGCCCGCCGAACGCCCGCTCGTACTCCACGAAGCTGGTGACCGGGGCGGCTCCGGGCACCATGGTGATTCCCAGCGCCCGGTACGGCACGGGGCCGTACTCGGTCACGCCCGCCATCCCGAACGTGCTCGTCGGCACTCCCTCGATGGAGCGGGAGCGGAAGGTCGTCTCCTCGACATAGACGCCTGGAGTCAGGTATTCGGGCATAGGTGGACCTCCTCGGTCACGGCTTAGGGCGAAGTGATGTCGTGGGCGAAGGCGATCACCTTGCCGACGGTGAGCGTGACGACGACGTCCGGACTGCGCCGGTAGCCGGACGGCGGGGTGATACCGCGCAGCAGGTCGTTGTCCAGGTCCTGCGCGGTGGGCGGGGCGGACGAGCGGGTGACCGGCTCGACCGCGAGGTCGGCCAGCGGATCGCGCGGATCGACGGCGCCGGGATCGAGCGCGTGCACCCGGATAGCGACGTCGAAGGTCGCCGGCGCGGGCGGCGGGATGGCGCCGGTACCGGCGAGGATCAGCAGCGCCTGGCCGTGCTCGTCGCCGTGTGCCCAGGCAATCCGGTGTCCGCCGGTGCCGAAGACCTCGACACGGGCCCACCGGACGGGCACGCCGTCCCGGATGATGCGCAACTGGACCCCGGTCGCGCCCGGGGTGACCGGATAGGCGGGTCCGGGCAGCAGCCAGGGCAGCAGCAGCCTCGACTCCGCCGGTATCGGCCCGGAGGCCGGCGGCGGGACCGCGTCGGTGGCCTCCACCTCGGCCGCGGTCCAGAGCGGGATGACGAAGCGCCGGGGCACCCACCGTCGCTCCGGGTCGTCGACGCGGAGGGTAACCCGCGTCCGGTCCCGGTATCCGTGCCTGAGTACGAACGCGGCACCGGTGTCGAGCGGCACCGCGGGGAAGTTCAGCACCGGGTCCAGCGGCGTAGGGTCACCTCGTCGTCTAGGACGGGCAGCGAGCGTGCGCGAGGTCTCGAACCCGACCCGGATGCCGGAGGTCACCGGCCGGGCCGTCACGGCGTCGCGCGGCTTGACCGCGAGCGCGAGCCGGTGCAAGACATCCACGCACCCGGCCGCGACATCGATCTCGCGGCTGAGATCCGGCGGAACAGGCATCACGTGGCTCCTGACACGCCTGCCGCGACGGTCGCCACCCGGCCCCGCGTGCCCTGCGGCGTTCCGTCGATCCGGATGACCTGCGCGATATAAGGCAGGCAGAGCCGGTAGTCGGTGGTCAGCGCCTGGAACGCCTCGCTCATCGAGTCGAGGGCGACATCGTCCGGGACGAGTTCGACGTGATCCCCGGGCTCCCAGTCACCGGTGAAGTCGAGCAGCGGGCCCGTGAGGATGCTCTCGGTCTCGAGGATCCTGGCGGTCAGCCCGAGCCATTCCAGCTCGCTCTCGGCGAACTGGTCCCAGGCCGACAAGAGCAAGTGCATCCGGAGCGGAAGGCGCGGGATCCCGTCCCGGCTGGCCACGGCGGACCAGCCGGGCCGGGTTTCCCGGTCGACGCTGAGCCGGTAGCAGTACACGGAGACGGAGGGGTAGCGGATCACCGCGCTCGGGCTGCTGTTCACGAGATCGAAATCCGTGGTGCCCGCCAGCACAGCGTCCGGCCGGCGGCCGCTGGGGATCTCCTCGGCGAACCGCCGGTTCAAGAGCGCCACCACGCTGCGCCCCACTGCCGCGAGAGCGCGATAGCCGGCCATGTCCTGCATGCTCCGGCGTACGCGTCACCGCGGCGTCGCCGCCAGGAATCTGGCATGAACGGGCGGCGACGGCGGCCGGCGACGGCTGGGTGACACCGGGCGCTGCACACTCACCCTGCCGAGGACAAGGGAGAGAGCCATGACGAGCCTTGAGCAGACCGAACCGGCCAGCCAGCGGTGCGATGACTGTGAGACAGGGGAGATCGACGACCTCGCGTGCGCCGCCAAGGGGATCCAGAAGCAATCCGAGGTGACCAACGAGAGCCTCGTGCAGCTGGAGCCGTTCAAAACGCAGTTCGAGACGGCGCGCACCGACTACACCGGGGCCCGGGACACGGCCCAGGCGGACATCCTGGCGGCCTGGGCGCTGCTCGACACGATCCGCGAGCAGTTGCGGTGTCACGTCGAGGAGGAAACGCGCGAGCACCTGTGGCAAGCCCTGCGCAAGGTGATCCACGACATCCACGAGTGCGCCGGCGAGCCTGGATGTTGTGTCGGGGAGTGCCATTTCGACCCCGGCTACACCGGCGGTGACGATGACGATCACGGTCCGGATTCGGTGGCGGCCGGCGCCGAGCAGATCGCGCGCCTGGCGGGCCGGATCGAGAGGTACCGCAAGGACACGAAGAAGGCGTCAGACTGCTTCGCGGCGCTGATCAAGGAGCAGGCCGACCTGCCGGCGCGGGCCACGCAGTACAAGGCAGACCTCGATCAGCTCGAGGCCGACGTGGCCGCCGACGCCAAGCACCAGGATGTGGTCCGGCTGTGGGCCCGTCTGCTGGTAGCGAAGTATCACCTGGACAACATCTGGAAGGGCTTCCCCACGGTGAACTCCTATGTCGACTGCCTCTGCCGTGCCCTGGTGTGCACGCTACGCGGCTGGGAGGCCATCGCCAGGCTCGAGGGCACCAAGGCGGCGCTCGAGTGCCGGGAGGACGCGGAGGCCACCGCGTGCCTCCACAAGCAGACGGACACGGTCGCGGAGGTGCTCTCCGAGTACGACAAGCTCTGCCCGCCTCCGCGAGGCGGGGAGGAAGAAGAGAGCCGAGCTGAGAACTGGTAATCAGCACGTGCAGAGGGAGACGCGCCCGGCCCGTTCGGTCCTAAAATCTTTATTCCGAACGGCCGAGGTTTTGGGCCCAAGCCGTACGTTCCAGCTTCAGCGGGTCTTCGCGCACCTCGGACGGTTCGCCGAACGCCATGACCAGCCTGCGGCCTGCTCCGTGCGGCGCCCAGCGGAAGTCGTACGCCCAGGCCGAGCCGCCCGCCTCCGCCTTGGCCATGGCCAGTCGCTGGGCCGGGACTCGGAACGTCCGGTCGGTGACGGCCTGCCCCCACCGCGGCGCCCGGCCGCGGTCCGGCCTGACCAAGGTAGGCGGCGGCCAGCGTTGAACCCAACGTCGAGCCTGGGGCTTCGTTAACGCCGATCCGCGCGCTCTCGGTATCGCTGTAGGCCCGATCGATGACCTGCTGAAGGCCGCGCCGAAGCGGACGCCGGGGCAGCGGGGAGCCGCACGCATCCGGCCGTGCGAAGCCGGTGTTGCAGCGAGTAAGTATGCCGGGTATTATGCTGGACATGATGTCGGGCATGGTGAAGTCATGAGCGTCCCGCACGTGCTGCTGGCGCTGCTGTCGCAGGGGCCGAAGTACGGGCTGCAGCTGCGCGAGGAGTTCGAGGCCGGGACTGGCGAGGTGTGGCCGCTGAACGTGGGTCAGGTGTACAAGACGCTGGGCCGGCTGGAGCGCGATGGGCTGGCTGAATCCGACGGTACCGGGCAGGACGGGCCGCAGAAGCGGTTCCGGATCACGCCCCGCGGTGAGGAGGCGCTGGCCGCCTGGCTGCGCACGCCGCCGGACCTAACCTCCCCGCCCCGCGACGAGCTGGTGATGAAGGTGCTGGTGGCGGCGCGGGTGCCGGGCACCGACGCGCATGAGGTGGTCCAGGCGCACCGCGTGTACCTGCTGGAGCTGATGCAGCAGTGGACGCGGCTGAAGGAGGGCGAGGCCCGCGATGACCTGAGCCTGGCGCTGGTGGTGGATGCCGAGCTGTTCCGGCTGGACGCGGTGATCCGGTGGCTGGACGCCGCGGAAGTGCGCCTGGCGCGGGCCGCCGCCGAGCCGCCCCGGCCTGCTTCCGCCCCGGTTCCGGCTCCGCAGCTTCGCCGGCTGGGGGCCAGGCGATGAACCGGCCAGGACAGGGCAGGAGCGCGGTGAGCGTGCTGGAGCTGCGCGGCGTGTCGAAGACCTACGGGCAGGAGCCGGCCAAGGTGCGCGCGCTTGCCGGAGTCGACCTGTCGGTGCGGGCCGGGGAGATGGTGGCGGTGATGGGGCCCAGCGGGTCGGGCAAGTCCACGCTGCTGACCATCGCCGGGAGCCTGGAGGAACCCACCAGCGGGGACGTGCTGGTCTGCGGCATGGCGCTGGCGGCGATGCCGCGGGGCCGCAAGGCCCGGCTGCGGCGCCGGGTGATCGGGTACGTGTTCCAGGATTTCAACCTGCTGCCCGGGCTGACCGCCGCCGAGAACGCTGCCTTGCCGCTGGAACTGGACGGCGTCCCGGTGCCGAAGGCGCGCGCGGCCGGGCTGGCCGCGCTGGAAACGCTCGGCGTGGCCGACCGAGCGGGCTGGTTCCCCGACCAGCTGTCCGGCGGCGAGCGGCAGCGGGTCGCGATCGCCCGCGCGGTCGTGGGGGACCGCCGCCTGCTGCTGGCCGACGAGCCGTCCGGCGCGCTGGACTCGGTGAACGCGGACGAGGTGATGCGGCTGCTGCACGAGGCGTGCCAGCGGGGCGTGGCCGCGGTGGTGGTGACCCACGATGCGCAGCTGGCCGCCTGGGCCGACCGCGTGGTATTCCTGCGCGACGGGCGGATGACCGGCCAGACCACCCGGCCGCCCGGCCCCGAATCCCTCCTCATGCCCGGAGAGACCCGGTGAGCACCGCCCTGGAGGGCCTCCCCGACCTGGACGCGGGCGCGGGCAGCGGCATCGTCGCCCGCCGGGCGGTGATCCGCTGGGCGGTGCGGCTGTTCCGCCGCGAATGGCGCCAGCAGCTGCTCGTGCTCGGCCTGCTCACCGTGGCGGTCGCGGCGGCCATATGGGGTGCCAGCGTCGTCACGAACTCGCAGATCCCGCCCGGCTACCCCACGTTCGGCACCGGTGCCGCGCAGGTCACGCTGCCCGGCACCGATCCGCACCTGACCGCCGACATCGCCACCATCGCCAGCCGCTGGGGGCCGTCTGACCTCATCGAGAAGCAGATCATCACGACTGGCACCAGGCAGTCTGTGCAGCTCCGCGCCGAGAGCCCGCATGGTCACTACAACTCTCCGCTGCTCAGCCTGGTCAGCGGAACGTATCCGGCCGGGCCCGGTCAGGTCGCGCTGACCAGCGCGGTGGCGGCCCGGTACGGCGCGCACATGGGCGGCACCTGGCACGCGGCCGGCACGACCTGGCAGGTGACCGGCATCGTGCAGGACCCGAGCAAACTGGCGGACCAGTTCGCGCTGGTCGCCTCGGACCAGATCCGGCATCCCGGCCAGGTGATCATGCTGCTCGGCCCGGCCGCGGCACAGGAGCTCATCGGCGGGACGGTACCCGGTGTCCCGGCGGCAAATGTGTCGCTTCCCACGCAGCAGGTGAGCGGGGTCTCGCCGGCGGTGCTCATCCTTGTGGTGGAGGTACTCGGCCTGGCGTTCATCGGCCTGGTGTCGGTAGCCAGTTTCTCCGTGCTGGCCCAGCGCAGGCTCCGCGCCCTCGGCATGCTCAGCGCGATCGGCGCGACCGAACGCAACCTGCGCCTGGTCATGACCGCGGGCGGCCTGGTCGTCGGCGTGATCGCGGCGCTGGCCGGGGCGGTGCTCGGCCTCGCCGCCTGGATCGCTTACGCGCCGACGGTGCAGCGGGACACCGGCCATGCGGTGGACGCGGCGCACCTGCCGTGGTGGGCGCTGGCCATCGGGATCGTGCTCGCGATCGCGACGTCGGCGCTGGCATCCCGCCGCCCGGCTAAGACGATGGCCGCCGTCCCGGTGGTGACCGCGCTGTCCGGCCGCCCCGCGCCGCCCAAGGCCGTGCACCGGTCCGCCCTGCCCGGCGTCATCGTGTTCGCGGCCGGCCTCGCATGCCTGGCGTCCGCCGGCGGCCTGAACGGAGTGGCCGGCGGCAATGGGCCGGACGGCGGCGGCGGGGGAAACGGGTACGCGCTGTTCCTGCTGGCCGGCCTGGTCATCACCATCGTCGGGATCTGCCTGCTCGCCCCGCTGGCCATCAGCGTGCTGGCGGCCGGGGCGGCCCCGCGACTGCCGGTCGCGATCCGGATCGCGCTGCGCGACCTGGTCCGCTACCGCGCCCGGTCCGGTGCCGCGCTGGCGGCGACCACGTTCGCCGTGTTCCTGGCCATGGGGATCTGCGTCGTCGCCAGCATCAGGTTCGACAATCCGCTCAACTGGATCGGTCCGAACCTGTCCAGCAGCCAGGTGACCGTCGGCGCGGCCCAGAGCCCGGCCCCCGGCCGGATGGAGCAGCTCAGCGCCGCCCAGCTCGCCACCCTGACCGCACGGGTGAATGCTCTCGCCGCCAGCCTGCACGCGTCCGCGGTGCCACTGGAATCCGCGGGCACGCTGTACCAGGTCGGCCCGCGGGCACACGGTGTGCAGAACTTCTCCGGCGAGGTCTACGCGGCCACCCCGCAGTTGCTGGCCACGTACGGGATCAAGGCCAGCCAGATCGCTCCCGGCACCGACGTCCTCACCATGCGGCCAGGGCTGGCGGGCCTGCCGCACATGGAGATGCTCTATGACAACGGCATGGTCTCCGACGCAAGCACCCCCCCGCCCGATCCCGGTAGCACCGGCGGTCCACCCTGCACGCTGAGCAATTACTGCCTGGCACGCCCCGCGATTGCGACGGTCAGCAGCCTGCCCAGCGGCACGTCGGCATCGAACACGGTGATCACCGAGTACGCGGTAGGCAAGTACCACATCCAGACTCAGCTGTCCGGATGGCTCATCCAGGCCCCTGCCCCGCTCACCGCCGCGCAACTCAGCGCCGTACGGCAATTCGGGAACGCCAACGAGGTGCAGGTCCAGACCGCAGCCTATAACCCGAGCCTCGTGGACTTCACCGACGGGGCCACCGTGCTGGGCATCGTGATCGTGCTCAGCGTGCTGGCCATGTCCGTCGGCCTGATCCGCAGCGAGACCGCGCCGGACCTGCGCACGCTCACCGCCACCGGCGCCAGCGGCATGACCCGGCGGACGATCACCGCGGCGACCGCCACCGCGCTCGGCCTGCTCGGCGCGATCCTCGGCGCGGCGGGCGCGGTGATCGCCGGGATGGCCTGGACGCACAGCGGCCTGACCGCAACGGCCGGCGGCGTGCCGCCAAGCGACATCCTGATCCTGCTGATCGGGCTGCCGCTGGCCGCCGCGATCGGCGGCTGGCTATTCGCCGGGCGTGAGCCGCCAGCAGTCGCCAGGCAGCCGCTTGAGTAAGGCCTGCCC
>Ga0070699_100001773_pt1 | contig 19653 bp, 18 predicted proteins | sample KBSK1503metaG_FD_65473 | JGI IMG/M metagenome (GOLD analysis project Ga0070699, IMG submission 65473) | Corn, switchgrass and miscanthus rhizosphere microbial communities from Kellogg Biological Station, Michigan, USA - KBS K1-50-3 metaG | ecosystem: Host-associated > Plants > Roots >... | reverse complement strand
CAAAATTCCCCAGCCGCTGCTAATCCTTGGCGTTTCTGTGGCTTACGTTGACCAAAAGGGCACTTTTCAGGTAGTTTATTAGGAACACCTGAGGGAACGTGTACCCTAGAGAGCAGGGATATTGCTGTGCTTGAAGATGGCAAAACTTTGCTTCTGTTGAAGCCCCGGGGGTTCTGCGCCGGGGTGGTGCGGGCCATTGATATAGTCCGCATCGCCTTGGAGGCCTTCGGTCCGCCCATCTACGTGCGCAAAGAGATCGTCCACAACCGTTTTGTGGTTGAGGAGCTGCAGGGCAAAGGCGCGATCTTCGTGGACAGCGTGGAAGAAGTCCCCAACGGCGAGCGAGTGATTTACAGCGCCCACGGAGTTTCCCCTGAAGTGCGGGAGGCCAGCCAGCGCCGTAAGCTGCGGGTAATCGACGCGACCTGCCCGCTCGTGACTAAGGTTCACGTGGAGGCGGTAAAGTTTGCCAAGGATGGCTATTCCCTGATTTTAATTGGTCATCGCGACCACGACGAAGTTATCGGAACCCTCGGTGAGGCCCCGATTGTGACCCAGGTAGTGGGTTCGCCGGAACAGGTAGCATCGCTGACCGTCGCCGATCCGAACCGGGTCGCCTACCTGACGCAAACCACTCTGAGCCTGGACGAGACCAAAGACATCATTGAAGCCCTCCGGCAGCGCTTCCCGAATATCAAGGGACCGGCGGCCCAGGATATCTGTTACGCCACAGAAAATCGTCAGGTTGCGGTGAAAGAAGTGGCCTCGGACGCCGACCTGCTCCTGGTCGTAGGTTCCGATAACAGCTCGAATTCCAACCGGCTGGTGGAAGTGGCGCGCAACTTGGGCACCAGTTCACATCTCATCGATAGCTTCCGCAACATCAGGCCGGAGTGGCTCGCAGGGGTGAAGACCATAGCCTTGACCGCGGGCGCTTCGGCGCCTGAGTGCCTGGTGGAAGAAGTGGTGGAGTTCCTGAGCACCAAGGGCTTCGACAACGTGAAAGAAGTCGAGGTCATGCCCGAGAACGTGCGGTTCGGTCTGCCTCCGGAGATCGTGGAAGCCATAGCCAGCGCCCCGACTGGGGCGGCCGCGGAGTAACGACGCCGATATGGAACACACCTCCTCCTCCTCGCCTTCCGCATCCGCATTGCCGCAGATGCGTTTCGGGAAGATCGACGACCTGACCAGCCGGGTGGCAGCCGCCGTCGATGGTGCGCGCAATTGCCTGTGTTCCGAGCAGCACGAAGAGGGCTATTGGTGCGGCGAGCTGGAAGCCGATACTACGCTGGAATCCGACTACATTTTGCTGCACACGCTTCTAGGCACAGGCAATCCCGAGCGATTTCAGAAGGCAGCAAACTACATTCTGCAGCATCAGAATGAAGACGGCGGCTGGAGTACTTACGTCGGCGGGCCTTCCAATGTCAGCGCCTCGGTCAAGGCTTACTTTGCACTGAAGCTGGCCGGTTACACCGCCGATCATCCCGCCCTGGTGCGCGCCCGGAAGAAAATTCTGGAATTGGGTGGGGTCACCGAGGTCAATACCTTCACCAAGATCTATCTCTGCTTCTTTGGCCAATACGACTACGACGCGGTTCCCGCCATCCCGCCGGAGATCGTGCTGTTCCCCAACTGGTTCTGGTTCAACATCTACGAGATTTCCTCGTGGTCGCGGGCCATCCTGGTGCCACTCTCCATCTGCTACGCCAAGAAGCCGTTCAAGAAGATTCCGGACGAAATGGGCGTCGAAGAGCTGTTCGTGGGCGGCCGCGACAAGTCGCGCATGCACCTGCACTGGTCGAAAGAGCTGGTTTCCTGGCGCAACTTCTTCCTGGTCTTGGACCGTTTGACGCACTGGTTTGAGCGCGTGCACATCCGGCCGCTGCGTTCGATCGCGCTCAAGTGCGCGGAAAAATGGATGCTGCAGCGCTTTGAGATGAGCGACGGCCTGGGCGCCATCTTTCCGTCAATGATGAATTCGATCATCGCTCTGCGCTGCCTGGGCTATTCGGTGGATGATCCTCAGTTCATTCGCGCGATGGACGAACTCGAAAAGCTCGGCATCGAGGAAGGGGACATCTTCCGCATGCAGCCCTGCAAATCTCCGGTTTGGGACACGGCCTACGCGCTGTTTGCTCTGGGCGAGAGCGGTGTGCCGGCGGATGATCCACGCATGGTGAAGTGTGCCGACTGGATTCTGCAGAAGCAGGTCCGCACCGTGGGCGACTGGAAGGTGAAAAACAAGAAGGGACAGCCGGGCGGCTGGTACTTCGAGTTCAACAATGAGTTCTATCCCGACGTGGACGACAGCGCCATGATCTGTCTGGCACTGAGCCAGGTGGAGCACCCGAACGGGCGTTATCAGCGTGAGTCGGTGCAGCGGGCAATTGATTGGATCCTCTCCATGCAGTGCCGCAACGGGGGCTGGGCCTCGTTCGACAAGAACAACGACCGCATGGTGTTTCAATACGTGCCCTTCGCTGACCACAACGCGATGTTGGATCCGGCGACGGTGGATATTACGGGGCGCATCCTGGAGATGCTGGCCACTTACGGCTATGACATGCACCATCCAGCAGTAAAGCGAGCGATCCAGTTCATCCGCGAGGAGCAGGAGGCGGATGGCTCGTGGTTGGGGCGTTGGGGCGTAAATTATATCTACGGCACCATGCAGGTGCTGCGTGGTCTGGAGGCGATTGGCGTGGATTACCACGAGCCTGACGTCCAGCAGGCTGCGGAGTGGCTGCGCATGATGCAGAATCCGGATGGCGGTTGGGGAGAAACCTGCGGCTCCTACGATGATCCCAACACGAAGGGTGTGGGACCGAGCACTGCATCACAGACAGCTTGGGCGGTCATGGGCCTGCTGGCCGCGAACGACACGCGCAGCGATTGCGTGACCCGTGGCATCGCATACCTCTTGCGGATGCAGAAGAAGGACGGCTCGTGGGACGAACCGTATTTCACCGGCACTGGCTTTCCACGCGTGTTTTATCTGAGGTACCACATGTATCGGCAGTATTTCCCGCTGATCGCGCTGACGACTTATGCCAAGGTGATGGCGGAGATTACGCAAGGGACAGCGGCCCGAGCAGCGCACCGGCGGGTAGGAACTGCACTGATTAGAGGCAGCTTAGAGATTCAGCAGTAAGCCACACTTGGCGGAAATCGGGGAGAAGGAGAAATGGCGGTACCAGTTTCACAGATGTGGACGGTGGCAACTTACGTCCTCACGCAGAAGCTCAAGGGGCGCAAGCAGTACCCCCTCGTGCTCATGCTGGAGCCGCTGTTCCGCTGCAATCTGGCATGCGCCGGCTGTGGGAAGATTCAGTATCCCAGCCACGTGCTCAAAATGCAGCTCACCCCGGAGGAGTGCTTCCGCGCGGCCGATGAGTGCGGCGCGCCGACCGTGGCTATCCCGGGCGGAGAGCCCTTACTCCACCCTCAGATCGGCGAAATCGTCGAAGGCCTGGTCGCTCGCAAGAAGTACATCTATTTGTGCACGAATGCGCTCCTGCTGAAGCAGAAAATCCATCTGTTTAAACCAAGCAAGTACTTGACCTTCTCGGTCCACATGGATGGTCAGCGGGAGCACCATGATTTTTCCGTGTGTTTGGAAGGCGGGTACGACAAGGCGGTCGAGGGAATCAAGGAAGCGCTCGAGCGCGGCTTCCGCGTCACCACTAACACCACGCTGTTTGACGGCGCCGATCCCAAGAGCGTGCGCGCATTTTTCGACGAGATGATGGAACTTGGTGTCGAAGGCATGATGCTGTCCCCCGGTTACTCCTACGAGAAAGCGCCGGACCAGAGCCATTTCCTGGGGCGCGCCCGCACGCGGCGGCTGTTTCGCGCCATCTTGTCGAACCGACGGCCGGAGTGGCGGTTCAATATGTCGCCGCTGTTTCTGGAATTCCTCATGGGGAAGCGCGATTACCGGTGCACCCCATGGGGCATGCCGACCTACAACGTCTTCGGCTGGCAAAAGCCCTGCTACTTGCTCCAGGATGGCTACGCGGATACGTTCGCGGAGCTGCTGGCGACGACGGAGTGGGAGCACTACGGTACGGAATCCGGAAATCCGAAGTGTGCGAATTGCATGGTGCACAGTGGCTACGAAGCTTCCGCGGTGAACGATACGTTCGGCTCGCTGCGTGGTTTGTGGCAAACGGCCCGGGCTACGATCTTTAACAGATACAAGGACCGCACTGCCCTCAAGTTGCTCGACGAGGCGGTACGCCCAGTCCACGCCTTCAACCCTCTCGTCCAGATTGACGCCCGGATCAGCGCCCCGATCGATGTCCATGCCACGGAGGAGACAGCGGTTTGAGCGGGAGAGAATCAGGTCGAACCCCACTCGACCCGCCTCCCGCGGTGGCTGGTCCGGACGCGCTGGAAGTCGCCCCGGGCGCGTCGCGAGAAAAACTGGAAGGATGGATCCCTGAGCTGGCTGCTCCGGAGGATCTTCGCGCAGCCTTGGAGCGGGCCTTCGACTACCGCGGAGATGTGCTGATCACCCGCAAGGACACTACGAAGATCGAAGGCTATATCTTTGACCGTCGCAGGGGGAGCACGCTGGCGAACAGTTTCGTGCGCTTGTTGCCCAAGGACGGCAGTCCGAAGATTTCGATTTCCTATGCCGACATTGCCGCCCTGGCCTTCACGGGCCGCGACATGGCCGCTGGCAAGAGCTGGGAGGCATGGCTCCGCCACTATTGGGAGAAGAAGGCGGCAGGGGAGCGCGACATTTCACTCGAGCCGGAAAAGCTTGAGTAGCAGCGGTTAGCACTTAGCAGTTGGCATTTAGGCCCTGAACAGCATTGCCAGCCTTCGGGTATTTTGGCACGGAACGCAGCTTGGCTAAATGCTAAGTGCCAATTGCTAAATGCTGGCTTTCGTCACAGGCGCAACCGGCTTCGTGGGCAGCCACGTGGCCCGGGTTTTGGCGGAGCAAGGCGCTGATCTTCGGCTGCTAGTCCGCTCCAGCAGCGATCTGAAGAACATCCGGGGCTTGAAGGCAGAGCAGGTGGTCGGTGACCTACGCGATCCTGTAACCCTCGAGAAGGCCATGGCTGGCTGCGACGTGGTGTTCCACGTGGCGGCTGACTACCGGCTCTGGATCCCGGATCCGGAGCAGATGTACCGGGCCAATGTCGAAGGCACGCGCGCCATTTTGCAGGCAACCCGCAAAAATCGCGTGCGGCGGGTGGTTTACACCTCGAGCGTCGCGACTATGGGCTTTACTTCCAACGGCCGCCCGGCGGATGAGAATTCCCCGGTTTCGCTGGAGAACATGATCGGCCACTACAAGCGCTCGAAGTTCATGGCCGAGCAGGTGGCGATGCAAGCGGCCAGGAGCGGAATGGATGTGGTGGTGGTGAATCCCACAACGCCGGTCGGGGAGCAGGATATCAAGCCCACGCCGACGGGGCGGATTATTGTGGACTTCCTGGAGAAGAAGTTCCCCGCTTACGTGGACACGGGATTGAACCTGGTCGACGTTGCCGAGTGCGCCCGCGGTCATGTGGCCGCGCTGGAGAAGGGAAGAAGCGGGGAGCGCTATATCCTGGGTGGTGAGAACCTGACGTTGAAGCAGATTCTCGACAAACTGGCGGCGATTACTGGATTGCCGTCGCCGAAAGTGAGAGTTCCGTATGCGGTCGCGCTCGCCACTGGCGTAGTAGACGAAATGATCACGGGGCACATCTTAAGACGCGAACCGCGCGTGACGATCGATGCCGTCCGCATGGGCCGCAAGAAAATGTTTGTGTCCTCTGCCAAGGCTGGGCGTGAGCTGGGATGGAAGACAGTTCCTGTGGACGACGCGCTGCGCCGCGCCGTGGAGTGGTTTCAGGCTAATGGATATGTGTAAGGCCTGAACCTGGCCGTGCACGCGGAGGAGGGCCTTTGGAATTGAACCACGGAGGACACTGAGGGCACGGAGTGGTGCTTGCCTCGCCAAAAGTCGCGATCGTGGCCTCGCTGGAGCGGGAAGTCCGCCCACTGATTGAGCACTGGCAGATCTGCGAACGCGAGTACGAGGGCCGGAAGTTCAAGTTCTTTGAAAATGACCGGGCCGTGTTGGTGTGCGGCGGGATCGGAGCCGGGGCGGCACGCCGGGCTTGTGAGGCGGTGATCGCGCTGTACCAGCCGTCGCTCGTCGTATCCGCGGGCTTTGCCGGAGCTTTGCAGGCGGAACTGCGAATTGGTTCCACACTCACTCCACGTGTCGTAGTGGACGCCAGCGACGGCAGCCGTACTGATACCGGATTAGGCAGCGGCGTGCTCGTTAGTCTCGACTCGGTTGCCGGCCCGGAACAGAAGGCGAAACTGGCCAAGGCGTACGGCGCGCAGGCAGTGGACATGGAAGCTGCCGCGGTGGCTCGTGGCGCTGAGGCGCGCGGGGTGCACTTCCAGGCCGTCAAGACAATCTCCGACGCCAGCGATTTCGCTATGCCGTCGATGGAGCGCTTTATCCATCCCAATGGCGAGTTTCAGACGGCGAGGTTCGTTTTCTACGTTGCCCCGCGCCCATGGCTTTGGGGCAAGGTAATCAAGCTGGCCCGCAATAGCGCGCAGGCTTCCAGGGAACTCTGCAACCGGCTGGACCGATTCAACTCCCAGTACGTTGATAACATTGAACCAGGCTTGCGTCCAATGCGAAGCGCAAAACTGTAATCATGGCCATCGCCACACAAAACGAAAAGAGGGGCCGCGTCGGCCGGGTTCCCGCCACCATGCAGGCCGCGGTCTATCGCGGGGTGAACGATGTTCGCTTGGAAACCGTTCCCGTGCCCCAGATCGGCCATGGCGAACTGCTGGTGCGAGTCCATACTTGCGGCATCTGCGGCACGGACCTGAAGAAAATCGCCACAGGCTCACACTCCGCGCCCCGCATCTTCGGTCACGAGACTTCGGGCGTGGTGGCGGCGGTCGGCCAAGGCGTGCGCGAGTTTAAGCCCGGCGACCGAGTGGTGGTTTTCCATCACATTCCCTGCGGTGAGTGTTACTACTGCCTCCATAAGACCTTTGCCCAGTGCGAGACCTACAAGAAGGTCGGCTGCACGGCGGGATTTGAACCATCAGGCGGCGGCTTCGCGGAATACGTCCGGGTCATGGATTGGATTGTGCGTGCCGGAACCGTCCGTATTCCGGATGATGTCTCTTTTGAGCAGGCCTGTTTTGTCGAGCCTGTCAATACCTGCATGAAGGGAATCCAGACCTTACGTTTGCAACGGGGTGAAACTGTTCTAGTAATCGGTCAGGGACCGATCGGTATCTTATTGAGTGTATTGGCCCAACGGGCGGGGGCCACGGTAATCACTTCCGATTTGTATCGGCAGAGGCTTACAATATCTAGAAGCTTCGGTTTGAAGAACAATATTGATGCTTCGCGCTCCGATGCAGTAAAGACGGTGCGCGAGCTGACCGAGGGTCGTGGCGCCGATGCTGCCATTTTGGCAGTCGGGGGCAACGACCTGATCCGCACTGCGACCGACGCGGTGCGTCCCGGGGGCCGGGTGTTGCTGTTTGCGCAAACGATGCGCGGAGAGGCCACCATTGATCCCGCCGCCATTTGCGTGGAGGAAAAGACGTTGTTGGGGTCGTATAGCGCTTCCGTCGAACTGCAGGAGGACTCGGTACGGTTTGTTATGGATCATGAAATGGACCTGGAACGCCTGATCAGCCACCGCTTCTCTTTGTCCAGCTGCATGGAAGCTTTGAACCTGGCGGCCCATCCCCAACCTGATTCCATGAAGATAGTGATTCAACCGGGCCGCTCGTGGGAAGGAAGTACAGAGTGAACGGAAAGATGACAGCCGCGGTCCTCTACGGCAAGGAGGACGTGAAAATTGAAAAAGTGCCGATCCCCCGTGTGGGGCAGGGGGAAGTGCTGGTCAAGGTGCAAGTCGCACTGACCTGCGGCACTGACTTGAAGGTGTACCAGCGCGGCTATCACGCGCGCATGATCGTGCCTCCCGCCTTGTTCGGCCACGAACTGGCCGGCGTGATCGAGGAAGTCGGCCCCGGCGTGCGCGGCTTTAAGAAAGGCATGCGGGTGGTGGCCCTGAACTCGGCTCCCTGCCAGATGTGTTTCTACTGTTCCAAGCACCAGGAGAACCTCTGCGACGACCTGTTGTTTAACAACGGGGCGTATGCGGAATACATACGCATCCCGCGCCGGATTGTCGAGACCAACATGCTGGCGGTCCCACCCGACGTGAGCTATGAGGAAGCGGCCATGGTCGAACCGCTGGCGTGCGTGCTCCGCGGTTTGCACGAGACCGGCGTTGAAATCGGCGATACGGTTACGGTGATCGGAGGCGGCCCCATCGGCCTGATGTTCGTGCAGGTGGCCAAGGCCACCGGCTGCAACGTCATCTCCGTGGTCAAGCGCGACTCGCAAGTGGCCGCGGCCAGGCGCATGGGCGCGCACGAAGTAGTGCAGATCACACAGGTGAAAGATCCCGTCGATGCGGTGCGGATGCTTTCCCCCGACAGGCGTGGCGGCGATGTGGTGATCGAAGCGGTCGGCCGTCCGGAGGCGTGGGAGTGGGCCATCGACATGGTGCGCAAGGGCGGCACCGTCAACCTCTTTGGCGGATGCGCCAGCGGCACTAAGGTTCAACTCGACACCAGCCGTCTCCACTACTCGGAAATCACGCTCAAGGCCACCTTCCACCACACGCCGGAGACCGTGCGCAAGGCGTTTGGGCTGATTGCGGAAAAAAAGATTCGCTCGACCGATTACATCACCGGCGAAGCGCCACTTTCGCGACTGCAGCAAGTCCTCCGCCACATGCTCAACCGCAACGGCGATATCAAGACGGCCATTATCCCGGGCCACTGAAGCGAACTTGCGGGTTGCCGAGGGACGGAACTGACCATTGTCATCCATTGCCAGCAACGACTCCCGGGCGGCCTCTGTTTCTTCCCCCTTGCCAGGCTGGGGCAGTCTTCCCGCGGAATATGCGATTCCCGAGCGGGCGGCCACGGAGGCTGAAGCTCGGGAGTACTGCCGCCGCCTGGCCCGCACCCATTACGAGAATTTCTCGGTGGCCACTTGGTTTTTGCCGAAACGCCTCCGTCAGCATTTTTTCAATGTTTACGCCTACTGCCGCATTTCGGATGATTTGGGTGACGAGGTCGGCGATGCGAGTGCGTCGTTGCGCTTGCTGGATCAATGGGAAGCCGAACTCGATGCCTGCTATGCCGGCGGCCCGCGGCATCCCGTATTCGTTGCGTTAGCGGATACGGTTCGCACCTTTGATATTCCCAAGCAGCTCTTCGCTGATCTGCTGAAGGCGTTTCGCCAGGACCAGACGGTCCGCCGCTACGAGACCTTCGAAGATCTACTTGGTTACTGCCATTACTCGGCTAATCCTGTTGGCCATCTTGTGCTCTTCCTATGTGGCTATCGCGATGCCGAGCGCCAGGCGCTGTCCGATTTCACCTGCACCGCGCTGCAGCTGGCCAACTTCTGGCAGGACGTTAGTGCCGACTGCGCCAGGGGCCGCATTTATCTACCGCTGGAAGACCTGCGCCGCTACAGGGTGAATGAAGAGGACATTTCTTCCGCGCGGAACACACCAGCCTTCTGCGAAATGATGCGTTTTGAAGTAGAGCGGGCCCGCGACTGGTTCCAGCGAGGCTTGCCTTTGGTGCGAAAGGTAGATCGCGAACTGGCCATTGACATTGAATTGTTCAGCCGCGGCGGGCAGGAGATTCTGAATGCGATTGAGCGCCAGGGATACAGCGTCCTCGGCCGGCGTCCGGCGATCTCCAAATCACGCAAACTGGCGCTGATGGCCCGCGCCGTGCTGGGGAAGCTGCTATGAGCACGGCCGTGCAGCAGGTGCCTACCCCGTTTTCTCCGACCGAGTCGCAGCTCGCCGTTGCCTATTCGGTGTGCCGAAGCATCACGCGCTCGGCGGCGAAGAATTTTTACTATGCCTTCCTGGTGCTGCCGCGCCCCAAGCGCCAGGCCTTGTGCGCCGTGTATGCCTTTATGCGGCGCTGCGATGACATCGCCGACGATGCTGGCTTGCCGCTGCAGGAAAAGCGGCAGAAGCTGGACGCCTGGCTCGACGCCTTCCACCGGGCGCAATCAGGGCAGCCGACCGATGATCCCGTGCTGCTGGCCCTCACTGACGCGCAGGGCCGCTACCAGATTCCAGGTTTACTGCTTGATCAGTTGGCGTACGGCACCGCCATGGATGTTCAGGAAGGATTGGCCGGCGGAGAAGAAGCACGAGAAGGGCTTGCCCGAAGCGAAGTCGAAGGGGCGAGCGTGCCACACAAACTTACGGTTCACTACCGCACCTTCGAAGATCTTCGTTTGTACTGCTACCAGGTGGCGTCGGTGGTGGGATTGGCTTGCATCCGCGTATTCGGCTATCGCGATCCGGCAGCCGAGGCGCTCGCCGAGCGTTGTGGACTGGCCTTCCAGCTCACCAACATTATTCGCGACATAAAGGAAGACGCTGCCATGGGGCGTGTCTATCTTCCTGAAGAAGATCTTGCCCGGTTTGACGTTCTCCCCTCCGAGTTGCGCTCAGCTCCCCCTTCGGCGCGCCTTCGCTTACTCCTTGCTGCCGAGGCTGACCGGGCGCGCGAGTTTTACCGGGCGGGCGAGAAACTGATTCCGCTCATTGACGAGGACAGCCAGCCCGCTCTTTGGGTGCTAATCACCATCTACCGGCGGCTGCTGGAGAAGATCGCGCAGCGCCACTATGACGTCTTCCGCGAGAAAGTCAGTCTCACGGTGCGAGAGAAGCTCGTCATCCTGGGAAAGGGCTTCGTGAAACGCCTGACCTGATGACCGAGCGCTGGACACAATCTCCCAGGGTGGCCGTCGTCGGAGGCGGCTTGGCGGGACTGGCTGCCGGATGTGCCCTCGCCGATAGCGGATTCCACATAACTCTTTTTGAGCGCCGCTCCTATCTTGGCGGGCGGGCGTCTTCGTATCAGCATCCCGGCACGGGTGAGGTGGTGGACAACTGCCAGCATGTTCTGCTTGGTTGCTGCACTAATTTGGTCGAGTTCTACCGGAGGATTGGCGTGGAGGACAAAATCCGCTGGTACGACCGGCTGACGTTTCTGGAGCCAGGCGGGCGTGCCTCAGTGATCGAACCTTCTTCTCTGCCCGCGCCTCTGCACACTGCGCCAGCTTTCCTGCGGGCCGCCTGCCTGAATCTGCCCGACAAGCTAGCGATCGCCGCCGCCATGGCAGCGCTGGCTCCCGTGGCGCCGCGCGATACGGGCGAGTCGTTTCTGACTTGGCTGCGCCGCCACGGGCAGACCGAGCGCGCCATTGAGCGCTTCTGGAAAACCGTCCTGGTCAGCGCCCTAAACGAGTGGATCGATCGCGTGTCGGTTCCCTCCGCAGCCCAAGTGATGCGCGAGTCTTTCCTGAAGTCCGCTGCCGCCGGACGCATGGGCGTACCCACGGTTCCCTTAACCGAGCTTTACAACACGGCGGGAGACTACATCTGCGCCCGTGGCGGTGAAGTGCAATTTCGTTCCAGCGTGGAGTCGTTCCGCGCAGAATTTGCCGGCGTAAAACTGTTAACGGCGGAGGGTGAAGAGAATTTCGATTTCGCAGTCTTCGCCGTACCCTTCGACGTTTTGTCGCGCATGCTGCCACAAACCTCGGCAGCGGAGCCACTGCGGCAAACCTTGGACCGCTTTGAGACTTCACCGATCACCGGCATTCATCTCTGGTTTGACCGGCAGGTCACCGAGCTTGAGCATGCCGTGCTGCTTGATCGCACCATCCAGTGGATGTTCCACAAATCGAAGCTGCTGGGACGGGCAGCAGCTCACGAGAATGCTGTTACCAATGGAGGGCACGGCTTAATGGCAAACGGCAGCTACCTGGAGCTGGTGGTCAGCTCCTCCAAAACTCTGGTCGAGAAATCTCGGGCTGAAATCATCGATCTCGCGCTGGCCGAACTGCGTGAGTTCTTTCCCGGGGCGCGGGCGGCGAATCTGGTGAAATCCACCGTAATCAAGGAAGTCCACGCGACGTATTCGCCGCGCCCAGGTGTCGACGTCTTTCGCCCGCGGCCCGAGACGGTCTGGCCGCGGGTCTTTCTCGCCGGAGATTGGACCGCCACCGGATGGCCCGCCACCATGGAGGGCGCCGTGCGCAGCGGGTACGTGGCTGCGCAATGTGTGGCGCGCGTGGCGGGTTTGCGCAATGCCGCATTCCTCGTGCCGGATCTCCCCGCTACCGGATTTATGCGTTTGTTCGGATGAGGGACCCGCCTTGTCCTCAACCACGAAGGGCACGAAGGCACACGAAGGAAAGCAGAACTTCGTGTGCCTTCGTGACCTTTGTGGTTTGTGCGGAAATCTTTACGGAGAGGTGTTGGCTATGCCGCCAGTAGCGCGACTCCCCCCGCCACCAGCAGTGCCGCCAGCCAGCGGCGCTGATCCACGCGCTCATGCAAGAAAATCCTTGCCGCGACTGCATTGGCTACAAAAGTAAGAGAGGCGGATGCGGGCGCTACCAGGCTTACGTCTCCCCAGGAAAGGCCGAGCAGCAGGCTGTAGAAGGCTGCGGTCATGGCCAGAATGCCAAGCAGGAAGTTCGGGTTGCGCAGAATACGTCCCACGACCGCGAGCAAGCCGGCTCGCCGCCAGAATTCGCCGACGTGTCCCACCTGCTTCATAGCGCGGGAGAGCAGCACATCTCCGGTGGTCGAGGCCAGTACGATAAGCGCGATCGCGCCCCAGGCATAAACCTGCTTCATGGCTCAAACCTCGCGGAGACAGACTCCGCAGCGTAGTCGTCCGACTCCGCCTGCGGTGGGTTGTGGGTGAGGGCCGGCCCCCGGGTAACGAATCCCACGCCGGCCGCGATCAGCAGAATCCCGACCCAGCGCGTCACCGTGACATCCTCATGCAGCAGAAGCTTGGCAATGAGGGCGAGCAAGACGTACCCGAGCGAAGTGGCAGGAAGAACGTACGTGAGGTCAGCCCAGGAAAGGGCGATCATGTAGGACGCAAAGAATCCCAGCAGAAAGAGAATTCCCAAAGCTACCCAGGGATTGAGCATGGCGAGAATGAGGTCCGGCAGGTGCCGCAACGAGATGCTGCCCACATCCTTCATGCCGCGAGACAGGAGAGAGTCACCGACTGCCGCGCAAATGGTGACTCCGGCCAAAACCAGATACTTGCGAAAGGTCACGCTGTCTTTGTCTTTCTTAAGCCTTGGCCGGTTCGACCGCAGTCGCAGAATCTTCCTTTTCGCGTTTTTCCTTGACCCATTTGTGCCGCATGGCGCGGACTTTCAGGAAAGTCTTGGCCTCTTTATAGAGGCGCTTTCGGTCCACGCTATTGAACGCGGCTTTTTTCAGGATGCGGAAGACGGCTTTGGGCCGGAAGTAGTATTCATCGTAGAAACGGTGGACTGAATCGAGAATCTCTTCCGCCGGCAGGCCTGGATACTGGATGTGGGCGAGTTGGTGGCCGCCTTCGTCCACCATCTTGTTGCCCGCTACCATGAAGCCGTTCTTCACGGCGTAGTCGTAGAGCTCGGTGCCGGGGTAAGCGTGCGCCACCGAAACCTGGATGGTTTCCACGTCCAATTCTTTGGCGAAGTTAATGGTGTTGCGGATCGTCTCCCGCGTCTCGCCCGGCAAACCGAGGATGAAATCACCGTGAACAACCAAGCCCAGTTTGTGGCAATCCTTGGTGAAGGCACGAGCGCGCTCGATGGTTGCGCCTTTCTTGATGTTCTTCAAAATCTGCTGGTCTCCCGACTCAAAGCCCACGATCAGCAGGCGGCAGCCCGCTTCTTTCATCGCTTTCAGGGTCTCGTAGTCAGTGGTGACACGTGAGGTACAGGACCAGGTCAAGTTCAGCGGCTTCAGCTTGGAGCAAAGTTCGATCGTCCGCCCTTTCTGAATGTTGAAGGTATCGTCGTCGAAGAAGAACTCCCTCACCCAGGGCCAGTATTCCTTGGCTTTGGCCATTTCCCTCGCCACGTCGTCGGTGGAGCGTTTGCGCCATGCGTGGCCGCTCGTGGTCTGCGGCCAGAGGCAGAACGTACACTGCGCCGGGCAGCCGCGGGTTGTATACAGGGATACGTAGGGGTAGAGCAGGAACGGGACGTTATAGCGCCGCGGGTCCAAGTCGCGGTAGTAGACGTCGGTCACGTGGGGCAGGGCATCCAGATCCTCGATCTGCGGGCGATCCGGATTGTGCACGACCGACCCGTTCGTGCGATAAGAAATGCCTAGAATTTCTTCCAGCGGCTTGCCCTGCGCGAACTCCACCACCGCGTAGTCAAATTCCTTGCGGCAGACGAAGTCAATGGCGGGGCAATCCTTCAACGAGCGTTCCGGAAGCACCGTCACATGCGGGCCGACAAAGGCGATCTTGATGCGAGGATTCACATCCTTGATCTTTTGCACCAGCCGGAGATCTCCGGGAAACCCCGGAGTGCTGGTGTACAGGACCAGAAACTCGTAATCCCGGGCGATCTTGATGGTGTCTTCTGCGGAGACGTAGTGAGGTGGGGCATCCAGCAAGCGGGCGCCCTCCAGCATTCCAGCCGGGTAAGCCAGCCAGACGGGGTACCAGTAGGACTCAATCTCGCGGGTCGCGGGCCAACGTGATCCCGCCCCGCCATCGAAGTTCTCAAACGATGGTGGATTCAAAAACAGTGTTTTTAAGGGCATAAAAGTGAATAACTTATATTAACACTCCCTGACAGATTTCGCGGAACCCAGTACATCCCGGGTACATGGGGGAGGTTCGACCGCATGTACGTAGCGGTGTTCTTCCGCGGACGGATTAACTAACAAGCATAAGCTATTAGTTTCACAGGTACATAGAGGTGCGCGCAATGGGTTTGCAGGGAACGGACGCTCCGATGGGTCGAAAAGGGCGAAAGTGACTCTCGGCGCACGGAGTTTGCCGAGAAAAATCCCCGAGGCCACGAGGTGAATTTCTCAGCGTTCCCCGCGAAATTCTCTGTCCTCTCAGCGCTTGATGCTTTTCCTGCCAGACTACCTGCCCGCCCCCACCCAGGTTTCCAACTCGCCGGTTGCGCGCAGCAGAATAATGCGGGCGCGTTCGAGTTGGAAATTGGCGTCCTGAAGCGCGTTGAAACGCTCGTCGGCCTGATTGCGCGCGTCTTCCGCATCATGCACGGTTGCGGTGCCGGCATCCACGCGGACCTGCGTTGCCTCCAGGTTTGACTGTGCCACTTGATACTCGAGATCAGCCACTTGCTGGGCCGCGGCCAGTTGCTCCACCGAGCGCTGCAGCCGCAGCGTCTCTTCTGAGACCTGGTTCTTCGCCCCTTCCGCTTGTTTTCTGGCACGCAAGGCCTCAGCGTCCGCGCTTTGGGCCCGCGCGCGCTGCGACGCGCTCAGGAATGGAAAACGAATCGCGACTCCGAGTGTGGCATTATGACGCTGGAAAGTCTTGAAAAAGAGATCGTAGTTGTTGTAAGTCGAGAGCAGCGCGTATTGCGCAGCGAAATCCACACTCGGCCACATCGCCCGGTGCTCACCACGGGCGCGAAAGTCCTGCGCCGTGGCGCGCGTCTCAGCCGCCTGCACCGCCGGGTTGGTCTGCACGGCTTTGCCGGGGAGATCGTCTTCCTGCTTGACCTCCGGTAATGGAGGGACGGAGTCCGGCGCAGTCTCAATCGAAGCCGCCGGAAGGCCGGTCAAGTGCGAGAGCCGGTTGCGCAGCACATCCATCGCTCCCTGCGCCTCCGCCATCCGCAAGCGCACGCGAGCCGTGATCAGCTTCGCCTGGTTCCGCGCCAGCGGCTTGTCTACGCCTTCCTGAATCCGCTCGTCCACAATTTGCTCCATTGTGAGCGCGTTCTCCTGCTCTTCGCCAATATGCTTCCGCAATGCCTCCCACTTGCTCAGTTCGGCATAACTCAGGACGGTGTCCTGAATCACCTCGTTCCGCTGGTCTTTTGTCCGGCTGGAAGCAGCTGCCGCTTCCGTTTTGGCGGCGCGGATAAAATCCCGCAAAGCGGGATTAAGCAGCGCAGACTGGGAATTGAGGTTCACGATGGCCGGCGCCGAGCCCTCGAGGCTGAGGGGAAAACCCCAAGACTTGCCCAGTCCCGAGCCGATAATGAACTGCGGCATGAACTGGTTTCGCGCCTCGCGATAGGACGCAAAGGCCCGCTGCTCGTCGGCGCTTGCCACGCCCGCCGTCGTGCTGTGACTAAGAGCCAGTTCGACAGCGCGCTTCAAGGGCAAAGGTTCAGCCAGGAGTTTTGCCACCGAGGAAAGGAGAAACGCAGCCACCAGCAGCAGAATCGGCAGGTGCGACGCACAGCGCGATACAGGTTTCATTTCTTCACCTTCGAAAAACGGGTGTAGTCGCGGAAAAGGGGATTGTAAATGAGTACGAAGGACTGGCGATTTTAGCGATTAACCCGGTTCAGAGCTTCCTGGGCGCGGGAGAAGTTCTTGGCCAAAGCCAGCGCCGCACGGTATTCCTGGACCGCGCCCTGCTTGTCACCCTGCTTTTCCAGCGCGGTTCCCAGCACGTAGTGTGCTTTGAAGGCTGGGGCCAGTTCCACCGGGGAATTGGACAGATAACGGTGGAGCAACTGAATTGCTCCCGGCAAATTCCGTCCCGCGCGAACCAGGACTTCAGCTGCCTCCATGAGGATCTCCGGCCGCTCAACGGGCGCAGAGACGGCATGGTTGAGGGCATCCTCCATTTCATCCCAGCGCTGCCCATGGCGGTAAAACAGGGCCAGATTGAACCAGGTGAGCCCGCTGCCGTGAGCGGCTTCGATGGCAGCGCGGTATTCTTTCTCGGCGGACTGCGAGTCTTTCTTTTTTTCGGCAATGCGTCCTCGCACCCAATGGGCTTTGGCTGCATCGAGTGCGTCGAGCTTCTGAGCCTGGGCTTCAGCCCGGTCGCGTCCACCGCCCACGATCCCGGGCGCTTCCAGATAAAATTCGGCCAGATCGGTGCGCGCCTCGGCATCGTTAGGGCTCAACTGAACGGCCTTCTCGAACTCGTTGCGTACCTTGGAGGCCAACCCCGCGGCGCTGAGGAAATTAGACCGGTCCGCTTTCTCCCCATAAATGCGGCCCAGCCAGAGATGATACCGGCCATTGCCCGGGTCTAACGAGACTGCTTTCTCGCAGGCGGCAGCTCCACGGTTCCATTCTTCCAGAGCGAAGTACGCGCGACAGAGCAGGTGGTAGGACTCGGCGTCATTCGGAGCACTGCTGATCTTGCCTTGCAGCGACGCGATCGCGTCATCCACGCGTCCTTGGGCCAGCAACTGCCCCGGTGGCAGCGCATCAGCTGCGAGGGAGGGGACCAGTGCCAGCAGAATCACGGCCAAGGTTTTTCCCGTGGAATGCATCCCTAAGGAACCACCTTCACGGACAGACCGTTGCGCAACGGTTTGGAGTTGGTGGAGGTCAGCGCCACTGCGGCGTTGTCCAGGATTCCACCGGTTACTTCTACCCGCGTCAGGTTGTAGATGGAAGTCTGAACCTCGCGGCGCTGCAATTCATGGTTCACGATCTGGTACACAAAAGTTTTGCCGTCGCCCTGGCGGACCGCTTCACGCGGGACCGTAAGTGCAAAGCGATGCTCAGCCGTGATAATGGTGATGCCCACATTGACGTTGGGCAACAGCTTGAAATCGCGGTTGTCCACCACGCAAGTAGTCTCGCCGACGTTGCGCGTGCCGCGAAGCTTCACGGCCGCGGGGACAGTGCTCACCGTGCCCTCCCAGGTGCGGCCTGGGACCGCATCCCAGGTAACCTCGATATTCTGCCCGGGCGCCAGCCGCCCCACGTCGGGCTCGTCCACAAAGGCCCGCACCAGCACTTTGGAAAGGTCAGCCTCCTGCAACACCAGGTCCCCGGGGTTGACATAAGCCCCTTGACGCGCGGGAAGCGAATACACCACACCGTCGAAGGGAGCGCGGATATTCAACTGGCTGAGGATGTCCTCCGCTGCGGCATACGCGGCCCGGGCTTGTTCCTTCTGGGCCTCGACCCGCGCGACTTCCGGTTTTGAGTAGCGGTCCTTCTGCTTCTGCTCCAGCAGCCTGGTGTCCGCATCCGCGCGCGCAAGCTGGTTCTCTGCTTCTTTCACCTCGCCTGGGGAAGCTGCGCCTTTTTGCTGTAGGCGCCGCAGCGCATCCAGGTTGCGTTGTGCGGCATCACGCTCGGTGCGAGCCTTCACCAGTTGCGCTTCTACGGTCAGCACCTCTTCCCGAGTGCCACCACTTTGAATGGAACTGACATCGGCTTGGGAGGCGCGTACCTGGGCCAGAGCTCGTGCCGCCTGGCTGCGAGCTTCCGCGTCATCAAGCTGCAGAAGCAGCTGGCCCTTCTTCACATGATCGCCTTCCTTGACCAACACTTTCTTCACCGTGGTGCCGGCGGGCGCATGCGCCTCAAAACTCCGCAACGGCTCAACTTTTCCGTTAGTGGAGATGACACTGCGGATCGTACCGCGCTCTGCAGTGCCGGCGTGGACCGGCACGGCGTCGTCGCGCGACATGAACGATGCCAGCAACACCACTGCGCCGGCGATCCCCGCTGCCCACACCAGCCAGCGGTTCCGGGCAAAGAAGCCGGTATTGTTGCCGGTTACTGACATTCTGCTAGCTGAACGCAATAATGTATCACCTACGGCCTTCGCAGGCGCGACGGAGCACTTAACCTGTTAGATGCAGGCTTTTGTCCCCAGCCGCGCAGATTCCTCCTGATTTGTATGTCTGCACCCGCCACTGATTACAATGGGCCATGGCCAAGCAGCCACGTTACACCGCGAAGCATGCCCAGGCCGGTCTCAGTGCGAAGTTTCCCGAGATCGAGACCTGGCCCAACCAGTTTCCCGGCTATGAAATCGTCGTCGACGATCCGGAGTTCACCTCCGTCTGCCCCAAAACCGGACTGCCTGACTTCGGCGTGCTCACTATCCGCTACATGCCGGATCAGCGCTGCCTGGAACTGAAATCGCTGAAAGAGTATCTGCAGTCTTATCGCAACCTGGGCATCTTCCAGGAAAACATTGTGAACCGCGTGCTCGAAGACGTGGTGCGCTGGGCCCGTCCCGTGTGGGCCGAAGTGAAGGGCGAGTTCCGGCCGCGGGGAGGGATTTCAACCACAGTGGTGGCGCACTGGCCGCGGCCCAAGAGGGGGAAGGCGAAGTAGCGGCGAAACCTCCGCAAAAGACCTACCAGAGGTCGCGGAGAAAATCCACTAAGGACACGGAGAAGTGTTCCTCTCAGCGTTCTCCGCGAAACCTCTGCGTCCTCTGCGCTTCGTTTTCCACGCCGCATCAGACCTTTGAACCGCCATGCTATATTCCTTCGCTTAGTGGCCCAGAACAAACTCTATCCTCGAACCGCGCTGGCGCTGCTCACGGCGCTGAACCTGCTCAACTACATTGACCGCTCGGTGCTGTTCGCCGTGCAACCGCTGGTGCAGGCGGAGTTCCACCTCACGAATGCAGAGGTTGGTTATCTGACCAGCGCATTTCTTCTGTTCTATATGGTCGCTGCGCCCTTTACCGGTCCTCTTGCGGACCGGTACTCGCGCAAGGTAATCATTGTGCTGGGTGCCATTTTTTGGAGTGGACTCACGCTGCTCACCGCGGTTACTCACACCTACAGAGAATTAC
>Ga0070699_100001772_pt1 | contig 19661 bp, 16 predicted proteins | sample KBSK1503metaG_FD_65473 | JGI IMG/M metagenome (GOLD analysis project Ga0070699, IMG submission 65473) | Corn, switchgrass and miscanthus rhizosphere microbial communities from Kellogg Biological Station, Michigan, USA - KBS K1-50-3 metaG | ecosystem: Host-associated > Plants > Roots >... | reverse complement strand
ATCCGCGAGGCTGGTAGATCGCACCTCGAACTGAAACAGCCTTCCCTCCTGCAAGTACCGCAAAGGCGCAGAGCAAGCCGGGTTCGCGCAACATGAGAGCATCGAATTTTGCGACGGGGTTGCGGCTGGTAGGCCGACTTCCATGGACGAAAATGTATGTCTAGGCCTGTATCTCACGGGACACAGGCATCTCGAATCAGGTAAATGCTGTATTTCCCTTCGCGGAAACCCTGTAACCGCTTGCCGGGCAAGCAAATCACTGCGCAGGAGCGTAGTAGCCGCTCTTGGCGTAGACGCGAAACGCGCCCGGCAGCTTCCGGGGCCACTTCAGCTTGATCTTGACTTTGTGCCACTTTCCATCCCGAGCCACACTCCCGGGACGGTAGCCAAGCAAATATTGATTGCGCAGCATGATACCGACGCCCTTGGCCACGCTGGTCAGATCGTTCGGATTATCAATGCAAAAAGCGTACCCTCCGGTTACTTCGCTCATGGTGTGCAACAGTTGCGGACCCAGGGCCTCTTCCAGGGTCATGAATTGACGGTCATATATGCCGATAGCATAGATCATTACATCAGCCTCTTTTACCAGCGAAGAAATTTCCCTCTCGGTATAGCGGCTGTGGTTGTCACCTCCATCGGAGATGATGAGCAGGGCTTTCCGCTGATACTGGGCCTGGCGCATCTTGCTGATTCCCAGGTAAACGGCATCCAGAAGAGCAGTGCGGCCCTTGGGAGACGTGTAGAGCAGCTTGGCCTGAACGTCTTCCACTCGTTGGGTGAAATCGGAGGCTTCTTGCGGTTTGTCGGAAAAAGTGATCATGAAGAATTCATCCTGCGGGTTTGCCGTGTTCAGAAACTCCATGACTGCTTCCCAAGCCCGTTCGATCTTGCTCGCCATGCTCCCGCTAACGTCCATGATTATGCCGATGGAGACCGGGGCGTCCTCGCTGGAAAAATAGCGAATGTCCTGCGGGCTGTTGCCTTCGTACACCTCAAAGTTGTTCCGGTCCAAACCCTTTACCAGCCGGTTCATGCCGTCCATGATGGTGACGGGAACCAGCACCAGATCGACATTGACTCTTAATGGCTTGGCGCCACTGTCGAACATGGTGAGTGCCGCAATCGCTTGGTCCCCATTCTGCTGTTGAACACGCGGTTGAACATGTACCTCGTTGATCTCGCTCTGGGCCCAGGCGCAAGGCAAGATTAGGGCGAGGAAAAGAACGGACGACAGTGCCGCAGAAGGCGCAATGCCGGTCGCCCGGAATAACGTCACAAGCTCCGTTCCCGGCAGCCGTCTGGCTCGCAACCCGATTCTTCGACAAACGAACATGGATTCCTCTCTAAACGATCATCCGAACATTGGCAATCCAGTGGAAACTACAGTTCGCAAGGAAAGCCATCCCGGTAGGGGCACTTAAGAACAGCAGTTGTGAGTTCGTACTGCTGTATATCGCGTGCCCTAATCCTGTTGGTGGTGTGAGCCTATAGGGATGAGAGTGCACTGCCGATTATTTCTATCTAATGGTCAGCAAACTTATGGACAGGGGCGTGCACCGCTGCCACATCGCTAGTTCGCGGCTCAAAACCGACGAAGCTTTGTCCATAGCGGACTGTTACTGGCTGGAGGAGTCTCCCTTAGCAGAGGCTGCGCAAAAACTGGAGATTCGTATCAGGGCATGCCTTCAGGCGCTGTGGATCGTAAATCGAGTTTTTCCGCAACCTGTTAGACGCGCGTCTGGGCCGACTTACGGGCGGAGAAAGTTCTTGGGCGCACTTCTACACTTGGACATCCAGCGCCTCGCCCAATGGAGAGAGGTCGTGAAGTCTCACGGACGAATGAGTGCCCTTCCCAAGCCAGCCCGCTAGTTGCGGCCTTCGATGGTGCTTTGAGGCAGCCGGTTGGTCTGTCTCCTAAAGCCCGGATGGCTGCGGGAAAACCGACAGCGCGGAGACTCCGTGCCGCTGCTGCTTGCTCATGCCGCACGCCTGAACCCGCTGCAGCCGTCCATTGATGCTGAGTTGCCTGGGGCTGCTCTGCTTCGTACTGGGCCGCAGCTCGACGGCGTCCCAGCAACTCTCGAATCCGCAGCTTTGCTTTATGGAGCTGCGATTTTGAATTTCCCACCGAGCAATGCAATAGCCGTGCGATTTCCTGGTGCTCGAGGCCTTCGACTTCGTGCAGCAGGAAAATAGTTCTGTACCCGGGGGGCAATTCCCTGATCGCCCGGATCAGAGTGATGCGATCGACCGAGCCGGCAAGCCGGTCGTCCCTACTCCCATATTCACGGCAAACCAGTCTGGCATCCCGGTTATAAGGCTCATCCAAAGAAATCTGGTGCACGGCTTTCTTGCGGAAATGCATCAGAACCGTATTGACCGCGATGCGATGGAGCCAGGTGGAGAGTGCCGAGTCACCTCGAAACGTGACCAACTTGCGGAACACCTGCAGAAACGCATCTTGAGTAAGATCCTCGGCTTCCGCGATGTTGTTGGTCATGCGCAGGCAGACGGAATAAATCCTCGCCTTGTGTGCGTGAAAAATGGAGGCAAACGCATCGGAATCGCCTTGCTGAGCGCGCCTCACTAAATCAAGGTCCGAATCGAACCGAGCGGTGAAATTAGGATCGCTGCTCACTGGTGTCTCCTTGTTAGAACCGTTCTGACTCGCTGTCTTTCACTGGACGAAATGGGAAACCGGTGCATAGACGAAAGCCTAGGCTAGCAGGCCGCCACGGTCCATCCGGTCCACTCTGTAGGAGTCCCGATAAGTTGCTGTACCGCATCAAGAACGCCAAAACATGAATTGAACTGCGCAAAACAAGCTGGAGTTGCGGCGATAGGTTTTGTCTTGCCTTCAACACCGTCTCACTTCTCCCACGCCTGCATACGTGGTCGCGGTCGGGATTGTTCTGCTCGCCGCATGGGGCGGGGGGCCCGCTCTGGGCTATCTTGGCTAAGCTTCACCGTTTGTGTGGGCTTTCCTGCCAAATTTCTCTTCTGTAGACCATCCATCAATCGCTCATCTTCCGCGATCAGCTCTGGGCTTCTTTGTCTTCCGCCACTTTGGATTTCAAGTAGCCTTTGCATCAACTCGGCGAAGTTTTCCATGACTTCCTCCAAGGCTGCCGCCGCACGAGGACCCATTAGTTTCCAGCGTTGCAGTAATATCACATGCCAATTTGGATGGTCTGTCGGGCATCCTACATACATGAAAAGTTTGGTTCGTGCGAACGTCTGAAATCGGGGCCTTTTTTGAAGTAGCGGAATCGCTTTAGCTGTTGGCTACGTTTGGTGTGTCTTGAAGCGGTCAGTATTGCTCAGTATCAGGGTCGTATCCAGCATAGTGTTGCCAAGGTCTTCGAGAGGAGGTTCACCATGCCCGACCAGACTTCCTGTCTCGCACCCCATAACGGGCGAGTTCATTCCCAGCCTAGCGAGCGGACGAATACCGCAGGGAAGCAAGTCAGCAACAAAATACTTCTATCAATTTCCGATAGCGACTACAGCTCACTTCGTCCTCATCTCGAATACGTCAGCTTGCCAAACCATCTAGTCCTTCACGAGGCGGGTGGAAAGGTAGAATTTGCGTATTTCCCGAATCGAGGTTTGATTTCTCTGGTAGTCGTAATGAAAGATGGAAAAACGGCCGAAGCTGGCATAGTTGGGAATGAGGGCTTTACAGGAACACCGGCGGCTGTTGGCCTGAGCAGGAGCCCGCTTCAAGCGGTGGTACAAATCACGGGGGATGGTTTTCGGGTCGAGGTCGGAGCTTTGCAAAACACTTTGGAATCCGCTCCAGACCTTCAATTGATGTTGAACCGCTATGCCCTAATTCGGGGTATGCAGGTTGCACAAACAGCCGCGTGTAATCGGCTGCACGATATTGAGCAGCGCCTTGCGCGGTGGTTGCTAATGACTCAGGATAGAGTGGATGCAGGGTTGCTGCCCATCACTCATGATTTTCTCGCAACGATGCTAGGGACAGATAGACCTACCGTGAGCTTGGCAGCTGGTGTTTTGCAGAGGAAAAAGCTCATCGAGTACACCCGTGGCGCAGTGGAGATCGTGAACCGCAAGAAACTTGAAGACTCCGCCTGCGAGTGCTACGGGGTTATCCGACAGTACGATGGCGAGCTTGGCTTGAAATACCAGAAGTGAAGACTCACCCTGTTTTTACACCAGCGCCCAGGACCACGCCCACGCCGGAGCGCCCGCACGCGCTCATTTCGTTACGGAGTCAGCAAACACTTCCACATCAAGAGAGGAGCGACAAGCAGAAACAACCGCCGGAGTCTATTCGATTCCGGCCTGTACCACGTGAACTATGTTGTTCCGAACCGCGTAAAGAACCAGGTCGCTGACGGAGTGCAGCTGCAGTTTCCGCATGATGTTGGAGCGATGAGTTTCTGCGGTTTTCACGCTCAATCCCAGCGCAACCGCGACCTCTTTCGTACTCTTTCCCTCGGCCAACAGTTGCACGACTTCGCGCTCGCGGGGTGTCAGCCGGTTGCGGCTAACTGAAACTGGGCTTTCCGCCGTACCGCCTTTCAGATATCCCTCCAGCACCATGGCTGCGACTTTGGAGGTGAAGTAGGTCTTATCCCGGCGCAGGGCTTCCACCGCCGCAACCAGATCGCGCGCGGCGTCGGACTTGAGCAGGAACCCCCGTGCGCCGGCGTTCAGAACCTCTCGCACCACCTGGTCGGAATCATGCAAGGTGAGGACGAGGATTTTGGCGTGGGGATTGCTCTTGAGGATTTGGCGTGTCGCCTCAAGCCCGTTCAAACTGGGCATGCCGATGTCCAGAATAACCACATCCGGTTTCAATTGCTCGGCCTTCTCCACGGCCTCGCGCCCATCGGCTGCTTCACCGCAGACTTCCCAGTCCGGCTGCGCCGTTAACAGCGCGCACAGGCCTTTCCGCACAACCTCGTGATCGTCCGCGATAAAAATTCTAAAGGTTGCCACGACACACCTCCACAGGTACTACTCATCCCAAGTCCAGTTTGGCGCCGGCCCGTCTCAGCAACTCGCACTGCCTGAGAAGCATCACGGTTGCCAAACCGGAATTGCTTGTAAATTCGAGGCATTGACCATTCAGGGGACCTTGTGGAGTGTAATTCTTACTAGCTGCAAGTCAAAGAGGTCTCTCGCGGTTCGGGGCAGTTTCTTTCCCGAGTAAAGGGCGATTGCGCGTCAACCGGTGTCGCCGTCCCAAGAGAAAGCTATAGTTTGCGTCTCAGATGTGGTTTGCGAACTGTGCCTTTGGCTCGGGCCGGAAGGTGGCTGGCCGATGTTCCCCAGGTTGCCGTTGGCATCTTCGCAGCTCTTCAGGCCGCAATGAAGCCATTCAGATGGCCCGCGGCAACAGGCAGGACAATCCCCACCCTGGACAAGTCATTGTTGTGAAAGCGTTTACTGGTATCGTTCCGGACAGATATCCGAACTCTAACAGCTGTCGGTTTGCGGCATCTCGCACTCGGCCAGCAAGATATCCGCCAGATTGGAAACCTCGGCACCACCCAGCCCCAGTGGAATGACCCTCAAACCGTTGACCGGTTCGAGCACCAGAGTCATCTTGTCGGCACAGCTGCCGCAAAGCCAAAAGTGAGCTGTTTGGTGCTCGGGTTTCTCATCGAATGGCGCTGCAGTGTCATCACTGGCCGCGATCGAAATCGATACGACTTCGAACTGGAAGAGTCGTCCCTCGGAGAACGAGCGCAACGGCATGTAACAAGCCGGATTTACGCAATGTACGAGCATGGCACCTCGGATAGAAAACTCAATCGGCCCGCGCAGAGCCTGAGACACATCCTCCTCAGCCTCTAAAAGCAGTCTTACTCTTCGACCATCGATTAGTATCCGGGCGACGTTATAGGCTTGCGGCGGAGAATCCAATACAGTGTTCGCTGTATTTTTACTGGGGAATAGCGTACGTCCAGCCGGTACGGTAACTTGAAAAGGAATCCGACCACACGGTCACTCCGAGCCGGCTGTGCCACCGGTTTCCTGACGAAGCGCCCGCAGATCGATTCCTAACTGCTCCGCTTTCTTATACAAATGGCTTCGCTCGAGGCCGAGCGCCTTGGCTGCGTTGGTGATGTGGTAGTTGCTGCGCTTGAGTTCGGCCAGGAGCACCTCGCGCTCGAAGCCCTGCACGCGTTCGGCCAGCGGCCCCGAACCGGCAGCAGAGGAATGCACCTCCGAGGTTTGAGGAAGGGCAAATTGCACTGTGTCCAGAGTCACCTGACCTTCCGTCGCCAGCAACATCAGGCGCTCGACCACATTGCGCAGTTCACGGACATTGCCCGGCCAGGAGTGGGCCTGGAGCGCTCGAATTGCCTCTAGAGCGAAAGGAATCGGCTTCCAATTGTTCTGGGCGCAGACCTGTTGCGCGAAATGTTCGACCAGGGCCGGGATGTCCTCCCGCCGTTCACGCAAAGGCGGCAGCACGAGCGGGAAAACGTAAATCCGGTGAAATAGATCCTGGCGGAACTTACCCTCGCGCACCAGTGTTTCCAGATTCCGGTGCGTAGCGACGAGCACACGCACGTCCACGGGGATTAGCTTGTCGCCCCCAACGCGTTCCACCTCACCCTCCTCGAGCACGCGCAGCAGCTTGGCCTGCATGGGCAAGGGCATGTCTCCAATTTCATCGAGGAAAATCGTCCCGCCGTCCGCCTGCTCGAACTTGCCGAAATGGCGGCTCGCTGCCCCGGTGAACGAGCCTTTCTCGTGGCCGAAGAGCTCGGATTCGATCAGTTCTGCCGGGACCGCAGCACAGTTCAGAGTCACGAACGGTCCTGACGCGCGCGGACTGCGCTCGTGCAGAGTGCGCGCGACCAGCTCTTTTCCGGTGCCAGTCTCTCCCAAAATGCAGACCCGAGTTTCGCTGGCCGCCACGCGTTCCACCTGGGCCATGATCTTCTGCATGGTTTCGCCGGTCCAAATGATTTCGTGTTTCCCTAAGCGCTGCCGAAGCTGCCGGTTCTCTGATTCCAGACGTTGGAGCTTGAGCGCGTTCTCCACCGTGAGCAGCAACTTTTCCGTGGAGATCGGTTTCTCCAGAAAGTCGATTGCCCCGAGCCGCGTGGCGCGCACCGCCATCTCGATATGTGCCTGACCGGACATCATGACTACAGGCGTGGTGATTCCTTGTGATTTGAGATCTTCTAGCAGCGAGAGCCCGTCCTTGCCGGGCATGACCACGTCGGAGATGATCAGGTCAAAGTGCTGTGAGTGGGCGAGTTCAAGCGCCTTGGAGGCATTATCGCAGACTGTTGCCTCGTGGCCTGCGAGGCGGAATGCGCGGGAAAGCGACGCCAGCGTGTTGGCTTCGTCATCCACAATCAGCAGACTTGCTTTCTGCGGCACCGGTTGCTCCTCAACTAAATGCGCTTCTGGCCAGCCGTTTGCAGCTTGTCCAGGTTGCGGGGCAGCTCGATCAAGAACGTCGTTCCGTGTCCCGGCTGACTCCGAACACTAATTCTGCCCCCGTGATCGCTCACTACCGACTGCACAATCGCGAGCCCCAGTCCCGTGCCATGCGCCTTGCTGGTGTAATAAGGGGTGAACAGGCGCTCACATTCCTCCGGCGTGAGACCCGTCCCCGTGTCGGAGACTTCGACGAAGGCGCGGTCGCTGTCCTGGCGCGGGCGAAGTGTGAGCGTGCCGCCCTGCGGCATCGCATCCATGGCATTCAATACCAGATTTGAAATTGCGCGATGCAACAGTTCGGGATCGGCCGCGATCGGTTGCAAGGATTCGGCGATCTCGAGTTTGCATTCGATGGGCGGATGATTCGGCGAGCCCAGTTGTGCCTGAAAAAGCCGCGCCACATTTTGCACAATATCATTCAAATCCACCCGCTGAAACTGCGGCTGCGGCATCTTGGAAAACTCGCTGAAGCGGGAGATGATAGTCTTCAGATTGGCAACTTCGGCGAGCAGCGTGGCAGAGCTCTCGCGGAAGACTTCTTCGAATTGCTCCGGGTCCTGCTCCCGCGCCCGGATTAGATTTTCCACCGTCAATTGCAGTGGGAAAAGCGGATTTTTGAGTTCATGCGCGAGGCGGCGGGCCAACTCCCGCCAAGCGGCCACCCGCTCTGTCTGTACCAGCCGTTCCTTCTGCTCCAGAAGTTCGCGGGTCATGCGATTGAAGGATTCCGCCAAGGCTCCCAGTTCGTCGACGGATGTCACTGGCACCTGCGCGTCCCAGTTACCGGCGGCGACTTCGCGCGCCGCAGCCGCCAGTTGTTCCACCGGGCGTGTGACCCGCGCCGCCGCCCATCCGCTGAACAGAATCGCGAGAACAATGCCGACGCCTCCCGCCAGCAACGCCGCGGAGCGGATGTGCTGCCGAAGTTCAACATAAGGACGGCGGGAGTTGCCGACCAGGAGAATGCCTAGCAATTGATTGTCCTGACCCGACATCGGAATAGCGTGCACGCTTTCGTCGTCGGCCGCATCGGATGACCAATGGATGATAGCCTCGTTCTCTTGGTGCTGCTGCTGGACTTCGTGGATGAGCGGCGCAATCCGATTCGGTTGTTGTACGGCGCCCGATGGATCAATCAGAAGCTGAGGGGAGAACCCAGTTCCCAGATTCTGATAAAACATCGCCCGCATTCCAACCGGGAGCTCAAGGCTGGCCAGAAAATCCTTATCCACGCGGCGGCCGCCGATCACGTAAAGTGGCTGATCGCCAACGTTCAGCTCGCGGACGGCCGAAAGTCCCAAGGCCGCGCCTTCGGGCAGTTCTTCCTGCCTCAGAAATGCGCTTTTCGGCACCGCTCCTGCCGCGGGCAAAGAATTCTCCTTGTAACCGAACTTGGCCGGCCACTGCGCGGATGAAATGATGGTTCCGTGGCTGTCCACGAACTCAAGAAAATCCAACAGCTGGTTGTCGGCAATGTTTCTTGCTTCCGCCAGGTAAGCGCCGTAGTCGGGAGAACCGCGGCTCAGAGCCAGAGCCATGCGCGTACTAGCTTCACTGGCAGCGATGGCCTCGACCCGATGCATCACTTCCTCACCACGGCGGTCGAACTCGCGCCGGAATTGGGCGAGCAGAGCCGCGGTTCGCTCCTCATTGGCCCGCTCAAACGCCCGGCGGGTAGTCGCGGATACAATCCAAGTGACCGCCGCGACCGAGAAAAAGACCGTCAGCGCGAACACGGCGAGAAGTTTGCGCCGGAAGCTCATGGTTTTTCTGTCCCTAGCCAAACATCTTGCAGCCGCCAGCTTCCGTCGCGATCCGCCGTCCAGTTCCTGACCGTCCTACTCATAGCGGAAGCGGCCCGCAGATGCAGCAGTGGGATAACCCGCTGTGATTGCAACAGCGCGGTCTCCGCGACGTAGAGATCGTGAATGGAATTGCCACTGAACTTGGGATGCGGCAAGCCAAGGGCTGCGGCAACGGTCGTGAGCGCGATGTGAGCGTCCAAAGAGGGCAGCAGAATACGGACAAGCCGCACGTCGGCCGCGGTCGTCGTAGTAAGCGTCAAGGCGAGGCCGGTATCACGCGCATTCAGCGCGATTCTTTCGGCGATGTTGCGTGCTACCGGATCAGTCGCATCGTAGCCCAAAGTCCAGGCGGGCGCTTGGCGGACCTCGCTGCGTGCCTGGTGGGCACGCGGCAAATCGGCATCAGTCGGAAAAAGAAAGGCATAGCCGGTCATCCAGTTCGGCAGGAGCCCACCGGCGGGTTCGCCTCCACCCTGCAGTAAGACCGTATTCATGGAGCCGCGGTCGACGCTGAGCGCGAGAGCTTCACGCAGGCGTCCATCCTCTGGGGACTGCCGGTCACGGCTGAAGACCAGCGCCATGAGTTCCGACGGGGCAGAGCTCCCCACTCGGCGACCTTCCATCGCGGCACGCTGCGCCTGCTCAGGCGCGACCTCGATCAAGTCGGCCTTGCCCAGATCGAGAGCAATCATCTGCTCGCGAAAGTTCTTGCCCATTTCGATTTCGACGGAATCAACGAGCGCACGGCCGCCCCAATAATCATCCCGGGCAGTCAGCGTGAGCTTTTTCCCCGGATCCCAGCGAGCGATGGCAAACGGCCCACTGCCGGTGAGTTTGCCATCACGCTTAGCGATGCCATTGCGGGGCAGAGCCAATTCGGCCGGAAGGTCTGGGGCCGGTGAATCGCACTCAATTACCACTGCCTCTCCGGTGGGGAACACTTTCCAGTTCGGATTGGCAACCCGAAGCGAAGCCGCGACCGCGTCCGAAGTAACCGGTGCCCCATCCTGAAATGTAACTCCGTGACGGATAGAAAACTGCCAACGCTGATCGCCCGGCTCAGGTTGCCAGGAATTCGCCAGCGCGGGTTGAGGCCTCCCGCGATCATCCAGCCTGACCAGCGTGTCAAAGATGAGGCGCGAGAGATTGCGGCGTGCGAATGAGTCGGGCTGGCCTAAATCTGTGGGGTCGAGAGAGATTGGTGTTGCACGAAAGGCTACGCGCAGTGCGCCTCCGTAGTGCGGGCGCGCAGCGCCCACGGCAATCCCGGCCAGAAGCAGGCTAGCGGCCACAAGTAATGGTAAGGCGGAACGCCTCATATCTCCCCGTTTCCGAATTGCGCGAAACTGCAATGGCGCTGCTTCCGCCGGATTCTGTCCACAGCGCGCTGATGCTGCCGTTGAACTCCAATGGCTGACTCACCCCGATCGGCTCGCGATCAAGAAACTCGAAGGCACGCACTGTATCGTCCGGGCTAACGCCGCTGCGCGTCGCCAGGATCTGCCAGCCCAATCCGCAACCGCTTCGGACGCCCGCGATGTCGCTGCCCCAGCCCAGCTTTCCCGCGGTCTGATCGGTGATGCCATCGAGCAGGTGCACCTGGCCGCCCACCGTAGCAAAGAGCCAGACCGTGTATTTCTCCCGTGGAAGCGGCGCCGCCGAATAAAATGCGGGCGCCATGGTCTGTTTGCCTACGCCAGGCGCCAGTGCGCCAGTGAAGTAATTTCGCGCAGGAGTAAAGAACGCGCTCAAACTGAGCTGGTCGGTTCCCAGCGGCCAGGGATCGTCACTTTCATAGCAATTAATTGCCAGCGGCGCACTCGTCGTGCTGCGGCAAAAAATGCCGGGGAGGAAAGCATCAAAGAGATGATCTTTGCGCAACGCCAATCGCCCCCGCAGGTCACGCGGCCACGGACGTAAATGGGTTATGGCGATAGATTGATCCGGCTGCCAGCGGCCGTCGTGAAGCGTGTAAACCGCGACCGCGTTGGAGGCAAGAACCAGCATGTGCGAAGGATTGCCGTCGAGCACCGCAACGTCCAGGATACGATCCTCCTGCGACCAGAGAAGAGTCTTGCGCAGTGCCAGCGTCGCGGCTTCGTGCCCGATAGACTGGGTCTCAGGGCGCGGCAGGGAAACCATCACTACTGAAGATTCGTTTGAGCCCTGGTGAATCTCGGCGACCCATACATAGTTCTGCAAGTCTTCGGAGAGGGAAACTTGCACGGTGGCGGTGGCCTGCTCAGCATTGACGAAACGCGCGCCCAGGGCGGCAAGTTGGGTGAGGAGGCCGCGGCGGATCTCGTCGGCATCAGTCCTGCTGATCGAAGACCGGTTTGAAAAGTTCACCGTCACTGCGCCCGGACCCGTGACCGCCGCGATCTTCGCGGCCAGTTGCTCCTCCGCTCCACTCCAATTCTCAGCCCATGCCACGGCAGCGTGCAGCAGTAGGAGAACGATGAAGAGGGAAGCGGCAACGGGCGGGAAGCGTGATGACAGAATGGGCATCTCGGGGATGGGCGAATTATAAACCGCATTGAGCATCGTGTTCGCCCTGGACTCTGTGCTCTCCGTGTCCTGTGTGGCTACAACTTCTCCCCTTGCAGGTTGTAACCACAGAGGACACGGAGGACACAGAGTGGTTCGTCACCTCACTTCTGCGGCGCTTCTTCCGGTTCCTCCGCCTGGCTGGTGCGATTCGCCACATTCATGCTGCGCAGCACGTCGTTGGCGAAGAAGAATTTCCCATCGGACGGAACCATCATGATCTGCAGCTTATCCGAGAGCCGTTCCGCAACGATCTTGTTAATCAGCAGCGGATTCTGCTTGAGGATTGCGCCTTCACTCTTCATCCGTTCGGCATCGGCCGCAGCGGTCACGCGTATGCGATTCGCTTCAGCTTCAGCCAGCAATTTACGCCGCTCCATTTCGGCCTTGCTGTCGATCACCTTGGCCTGGGCCATGGCTTCCGCATTCTTCACCGTGGCTTCCTTGCGGGCTTCGGCCTCGAGCTTCGACTGCTGAATCTGTTTCTCTTTCAGAGGCAGCGTGTACTGCATGGCGTCGGCTTCGCCCTTGGCTTGCAGGACTCGCACCTGAGCCTGGCCTTCTGCCTGCTTCACTTGCTGTACTTTAGCCGCCTCCGCTTCCAGTTCAGACAGCCTCACCTGTTTCTGCTGGATTTCAGTTTCCACGCCCATGCGGTCGTTCTCCTGCTCCTTAATCAATAGACTTTCCAAACCCTTCGCGTACTCAGGAGGGAGTTGGATGTCGCGCAACATCACTTCTTTTACGACGATCCCGTCTGCGGCCAGTTTCCGCGTGATGACGTCAGCGGCGCGCTTGCGGACTTCCTCGCGTTTGGCGGCGAAGACGTCGCGAACGGTGTAATTGGGCACCAACTCCCGCCACGCACTAGCCACCACGGATGGCACGATCTCCTTCTCCACCGGTTGTGGCAGGTTGCTTTGGATGTAATCCAGCCGCTTGGGATCAAGCCGGTAGCGCACGGTGATAGCCAGCCCGAGCGTGAGTCCCTCTTTTGCCTGCACCTTCAGCGGTTCGGACTTCGCCCCTGGGCGGGGCAGCTCCTTTCCCGTTTCCTCCAATGCGCCGGTGGTGAACAACTGATCCCGCGTATCGAAGAGCGCGACGCTTTCCGCGAGCGGCGTTACAAAGTGCGCGCCGGGATAGAGCGTCCCTGCCAGAGTACCCTTGGTCTGGCTGAGACGAACGCCGGCCATGCCACTGGGGACAACAACGATGCCCAGGGCCAAGAGAATCGGTCCCCAGGCCAGTAGCGCCAAAGCCAATGCGCCACGCCAGCGAATGTGCGGGACCGGCGGTAGCGGCCCCGGCTCGGCTGTCGCCAGCGCCCGCCGGTATTGAGTTTCAAGATAAACATCGTAGGCGAGGATTCCAACGGCCACCAGCACCATCCCGACGCCGCCCGACATAAGCAAATACTTCAGGAACAGCATAACGTTCTCCTTTCGCGCCTCAGCGCTCGTGCCCAGATTTGACCCGAACCGCCTGCCGGGCAAACAACACGCGGAACACTTTGCCGAAGATCAGTTCTTCCACCAGCAGCGCGACCGCCAGCGAGAAGACCATCCCTGCGATGACCGCCATTGCTGTGATTGCGAGTTGCATTAGGTCCTCCTTATGAATTCGTCTCAGCTGTTACTGCCCGCCGCTTGCTCCGGTCATCGTTCCCGCTGCAGCCTCGGCTACTGCCGCAACGCTCGTTTGCGCTACACCGCCGAATATCTGGGCGACCTGCTCATCCCGCTCGCCGCGAATCTCCACTGTGTCTCCCACGTTTACCAGGCGGAAGAACTGCTCGATATCGCGATTGTGCATGCGAAGGCAACCATGGGAAGCGGACTTGCCAATTGACCTCGGCTCGTTGGTCCCGTGAATCCCGTACCCTTTTTGGTTGAGACCCACCCAGCGCGGACCGACCGGGTTGTCACTGCCGGGAGGAATCACCACTCCAGGGTGGTAGTAGGTAGGGTTGGCGACACGACTGACGATCTGGAACTCACCGGTAGGACTGGGACTGACGGCGGCGCCAACTGCAACCGGGAACGTATGGATGACCTTCCCGTCTTCTAGAACGGCCAGCTTGCGGTCGGGAATGCTGACCAGCACGTGACGGCGCGGCCGGTGGCTGGTTGGGACGGCGTTTGTGTTCTGCGCGCTCTGTCCCAGCGCCGATGCGGCTACAGCCAGTACCAGGGTCAGCGGGAGCTGTCCACTAAGCTTGCCCTTTGATTTGCCGTCGGTCCGTTCCATGGTTGCCACCTTGTTGTTTGCGTTCCGCTGAACGAAACGGCAGGCGGGAAACCAAAGGCTATCTATTTGAGTGTTATGGAGTTACTGGAGCGCGACCGGATTGATTTCGTGTTTGATCGGAGACAGCGTGTCACCTGTGACACACGTCGGGTGGGCCGGCTCGAGATGACATTTCGAATCCCCTCGCGTCTCTGTGGCGAGGACAAGCCAGTGCGTTACTGGTTCGATCGCGTCGACGAAGGCTTCGAGCGGGGAAGCCGAACGAGCGCGGAGGTTAGGACTGCTTCCACCAACTTCCGACCCAGCTGTCACAAGAGCACTCGCATGGTTTCTCGTAGCCGGAGAGATTTTTCTTTGGTTGTACCTGGTTGTCGTCTGTCGCATCTGGTCCTAGAGCACTGCTCGCGCGCGATCCATACTCCTTACCCACGGTCGGTTTGACACCTGGTCACGTCGGCTCTATCGTCCGAACCGAACGGCCATGAATATCGTCAAGGCAACCCGGCGGTTCGAAGAATGGCTGAGCCGGCACACCACACTGGTGAAGCGGGATCTCCGCCTGAAACATAAGCACATGGCGGACGCGGCGTTTCCGTTCCTGCGGGCGACCTTCTATCGCTGGATGCAGATCTGGCCGGAGGTGTGCTCTGACTTTGCCAAGGCTCCCAGGGTGTTGGCGGTTGGCGATCTGCACGTGGAGAACTTCGGCACCTGGCGGGACATCGAAGGCCGGCTAGTGTGGGGCGTCAATGATTTCGACGAAGCCGCCCTGCTGCCCTACACTGTTGACTTGGTTCGGCTGGCAACGAGCGCACTGCTGGCCATTGAAGAAGGACACCTAGCATTGAAAGCGAAGGATGCCTGCGGGGTGATCCTGGACGGGTACGCGAAGTCGCTTTCCAAGCACGGACATCCCTTCGTGCTAGAGGAAGAAAACCAGTGGTTGCGGAAAATCGCGACCGGTGAATTGCGTGATCCGGTGCATTTCTGGAAGAAGATGGATAGCTTGCCGAAAGTGACCGGTGAAATTCCCCCAAGCACCCAGGATGCCCTTGAGCATCTCATGCCGGAGCAGGGTCTGGACTACCGGGTCGTGAGGCGTGTCGCTGGTTTGGGCAGCCTGGGACATGTGCGCCTGGTCGCCATCGCCGAATGCCACGGCGGCAGAGTCGCTCGTGAAGTCAAGGCGTTGGTACCTTCCTCCGTTCACTGGGCGAGAGGAGAAGAAGGCCCTGCAGAAATCATGTACCAGGCGATCATCGGCCGCGCAGTACGCGATCCTGATCCCTTCGTGCACTTGCGCGGTCACTGGATCATCCGGCGGCTGTCGCCTCACTGTTCCCGTATTGAATTGAACGTTCTGCCGACAGACCGAGACGAGCTGCGACTCCTTTTTGCCATGGGATGGGAAACGGCAAATATCCACCTTGGGAGCCGGAGCGCCTTGAAGCAGATTCGCCGCCACCTCAAGACGCTGCAACCGAAGTGGTTGTCCTCTGCCGCCAAAGACATGGCGAAAGCCGTTACCGACGACTGGCGCGCCTGGAGCAAGTCCGGTGTGTCCTGATCACCCGTTGTGCCAATTCCAGCCTGAGCGCCTCAGACTTCCGGGGCGAGAGCACAAAACGCCACATCCTTCGACTGAGCCCCCGCCTCGGTTGCTGCAGTCGCGTGCCGGAGACCCTCGAGTAGCGCGTCCAGAATGGCTTCCAGGGACTGAGGGCTTTCCACGAGCACGCGTTCCATACTCTCGCGGTGTACAGCCAGTTCACCAATCTGCTGAACGGCGCTGATGTCGGCAACGCTTTTTGCCGCCCTCGTGCGGCCGTATCGCCGTGCAGGTCCGGCCCAGAACGAGGTTCGAGCAAAGGGATAGTCGAGACTTCCGGTCGTCATCCAGTGAACCACCAGCTCCCGTACGTGGGCGGGGCTGCAGACGGGTTGGATGCCGTTGTGTGCGGCCAAGCGGTCAGTCCAGTGCAGAACCCGCAGCTTGTCCTCCCAGCGGTTCTCGGCGAGGAGGAACCAGATGTCGTTGGCCGATCTTTCCTCCCCACAGATCGCACAAACATTCATTGTTGTTTCGTCCATATGGCGCCTTTCATTGCGCACCGGGATTCGGGTACTCGCATTTGTTCTATCGCGGGTCGTACCCTCCCAAAGTGCATGGGAATCGTGTTTCTCATTCTGGCGGGTATCGGAACTGTGATCATTCCCCGTCCCTTTTCGAAGGTCAGAGTAAGCAAGGAAGAGCACTCATCGCACAGCCAGTAGTGTTCCACGCGACGTGGAGACCGGATTCTCCGGTTTGGCGCCGCTGGTCGTGAAATCGGTGCGTTGAAATCCTCTCTCTCAACCAGGAAGAGTTTCCCCTGGCTGAGGTGGCGGAAGGGATTGGGGCAGGCCGGGTTCGCACATTTGCGGAGCATGGATACTCCTCGAAAATGAGCCGTGCCTGCAGACCTGGGGGAAAGCTCTGAGGCCAATGCATGCAAATGGCCGTAGGTTATTGATGAGGAACAGCCGGAAGTGATTGGAAAGATGCAGGATCTAGTCAGGCTAACGCTCTCGAATGACGGAGGGACTGCCGAACCACTGTCAGTAATGCCGGTACCTCGTCACCGCTGGCTCCCGAAGTGCGGAATCATTCGCGGCTCGGGCACCGGTAGTGCGTTAGTTCTATGGCCGGATTCATCAGACCCTGAAGATTACCCCCGCGATGGCGGCGGGATTATCGGATCACGTCTGGTCGCTGGAGGAAATTGCGCTCCCGGCAAACTGACATCTACGTTAGTTGGTGCGTGTTCGCTTGAACCGATACAGTTCATGCAGGAGCGGTAAGAGAACAGCCATCACAATAGCGACTCGCTCAGGGTGCTGATATGTGTTCATAGTTGTGGCCACCGAGCCACCTCCCCCAGTTGTTCCACGACGGTGTTTCTGGGCCAAGGCATAAATATGCAGCCAATGAAACCACCCAAGTAACCAAACGATCCGAGAAATACATCCTTCACGATTCCTTGCCGTCCACACTTGGTTATCAACGAACCTAGCCAACTACTGAGGGCGCCAAGCGCCATCCCGGCGAGGGCATACACGATCAAGTAGAAGATTACGACAATGGGAGAAACGGGAAACACCCCGACATAATAACGCTTCGGGCAGCGATTAGCCTTCAAACTGAGACACTACCCACTATCCAGCCGCCCCTTCGCTGGAACTGATCACATCCACACGCTATCATCGCTAACGTATGGCGAAGAGCGTTCTCATGTGCCCGCCGGCGTTCTTTGACGTTCGCGAAATAAAGAACCCCTACATGGGTCTTCCTGTCGATCGCTTCCGCGCGCAACAGCAGTGGGAGAACCTGCGCCGGTCACTGGAGAGCGCGGGCTTGAAGGTCGAAACCATCGACCCGGTCAAAGACCTCGAAGACATGGTCTTCGCCGCCAACCAGGTCTTCGTCGGACATCACGAGAAGATCGGCAAGTTCATTGTCCCCAGCCGCATGCGCTATCAGACGCGCCAGCAGGAGGTGCCGTTCTACGTGAACTGGTTCCGCGAGCGCGGGTACAAGGTCCTCGAGTTGGATCTCCAGGGCGAGTACCTGGAGGGGCAGGGAGATCTGCTTTGGCATCCCGACCACTCCAAGATCTGGGCGGCGTACGGCTTCCGCTCCACGCGCGGTGGCGTAGCAAGGTTCGCCGCCGCGATGCAAGAGCTCGGCATCCCGGTCATTCCGCTTGAGTTAGTCGATGATCACTGCTATCACCTCGATACTTGTCTGTCTCCACTCAACCACCAAGCTGCTCTGATGTACCCGGGAGCATATTCTTCCGAGTCGCTCGAAGCGATTCGCAACGGTTGGGAGCGAATCCACGAACTTACTGCTGAGGAAGCACATCAGTTCATCGGCAACGGGATTGTGGCCAACGGACGCTACATCACACCGCACCTCACGCCACACCTGCAGGAAATTCTCGAAAAAGAAGGATTGCAGCCGACCGTCGTGGACACCTCGGAGTTCGAGAAGTCCGGCGGTAGTGCTTTCTGCATGAAGGCGTTTATCGAATGAATCGGGTGATCCCCTCCTTGACGGGTCGGCCTCCAACCCAACTTCACGCAGTGCGTTCACGACCCGGTCCCCGGAATTAACGTGAAAGCCAGCCCGGTTTCGCAGATAATGCAGTAGAAATCGGCTTGGGGACGCCATTGGATTCTGACCGCAACCAACTGCAAGAACTGCAACTGCTTGTCCGCGAACTAACCAGTCGCGTGTACCGCATCGAGCGCGCAATGGGGATCGAATCTGTTCCGGCCGCGCCGCAGCCGCAATCTCCGCCTCCGCCGGCCCCATCCATTCCAGTGCCGCAACCGCTACCCGAAACCCAGCCGATGCCCCGCATTCCGACTCAGCCTGTGTTGACCGCTCCGGCAGAAGCGGTAGCAAATCTCGAATCCCGCATAGGCTCGCACTGGCTGAATCGAATTGGCATCGCGGCGGTGCTGATCGGCGTCTCCTATTTTCTGAAATTTGCCTTTGACAACAATTGGATCGGACCAGCCGGGCGCGTGACCATAGGCTTACTAGCCGGGATCACGGTCGTTATCTGGAGCGAGCGATTCCGCAGCCGCGGCTACAAAATATTTTCCTACTCATTGAAAGCGGTGGGGGTCGGAGTTCTCTACCTCTCACTGTGGGCCGCCTTCCAGGTGTACAGCCTGATCCCGAATGGAGCGGCATCCATGGCCATGCTAGCGGTCACTTCTGCGACCGCCGTTCTTGCCCTGACCCAGGACGCGGAAATCCTCGCTGCCTTCGCGCTCGCCGGTGGCTTTATCACTCCAGTGCTGCTCTCAACTGGCCAGAACAAAGAGCTGCAGCTTTTTTCCTATCTCGTGCTGCTCGACTTCGCCACATTGGTGCTGGTTGCCCTCAAGCCTTGGCGGCGCCTGCTGCTCCTAAGCTACGTGGGAACCGTGCTGCTTTACGTCGGCTGGTACTCGAGCTTTTACGATCGCAGCCAGCTTCGCTTGACCCTGGGATTCGCAACTTTGTTCTTCGCCATCTTTGCCATCGCACCCCTGATCGCCTTACCAGCGAAAAACGAAAGAAGTCTGTTCTCGATTTTGTCCCTCCTCCTCGCACTGGGAAACGCCGGTGTGTACTTCCTTCAGGTCGAGGCAATGTATGAACAGATCGACAAGCGCGTGACAGCTTGGTTTGCCCTGGCGCTGGCTGTCGTTTACATCTTCCTTAGCCGACAAGTGCGCGTGCGGTATCGCGATCCCGCCGCAGCACAAGCGCTGCATTCCCTGCACCTCGCGCTTGCCATCGGCTTCATTACAATCGCCATCCCCATCCGCATGGACGCCCACTGGATCACGATCGGGTGGTTCGTCGAAGCCGCTGTACTGCTATGGGTAGCCGATCGCATCCATTCGGATTTTCTCAATGCATTTGCCGTTGGAGCGCTGGTGCTGGCGGTTGTGCGTCTGTTGTTCATAGACAATTTTTATTCTACCCGCCTCATTTTCAATGCACGAATGGCAACGCATGCCGTAGCCATCGCGGTGCTGGCAATCCTGGCCTGGTACGGTTCCAAGCGCAATGAC
>Ga0070699_100001768_pt1 | contig 19706 bp, 20 predicted proteins | sample KBSK1503metaG_FD_65473 | JGI IMG/M metagenome (GOLD analysis project Ga0070699, IMG submission 65473) | Corn, switchgrass and miscanthus rhizosphere microbial communities from Kellogg Biological Station, Michigan, USA - KBS K1-50-3 metaG | ecosystem: Host-associated > Plants > Roots >... | reverse complement strand
CGCTTGGCCACTTCTCCTGAGCGCAATAATCTGGTTTTCTCTGTTCGCATAACAAGGATAGTTTACCAGATCTATGCCAGTTTGTCAACAGTCATCTACCCTACGTTTCGATCTGACTCCTGCATAGACTACCTTGAATATAATATAGTTTGCTTAAGGAGAGATGCGCTGTGTGATAGGTAGTGAGTTAGTAAAGGTTACGTATTTGTGGTTAAGAAATGCCCACAAAATGTAATCAAACGTGGTAAAACAATGGCATGTTGACAACACAAGTTTTCTACTCTTGTCTCGTGGAGTTTCTTCTCCATGAAGTGTTTCAAGTAATGATTGGGGACTCTATGGCTTTGTGCAGATGCTAGAATATAAGTGTCTGCGCTATGGGAAAGAACTCTATATTATCAATACGTTCTCATATGTTTAGAAAGGCAGTCCTTGCATGGGAAGCGACCAGGTAATGCGCAAGGTGAAAGTAGAGGGCGGCAACCTGAGATTCAGCTCGGCCCACTTCATCACCTATGGTGGTAAATGTGAACGCCTGCATGGCCACAACTATGGTGTGCTGGTCGAGATCGAAGGGACACTGAACGACGATAAATTGGTCTTTGATTTCACCGTATTGAAACAACTTACCAGAGAGATTTGCAGCCGGCTCAATCATCGTTTTTTGTTACCTATGCATAATCCTCATCTCGCACTGAAGGAACTTCCCGATGCATGGGAAGTACGCTTTGGCGAGAAACGCTACGTCTTTCCTCGCGCTGATGTAGTCGAGCTACCTGTTGATAATTCCACGGCTGAGCGTCTGGCTGAATATATCTGCAGTGAGTTACGCGCTGGACTTGCTGCATATAACACCGCCAATCTGCATACCATTATGGTTGGGGTCGAAGAAGCTCCAACACAGATGGCTTATTTCCGTACATCGCTGCGTGAGTAGGAGTGGACAAAGATATGCGCCTGCAAGATAAGGTGGCCTTGATTACCGGCTCAGGTAGAGGTATCGGCCGTGCCATTGCCCTGCGCTTCGCCCAGGAGGGCGCTACGATCGTCGTCAACTACGCTCGCAACGATTGTGAGGGTTCAGCTGTAGTCGCAGAGATACGCGCCATGGGACGCGCTGCAATTGCGATCGAGGCCGATGTTAGTTCCGAAGCGCAGGTCAAACGTATGATCGAAATGGCAGTGCGCGCCTTTGATCGCATTGACATCTGGGTCAATAATGCCGGTGCCGATATCGTGAGCGAATTTCCAGTCGAGGCTCCCTGGGAACAGAAACTACAGCGCCTCCTGGATGTAGATGTCAAAGGCACGTTTCTCTGCTGTCGTGCGATTGCGCCAGTGATGCAGGCGCAGGGCGGTGGCTGTATCATTAATATGAGCTGGGACCATGCTGTCAGCGGTGGCATGGCAGGCGCGCACGTGTTTGCAGCAGCGAAGGGCGCTGTACATAGCCTGAGTATGAGCCTGGCGCGAGAGCTTGCTCCAGCCATCCGCGTGAACGTTATTGCTCCGGGCTGGATTCGTACCAGCTTGACTCAGCATCAACCAGAAGATATGCAAGAATCCCTTCGTCAAGCAACCCCTATGAAGCGCTGGGGAGAGCCTGCCGACGTAGCTGAAGCGGCCTTGTTCCTCGCTTCCTCCGAAGCGGCATATGTTACTGGCCAGGTCGTAATGGTCAACGGTGGCCTCATAATGTACTAGGAAGAGGTTTGAGGCCGATCAAAAGGAGCAATACTATGTTTATTCTTTTGGAACACTCCGATTCCATTGGCACCTTGACCTTCAACCAACCTGCCAAACGCAATGCCTTGAGCGAGGCCTTGGTGGAGGAACTAATCGCAGCCCTGACAGACTTCCAGCAGGCGGGCATACGGGTCGTGGTCATTCGTGCGGCCCCTGGTGCCTCGGTCTGGTCCTCGGGGCACGATATTTCAGAGCTGCCGCAGGGACAGGATCCGCTGCCATATACTGATTCGTTCGAGCGTGCCCTGCGTGCGGTCAAGAGCTTTCCTGCCCCGGTCATCGCCATGGTGCATGGATCAGTCTGGGGGGTCGCGACTGACCTGATCTTGAGCTGTGATATCGCAATCGGCGACGAAACCAGTTCGTTTGCTGTCACGCCTGCCAATATCGGTTTAGCCTACAACACCACAGGCCTGCTGCGGTTCATGCGCCGCCTGCCCCTCAACCGGGTCAAGGAGATGTTCTTCACCGGCGTGCCCGTGACGGCTGCCGAGGCGGCTACATGGGGCATCCTTAATCATCTGGTGGAGGCCCCCGAGCTGGAGACTTTTACCTACGACCTCGCCCGTCGTATCGCTGCCAAGGCTCCGCTCGTCTTGACCGTGGTGAAAGAGCAACTGCGCATCCTGGCCGATGCCAGCCCGATTACTTCAGACGTCTTTGAACGCATCGAAGCACTGCGCGAGTCCGTCTACCAGAGCTCTGATTACCTGGAAGGCATTCGTGCCTTCCAAGAAAAACGCGGGCCGACCTTTACCGGCAGATAGCCTACGTCGTTGCTGGTCTATGAGCCACAGACCTTGCTCGCACGCGGGTCTACCTGCCCTCCGGTGGCCGTCTGTTGATTCATGATTTTGCGCTCTACGCCGATCGGAGTGGACCACACAATGCCGATCTCTTTCTGTTCGGCGAACTCTCCGCTTCGGCCCAAACGCAGGCCTCTATGTCTCTAACATCTGGTAAACTCGTTTCATGTGCTCATGAAGTCTTTCCCGACGCCCCTCTTGTGGCAAGTTACTACGGTAGGTAGCGATATATTCATCAAAGTTCCAGGTAGAGAAGAACTGCTCTGCAGCGTTTCTTCCATTCTGGTAAAGCAGGTCTGTCTGCTCCTTACTCAAATTGAACTGCGTGCCACTGATGCCATTCACCGGAACCGCAATGGTACGGACAAAGGTATGATCGTCCATGTAGAGCCTGTCGTGAGCCGAGAGCATGGTACTGAGTAGGGCCTGGCCGATTTGAAAGACGTTGTCCGTCGGGCTAATCGGCCAGGGACGTTCAGGGGTAGGCAGCGAGTCTACCAGGCGAAAACCAAAGGTGGGATGGCTTGGCTTTGTCTGTACATCGAAGATGGACACCGGGAAGTTGCTAAGCAATCCTCCATCGACAATACGACAGTCTCTGCCCTCTATGTTATCCCGCTGATCAACTGGTATAAAGAAGAATGGGATGCTGGCGCTCATGCGTACAGCCAGAGCAATGTCGAGCTCATCGGGGTCCAGGCCAAATTGCAGTATACTCTGTGGTAACTGCAACATCCGCCCGGTACTGATATCTGAGGCGATCACTATCAGACCATAACGGTATTTTGAATCTTTCGGCTCATGCTCTCTGCCAGGAACGACCAGGTCACCGAACTTTTGTTTTTGCTTTGCTCCCAGTTTCTCTTTCATAAACCCTACAATATAGTCTCCGCTATGCAGCCCTCCATGTCTTAGCAGGTTGATGGCTTCGCCCAGGAAGAACCCATTAAATCCCCTGTCTTGCGCAAAGCGATTCAAGTCCACCTCGTCCCTCATAATGCCGTACATTTCTTTGGCACTATAGCCAGCAGCCATCATTGCGGCAACAAATGCGCCTGCTGATGTGCCTGCCACATTGACCCAGGAATATCCTTTTTCTTCTGCTACAGTGAGTGCACCTACGTGACCAATACCGCGAACGCCTCCGCCTTCAAGGACAGCATCGGCATAGATTTGATTGTTGTTTCCCGGTTGTGCTAGACTGGACATAGCTAAACCTCCTTCTCTGGTGTATGAGTGTTACACAACCATTGTTCACTATTCTCGAAGGATGGACGAGTAACACAAAGGTTTTTTGCGGTCCAGGTGAGGAGGTTTCCTTGATATCGTAGCGCTAAGCGCGCACGGCATACTCGCAGAAGTCTAACGCGCTGGCAAGAGCAACACCCGAGCCAGCATATAACATGCCACTGCAACGTATCGGCGGAGATGAAACCAGTTCATACCTCGTGTATCTCTTTTGCCGCCAGAGGAAGTAGCCACTATCGGATCGCATGGCGTACAAGTAGTGGCTGTCAGTGCTGACATACGTAATTTTTCGAGGGAAGCGAGTAAGGGCGATGAGTATCCAGGTCTGTAGATTCTGGTAAAACTTTGACCAGCTAATTCTACTAAACAACGAGCACAACGTTGCCAATCCTATCGTCACCAGAAGTCGTAACGATGGACCAGCTTTACGGGCCGCAACCTTTCTCACTGGTTGTGAGAGCTGATATGAAAGACCAGGCAGTGGCCTTATACCAGGCAAACTGCAAATGCCCTCCTCCATTGCGTGATAGGCAGCATGGACTTTGGCACATGCTTGACAGGATACCAGATGTTGCTTGAGCGCGGCGTGATCGGCAGGTGAGAGATCATCCTGGTGTCTAGCCGCTAGTCTCTGTGCCCAATCTGTACAGGGCGTGGGGATAGATTCTATCATGTGCCTTGTCTCCTTCTTTCAATACCGGCTCATTCGTCCATGAGAGACGCTGGTACGCTAGACGGAACTGTTCGCATCCCCGGCTAACGTATATGCTGACACTTTTTTCGCTGATTTTTAGTGCAGTGGCTATCTCGCGTTGTGAAAAATTGGCTACAAGCTGCAAAAGCAGACAAGTGCGATACTTCAGTGATACTTTTGCTAAAGCCTGTTGAATGAGTTCAACCTCTGCTATCCGTTCTTCAGGCCCTGCGGTGCTCATGTATGCCGGGGTACCCTCATTTTCGTCAGTTTTCAAGTATGACCAGCGAAATTTCCGGCGGCGCAAATGGTCGATTGCAATATTGGTGGCGATGCGATAAAGCCAGGCATCAAAGCAGGCTTCATTGTGTAAACTTGCTAAACATTGCCATGCCTTGAGAAACGTTTCCTGGGCAAGGTCACGCCCTTCTTCCTCATCCCCGACCATATGTGCCAGGTATGCGCAGATACGGGCATTGTAATGTTGAAACAGGGTATCAAAGGCTGTTTTATCTCCCGCCCGCGCCTGCTCTACTACCTCAATAAACCGTTGACCATCCTCCGATGACCTGGAAGTGGTGGGATCCCGTGCTGTTGGAGGCATCAGGTAAGCTCCTCTTTCATCAAAAGCTGTGTACTCACTGCCATCAATGATGTCGAGTTAAAATCGACCCCTACAATTCTCTGTAAAAATCAAAAAGTATGCGAACAATTGTTCGCGTGTTTGTGAATGTACCGGGACTTGATCACGAATTCAGTGTATAGACGAGGGATCTGTAGGTTTTTGGTCTCTATATTTCGTCATAGGGGATAGAAATTGAATAATTGAACGCTTCTTAATAAGACTCTGAGGAGTAGTGGTATGACCGATGATTCACTTCCGACCCTTTTACCGCCTGAGCTTACACCTGGCGCAGCGAGCTGCGCGGGCTGCGGTGATGTTTACTACGATCAATATTACCTGGATATGTTTCGTCGTGCCCTAATCCAGCGTGATCAGTATGCCCGGGAATATATACAGCATCACTTCAGTGCAGTCGTGCTTGACTGGCTGCGTTGTCATCCCCGTAGTGCTTTGGCTTGTCGTCTTACTAGTGAAGAGCATTATGTGAATCAGGCATTTGAACATTTCTGGCAGATGTCACTTCAACACCAGAAATTGGAAGTGCCCTCCCTGGGCCGTGCACTCCTTTACTTGCGAACAAGCCTCAATAGCGCTATTCTAGATGCCTTACGCAACTCCTTTCGACCACAAGAATCGCTGTTGATCGAGACCGCTTCAAAAGGGGATTCGTTCGCAGACAGTCATAGTAGCGGTCAGGAGGTATGGGAAATCGTAGAAGGAAAGCTTTCCAATGTGCGAGAGCAGCGATTGGCCTACCTGCTCTTTCATTGTGGTCTCAAACCAGGGGAAATAGCACATTCCTATCCCCAGGAGTTCAGCGACGTGCGCGAGATCTCTCTCCTGCGCCTCAAAATTATGAACCGGCTCTGCAATTCTAGCCATATTGACTACAAGTAGAGACTACTTCCCGCGGCCTGTACTCAGGCCGCGCATAGGGATAGAAAGCATCATCTTGCCTGCCGGAGTTCCTGTATATACCGTTTCACCGCCTCAACACGCTCGCTCTCCTCGTTTTGCTCGATAAGCTGAACTATCGCGCTCCCGACCACCGCGCCATCGGCATAGCTGGTCACCTCGGCAATGTGTTGGGGTGACGAAAGCCCGAAGCCGACTACCAGTGGCAGGTGATGATCTTTCGTATAGCCATTGACTCTCTGGATAAAGCTATGCAAGTGTGCAGGGAGTGTTGCGCGCGCACCTGTGACACCACTCAGCGCGACACAATAGATAAAATTTCCCGGCCCACTGGCAGAAATCTCAACGATGCGCGCAATGCGCTCGCCGGGCGTAGCAGGGGGTACCAGGAAGATGAGCGCTAAGCCTTGTTCCTGGGCCGCCTGCTGCAATGGGGTTGCTTCCTCAGGAGGCAGATCGGGGATGATCAAACCACAGACTCCACAGGCTGCGGCTGTCCGGCAAAAGCGTTCGATGCCATATGCCAGTACCGGGTTGTAGTAGCCCATCAGGATTAAGGGAGTATTGCTCCTGGCCGAAACCAGCCGGGCAATCTCCATACAACCATTGATGGTCATACCGCCTTCGAGCGCAATCTGCCCGGCATGCTGGATAGTAGCCCCATCGGCGAGTGGATCGCTAAAAGGCATTCCCAGCTCGATGATATCAGCCCCTCCCTGTATCGCTGCCAGCACAAGTTCGATGCTTTGTTCTGCTGAAGGGTAGCCACACATAAAATAAGGGATGAGTACGCCGCGCCCCACTCGCCGCGCTTGTTCAAAAGCCCGCGTAATCCGTGTGGCGGGTGCCGGAGTTGTAGAGCTAGTTTGCATAGTATCTCCTAATAAATTTAGCTGCCAATACGCTGTCAAGCTTGAAATGTAGTGGCACCCCTTCTCCTTGCGTCTCACCTGACCCGCAGGGTAGCTGCGCAGCAGCGTTGGTGAGACGGATTGGTGCCAGCGGGTGCCAGGTCCCAAGCCATTCAATGAACCTGCTGGTTTCAGTCCGAGATTGCCGGATTTGTCGCACCAAGCCTTCCCCAGATAAAGTTTCCACCGGCATATCCGCGCAGTAATTCAAGTAAATCTTTGAGAGCAGCGTCAACATCTCTTTGGCCGTTGGCATGGTGCGCTTCAACAGTGATAATGGCCTGCCTGGTATCCTCTTGCGCAGCGCTCTGGTCGCTTTGTCGCCAGCACCAGCGGCGCGCGATGACCAGTTTCGTTTCATCAGAAAAAACTACTTCGCCCGGTTCTGGATGATCCACTTCGTCCTCGCCCAGCGTGGTGTAGCGTTCTGAACCGTCGGCAAAATGGACTGTGACTGCTCCCTGCAAAGCGCGTGTATCAAACACTGCGACGGGCAATGCATAGCGAATACTCACCAGGTTGCCCAGGTCAACCAGCAAGTTGATGCTCGGAATATCTCCTTTTTTAGTCAAACGGCGCAGCAGCGCTTCGGCTGCGCTGCGGTACTGTGTTGGGTCTACGTCAAAACTGCGGAAAGCGCTGCGCCACGCCGCCAGTGATTCGATCTGGCTCAAAGGAGTAGTCCCGATGCGCTGTAAGGTAGCCTGCTGTTCAGCCTGGAAAGCCGCTTGCAAATCTTTCGGCGTCGGACCATTAGTCATGCCCCGCGCTAGGATCACACCGCCAGCTATACCTGGATAACGGGCCAGAATATCAGTATGATAGCGGAAAACTGTCATCTTTCACTCCTCCAACGTAACGTGTAACGCTTTCGCGACAGTAAGCATATCTTTGTCACCGCGCCCCGACAGGTTCAGCACGATCAGAGAACCAGGCGGAATTTTGCCCTGCTCTCCCAGCTCCAGCAGGTAGCCCAGCGCATGCGCAGGCTCAAGTGCCGGGATAATGCCCTCGCTCTGGCACAGCGCCTGCAAACCACGCAGTGCGCATGCATCGTTGGCAGAGACGTAGGTGGCGCGTCCCGTCTCCTTCAGGTAGCTATGCTCTGGTCCTACGCCGGGATAGTCAAGACCCGCCGAGATGCTGTGGGTAGTCAGTATTTGCCCATCTTCATTCTGAAGGAGGTAGCTGAATGCGCCGTGTAGTACCCCTGGCCTGCCCGCCACCAGCGTTGCCGCGTGCCGTCCTGGCTCGAGACTTGAGCCGCCGGCTTCTACGCCAATCAGTTGTACGTCAGGAAACTCAGCAAAGGGATAGAACATACCAATGGCGTTGCTGCCACCGCCGACGCAGGCAACAACCATATCGGGTAGCCGTCCTTCCTTTAAAAGGATCTGTTCGCGTGTCTCACTGCCGATCACCGATTGAAAATCGCGCACGATGCGTGGGTAGGGATGCGGTCCAACTGCGGAGCCGATCAGGTAGAAGGTCGTCTCAACGTGGGTTACCCAGTCCCGGATGGCTTCATTGATCGCATCTTTAAGGGTGCGGCTGCCGCTGGTCACCGCGCGTACCTCGGCGCCCAGCAATTTCATACGGAAGACATTGAGAGACTGGCGCCCGATGTCCTCCTCGCCCATGTACACGATGCATTCGAGACCCAGCATAGCGCAGACGGTCGCAGTGGCAACGCCATGCTGTCCTGCGCCTGTTTCAGCAATAATGCGCCGTTTGCCCATACGTTTTGCCAGTAACCCCTGCCCCAGCGCGTTATTGATTTTGTGTGCGCCGGTGTGTGCCAGGTCTTCGCGCTTGAGATAGACCTTGATATCCGGCGCTACCATCTGTGAGAAACGTGGAACTTGATGCAGCGTGGTTGGCCGGCCAACGAAGCTGGCAAGCTGCGCCTGCAGTTCTGATTGGAATTCGTCGTCGCTGCGTGCCTCTTCGTATGCTGCTTCTAAGTCAGCAAGCGCTGCCATCAGGCTTTCAGGTACGAATTTCCCCCCGAATGCTCCGTAGCGCCCGCGCTCATCGGGATAGAGATGAGGCTGATATGTTTCTCTATAATTCATGCTGACATTACTCTGCTTTCCCGTACTCGCTGAACGAATGTCCGTATCTTGCCGGCATCCTTAACTTTGTTGGTCTCAACACCGCTGCTTACATCTACTCCCCAGGGGCGAACCTGCTCAATTGCCTCCGCCGCGTTCTCAGGCGTTAACCCCCCCGCCAGCAGTACAGGCATTTGTTGTGCTACCGACCTTGCCAGGTCCCAGTCGTGCGTTTCTCCCGTTCCCCCCCATTTCGGTGTTGGCGTGTCGAGTAAGATACGCCAGCTTGTTTCTGCATATGCTCTGGCCATGCTCAAGTCGGCCATACTGCTCAAGCGCAGCCCCTTGATAACGGGTCGCTTCATGCGCTGGCAGAACTCAGGAGTCTCATCGCCATGCAGTTGCACAACGTCCAGGCCAAGCTGCTCAGCCAGGTCGTTGATGAAATCGGCTTCCTTGTTCACAAACACTCCTACAATATCGAGCATAAGCTGCTCTGCTTCGATGGCCCTTAATAATTCTTTTGCCTCTAGCGGCTGTATATAGCGTGAACTTGGTTCGTAAAACATCAGCCCAAGCAAGTCAGTCCCAGCGTCCACGCAAGTATGTAGTTGCTCGATGGTTCGCAAACCACAGATTTTCACCTGCACGCTTTCATTTGCTCCCTCGAGAAGCGAGCGCATCTGCGCCGCCCGGTCTTGAGACACGACCAGCGATTCACCGACCAGCATAGCCTGTACATCATAGCGAGCCAGGCGGCGCGCATCTGCCGCGCTGTGTATACCGCTTTCGGCAACTACTACACGGTCTTTAGGTATGAGCGGGCGTAACTCGCGCGTCAAATACGGGTTCATCTGAAAGGTCACGAGGTCGCGACTGTTGACGCCGATAATGACCGCGCCTGCCGAGACCGCTCGTTGTGCTTCATGAGCAGTATGTACCTCGACCAGGCAGCGCATACGTAAGTCATGCGCCACTTCGAGCAGGTGACGCAGCCGGTTATCGTCGAGGATAGCGCAGATGAGCAGAATGGCATCTGCCCCCCAGGCTCGTGCTTCAAATACCTGGTACTCGTCTAAGATAAAGTCCTTGCACAGTATAGGGACACTGACTGCACGCTTAATGGCCGTCAGATACTCTGGTGAACCAAGAAAGAAATGTGGCTCGGTCAGTACGGAGACGGCTGCTGCCCCGTTTGCTTCATAGCTGTGGGCCAGTTCAACGGGATCAAGCTGAGGCGCAAGTAGACCTTTTGAAGGTGAAGCTCTTTTGACCTCGGCAATCAAGCGAACGTTCGCTTTTGACCCAGGCCGGAGTGCCTCTAATAAGTCGCGAGGGGCGGGTTGTGCTAGCGCAAGACGCCGCACCTCCTCTAAGGGTAGTTCACGTTCGCGTTGTTCCAGGTCGGCCCTGGTCGTGGAGACGATGCGCTCAAGAAACATGATTCACCTGCCTGAAGCACGTGTGCATGCGACAACATCTTCCAGTTTGCGCCTGGCTTTCCCCTCGCGCAGCGTTGCGCGGGCTAGCTTGACTCCATCGGCTAATGACGTAACCAGCTCATTGACTAAGAGCGCGGCCCCGGTGTTGAGGCAGAGCATATCGGCAGCGGGATTATCCACCTTCCCGTCCAACAGCTCCTTCAGGAAATTTGCGTTGTAGACAGGATCGCTGCCCTGGAAGAGCCGGCGGTCGGTCACGCGGGTCAATCCAATCTCCTCTGGCGTGATGGTATACTCACGCAGTTCCTCACCCCTGCGCACCTCGCATACACGCGTTGGGGCACTTAATGAGAACTCATCGATGCCGTCCTCACCGTGAATGATCAGGGCATGCGTACAGCCAAGGTGTAGCAATACCTCGCCCATTTTGCTGAGCAGCGAACCATCAGCTACGCCAAGTACCTGGTAGCGCGTATGCGCCGGGTTAGTCAGGGGACCAAGGATGTTAAAAACTGTGCGTATACCGATTTCGCGGCGTGTTGGCCCCACATGTTTCATAGCTGGATGATAGGCGGGAGCAAACATGAAGCCGAAGCCGACTTCCTGTACGCAGTAGGCTACTTGCTCAGGGCCAAGATCGATACGCATACCCAGCGCTTCCAGTACGTCAGCGCTGCCGCAGCGGCTGGTAGCGGAACGGTTGCCGTGTTTTGCCACGGATGCGCCCGCTGCTGCCGCGAGTATACCGGCGCCAGTAGAGACGTTGAACGTACCGGCGCCATCACCCCCTGTGCCGCAGGTATCCATCGCCTGTGCCGCGATGCGCTCTTCCAGGTGAACCTGTACTGCTTTTTCGCGCATCACACGTGCCAGCCCGGCTATTTCTTGTACGGTTTCCCCACCTGGGCGCAAGCGCAGCGCCGTCAGAAAGGACCCCATTTGTGCCTCGGTGGCAACGCCAGTCATAATTTCTTCCATCACTGCTGCCGCTTCACCTTCGCTCAGGGTAGCGCCAGCCACGACATGCGTGATTGCCTCGCGGATCATGATTTTGCTCCTCTCACTTTAGGGGCGCCGCTCCACGCGCGTGGAGCGGCGGAAACGGAATGTTTCGCGATCGTCCTACCCCACGCCTATCACATCTTTGACGTGCTGCAACGTGGCCTCCGCTATCGGGCGTATCTCATCAGCGCTTTGCCTGAGAATAGACTCCAGCGCAGGCAAGTCGCTCATCAACTCACGATAGCGCTCCTGGATGGGTACCAGGGTTGCAACTAACCGTTCGGTGAGTGCAGCTTTGAAGTCACCGTACCCTTTACCGGCAAACTCCGCCTCGATCTCCTGCTGTGACTGCTCGGTCAACGCCTGGTAGATGGTCAGCAGATTGTAAATGCCAGGACGCCCTGGATCGAACGTGATCAGCCGTAGCGAATCCGTTGTAGCTCGCGCAATCTTCTGTTTGATCGTCTTGGGATCATCCAGCAGATTGATGCGCGAATTGGGATTCGGATCGCTTTTGCTCATCTTTTTCGTCGGGTCGTCAAGCGCCATGATCCGCGCGCCCACCTCGCGAATCTGTCCCTCCGGGATGGTGAACACCTGTTCCCCATAGAACGAGTTAAAGCGCTGCGCCAGGTCGCGTGTGAACTCGATATGCTGCCTCTGGTCGTCGCCTACAGGCACATAGTCTGTCTGGTACAGCAGGATGTCGCAGGCCATCAATACCGGGTAACAGTAGAGACCGACCCCGACCGCCTCGGGATTCTCGCCCGATTTGACTTTAAACTGCGTCATGCGGTTCAGCCAACCCATCGGTGTGAAGCATTCCATGATCCAACTCATCTCAGCATGTTGGCGCACATACGACTGCACGAACAGCTTGCAGTAGCGCGGGTCCAGGCCACAGGCCAGGTAGAGCGCTGCAAGTTGTCGTATGGTGTAGTGCAGCTCTTTCGGGTCTATTGGCACCGTGAGCGCGTGCAGGTCAACAATGCAGAAGATGTTATCGTAGTTTGCCTGCGTTTCCTCCCAGTTGCGTAGGGCACCCAGGTAGTTGCCCAGGTGCAGGTTGCCGGTCGGTTGTATGCCGGAAAAGACACGTTTTTTCACCGGTGTGTTTGCATTAGCAATGGCCGCTTCAGGTTTGACAGCATGGTTTGTTTCAATTGGCATTGCTTTACCTCCATCAAAATCTTCGAGAACAACAAAAAACGCCACCCATCCCATACAAGGGACGAGAGGCGTGATAAAACGCTTTCGTGGTGCCACCCAGATTCAGACTAGCCGCGTTTGCTGCATGCAGCTAATCCCTCATTGCCGGATACCTTCAATCGCCCGGTTGCGACTGCATCATATCCTGTCCTCAGTAACGGGGGACATTCCGAGAACGTTCGCTCTTTGCTCCCAGGCCCATTCTACGACTGCTTGGTACCGGTTTGCACCAACTCCGGCTCTCTGTAACCTTGACAGGTCGTATACTCTTCCTGTTCGTTGCTTTATCCTATTCACTTGTGCCTGTGAAAAGTATACGGGGGTACTTGTGGTTTGTCAAGCGTTTTTTGCGAAAGGAGGAGGAAACTCATGGACCCTATCCGACTGTTCTCCATCATTTCGTGGATCGCCCTGCCGACGGTCATGTTCGGTGGCTATTCGCTGTTAGGGCTGATGGCTCGCGGCAACACCTGGCTCACGCCGTTTCGAGCGACGTACTTCCGGTCTGGTCACGCCCATGCCGGGGTCTTGCTTGTCATGTCTTTGCTCTACTACACCTACCCGGCTCAGACCACCTTCTCTAGCGGTCTCAAGCTGGTGGCATGTATCGTGCTTCTGATCGGTGTTCTCGCGCAATCGGGAGGATTCTTCTTGCACATGCTTGCAGGAAAGCCCGGAAGGCTCTCCGCAGGAAACATCGTCACGATACTTGGTGCGCTGTTGCTGGCCTTCGCAGCCTTGCTGCTCGCTTATGGCCTGATTGTTCGTAGCTAAATTGAGAGAAGAAAGCGCTCTGTGCTCTCAGTGCGGTTGTGTGTGTGAAGCTTCGCGCACCGGTTCAATAATCTCTTCACTCAGCCAGTGTGCAATGCCTTCGTCCAGCGTGCGAGGACCCAGCACAAGGTGTGTTGCTCCTGCCGCAACGAAGTCTTGTACGACCTGGCGCGTGCTCGCTGGATTCTCTCGTGGGTTGATGATAAATTGTACCGAGCGCGCAAGCGTTGCCGGGTCGCGTTCAATTGCAGCACAATACCCGTCGAGGACCCGGTTCTTCTGTTGAAACTCTTCGACTGTCCCAAGTGGGTAGCGGGGGTAATTCCACACATCGGCGTACTGCGCGACCACGCGCAAGGTCAACTGCTCACCTACCCCGCCAATCACAAAGGGGGGAGTGGGCTTCTGCACCGGCTTGGGCTCGCAATAGGTCTCGCTGAGTTGGTAGTACCGTCCCTCAAAATTGACTACAGGCTCGGTCCACATGCGCCGGATGATCTCACAGGCCTCGCCCAGGCGCCGTACGCGTTCCCCTGCTGGGAAGAGATCGGTTCCGTAAGCCGTATGCTCCCGCTCCACGCCGCCCGCTCCCAGGCCAAATTCCAGCCGTCCATGCGAGATGATGTCAAGTGTGGCGGCCCTTTTCGCCAGGAGCGCCGGAGTCTGGTTGGCATTGCTGGCCACCATCAATCCGAGGCGTAACCGTTGTGTCTGAGCAGCGAGCGCAGCAAGCAGCGTCCAGCCATCCAAACAAGGACCACTCGGGTCAGCACGCATAATAGGCATCGGGTGATCAAAAAGCCAGGCGTGCTCAATCGAGGGGAGGGTCTCTGCTTCCTGCCAGACACTCAGAATATCCTCATAGGAAAAGTACTGCGTTGTTTTTATCCCGAAATGGAGTTTTTGGCTGTCTGTCATAGTGTGTATCCACCTTTCCTTGACTTGATGTATTCTCTTTGCTAGTATGCGAGAGAACTGATCACATTACCAGCTTTTGGTTATCGTATGATTGAGAGTAGTAGGATAAGGAACGCAAGCGATGGATGAGCTAGAACGCCGGCAGGCCCTCGCCGCTTTCTTGCGCACGCGCCGCACACGTCTTCAGCCCGCCGAAGTGGGCTTGCCGGCGCGCAGCCGTCGCCGGACTCCGGGATTGCGGCGCGAAGAGGTGGCGGAACTGGCCAATATCGGGGTGTCCTGGTATACCCTGCTGGAGCAGGGACACGATGTTCATCCCTCACGCCACGTGCTGCAAAGCCTGGCGCAGGCGCTCAGGCTCACCACAGCCGAAGAGCAACATCTCTTCCTCCTGGCAAGCCAGGAGCTGCCAGCAGCAAAGATGATTGTGGAGGAAGCACAGGTCACTCCTGCGCTCCAACGTGTCCTGGATGCCCTCACTCCTCATCCAGCTTTTCTCATTGGGCGGCGCTGGGATGTGCTCACCTGGAATCGCGCAGCCGATCTGTTATTTCACTTTCACGAGCCATACCCCCCTCACTCGCGCAACGTCGTCTGGCGCTTTTTTCAACGTGAAGAGGCACGCAAGTTCGACCTGGATTGGGAGCGGCAGGCACAAAACCTGGTGGCGCAATTCCGCGCGGATTACGCTCGCTATCCTGGCGATGCCTCTTTTCAGGAAATCATTGCAGACCTGCAGCGGGTCAGCTCGCAGTTTCGCCTGTGGTGGGAACAACAGGATGTGCGAGGGTTGCCAGATGGGCCGCGAACCATGCATCACCCAACGCTAGGAATGCTGGAATTTGACCATGTGACCTTCCAGACGTCCATCACTCCCGATCTGCGCGTGAAAGTGTATGTGGCCTCGCCCTCAACTGCTTCCAAGTTGGAACAGGTTCTATGTTCGTCCTCCTGATTTGGTTATCGCTCACCTTCTTTCCTTTCACTCGGGCAGTTCTGGCGGGAAGCCGAAGGAGGGGAAGAGCGCGGGGTCCAGCAAGGTCGTCACATCGGCAATGAGCACACCCGACGCCGAGAACTCCAGGGTGAGCACTTGAATGCCGAAGGCCCGCGCGGGACCGCTCGATCCAGTCGCACGATAGACAGCAAATGCCGGGCCGCCGTTGGCCCCCGTGGGGAGGAAAAACCACCGGTGCTGTAGCTCCGGCGCCAGACCGTGAGTGGTGATCTGTGTCCGAATCGCTTCTCTCCCCTGATACCAGGAGGGAGACGGCGGCATAGTAAAGGTCGCGTCTTCTTTCATGAGCGCCACCAGCCCGGCAACATCCCGGGTATCCCACGCACGCAGGTAGCGCTCCAGTAACGTCTGCGTCGCGGCATCCGCACTCAGACCTTCTCCCCTCTTTTGTTCATCAACATGATAGTGCTTCGCCAGCGTGACCCGCGCACGGTGCAGAGCGCTCTTGACCGCCGAGACTGAGATCGAGAGCAGATTCGCTATCTCGCTGGCATGCCAATCCAGCACATCGCTGAGCAGCAGGATGGCCCGTTGACGGGGAGGGAGCAGCTGCAGGACGGTGAGGAAGGCGAGCGAGACACTTTCGTGTCTGCTATAGCGTGCCGCCGGGTCCTCCGTCGCCTCGGCCAGCCAGCTGTTAGGGAGAGGCGCAAGCCAGGTGGACTCGGCCCAGGCTGGCGCGAGAGGGAGCAGAGGATCGGCTTCGGGAGTAAGTCCCACAGGCAGCGTGCGCGGTTGGCGTTTCTTGAGCGCATCGAGGCAGACGTTGGTCGCGATCTTGTAGAGCCAGGTCCGCAGCGAGGACTGACCCTTGAAGGTGTCGCCGTACTGCCAGGCGCGCAGCATCGTCTCCTGCACCAGATCCTCGGCATCATGCAGAGACCCCAGCAAGCGATAACAGTACAGGTGCAGTTCCTGGCGATATGGCTCGATGAGGGAGCTGAATTCGGAAAGATCGCCAGCAGTGGTGTGGGCCTTCGCGGGTTCAGATGTCACAACTCTTCCTCGATTTCTCCAGTCCAGGCTTGTGCTCAATGCAAGTGGTACAGTCGGTGGTGTCGCACCCCGACGGGCGCCATGAATGTGGCCCCTGCAATCTCTCATGCCACACACCGCACCCTTTTGCCCTCCATCGCAGTCTATTGATTATACATCCCCTCGTTACAGGGAGTCCATGAGACCCAAAATCTCCTCAGCAGGACCGCACCCTTTTGCCCTACGCCGCAGTCTAATTGAGTGTACACCCCAGCCGGGTGGAATTTGACAGGATTGTGGGAGTGCCACCAAGCGTATGAATGTTCTCTAATCAGTAGGAGGAAACACACGTGGATCAATCGCATGGTCGGATCTATCTTTTCTCGATTTTCGGGACCGCCAATGTTCCTGAGACAGGTGAAATCGGTGCGCTCAGTTCAATCGTCAACACGCACTGGAGCCTGCTCTATTGGGAACCGATGAGAGCGTATTTTCAAAAAGGTGAGGTGAGTGCATGACAAACAAAGAGAGCCCAGATATCAAGAATCATCAGGTAGTTTCGCATGAGGAGTGGCTAGCCGCGCGCATAGCCTTGCTGGCGACGGAGAAGAAATTCTCGCGACAGCGGGAGGAGCTTGCTCGGCAGCGGCGCGCGCTCCCCTGGGAGAAGGTGGAGAAGCAGTACGTCTTCGACGGGCCCAACGGCAAGGAGACACTTCCCGATCTCTTTGGAAAACACAGCCAGCTCGTCGTCTATCACTTTATGTTCGGCCCCGATGACGACGAAGGGTGTTTGCACTGCTCGTTCTGGGCCGACTCGTTCAATGGCGCCAGTATGCACCTGCCGCACCGCGATGTGAGCTTTGTGGCCATTTCTCGGGCTCCGCTTGAGAAGATCGAGCCCTTCAAACAGCGCATGGGCTGGCGCTTCAAGTGGCTCTCCTCGTTCCACAGCGATTTCAACTTTGACTATCACGTGTCATTTACCTCCGAGGAAGCCCACAACCGAACGGCGTTCTACAATTATGTCAGAACGGACCCCGGCCCCCTTGACCGTGAGGGGATTGGCGCGTTCTACAAGGACGAGAGCGGCGCGGTGTTTCATACCTATTCCTGCTTTGCGCGCGGCATCGACATGATGAACGCCACCTATCAGTACCTCGACCTGGTTCCCAAGGGCCGCGATGAGCAGGAACTTCCAGACCCGCAGGCATGGGTCCGGCACCACGACAGATACGAGGACTGAGCACACAGACACAGGTTTGAGAGCTGCCGCGCCCTCATGTGCATTCACAAATTATCAAGGCAATGAGGGCTATGCTACTTCTCAGGAAGAGGCCCGTTGCGGGGCGCAGCGCAGGACTCCCTGACGACAAGCGAAGTCGAAAGCTCGACATGGTTTGAATCGAGCCGCTGACCGGCGATAAGGCGGAGCAACATATTCGCTGCCATCTTGCCCATTTCAGTGAGCGGCTGATGAATCGTTGTCAGCGGAGGGGACATCTGGGCAGTGTACGTGACATCGTCGAAACCGATCACGCTCATCTCGTCAGGGATGCGAATATTGCGTTGATAAAGCACCCGGTAAACGCCTGCCGCCTGCGCGTCGTTGCCCGCAAAGATCGCCGTGGGCGGGTCTGGTTGATCAAGCAAGGCGTAGGTCTGTTTGACTCCATCGCCTAACAGGTAGTTCCCCTCGCAAATCAATGCGGGGTCTATGGGTATTCCCGCGCGCTCGAGTGCCTCACGGTACCCTGCCAGGCGCGCGCGGGAAGTGGTGAGATGGAGTGGGCCGGTGATAATGCCAATGCGGCGATGGCCCTGGGAGATCAGAAATTCGGTGGCTGTGTACCCTCCCAGCCAGATAGTCGACCCGATGGTCGGGAAGGCTGTTGTTGGTTCGTTGCGGTCCCCAATGGCGACAAAGGGAATATTCTGCGCCATTAACGCGTTGGCAATGCCAATCCGTTCATAGGGAAGTAGGAGCAGGACACCATCGGTGGACTGATCGAGCAGACGTCGTAACCATAAACGCTCCGTGGCCTCGTCTTCGTTTGTAGCGAAGACCACGAGCCGGTGCCCACTCTCTTCCAGCGCCTCCTGGACACCGTGCATAATGCCAAGGTCATAGCCGCCCTCCAGACGCATGATCACCAGATCAATCAATCCGCTCTGCCCTTTGCGCAAGTGACGTGCGGCGTGATTCTGTACGTAGCCATGTTGTTCGATCACCCGCTGAATGCGAGCTCGCGTCTGCTCTCCCACACCTGGAAGTTGATTGAGCACCTTGGAGACCGTCGTCGTTGAAACTCCCGCCTCCATCGCAATTTCTGCCATAGTTGAACGTTTACTTTGTCGCTGCTCCAAAGTCATACTTTCCCTCACTTTAGGTAAACGATAACCTGATTTATTGCGTTAATCGTACCTGTTTTTTCCTGAATTGTCAATCTCATCCTCGTTAAACCGCTCAAAATAGGTCCTATGCCGTACGTTTATCCCTCGTCGGCTACAAAAATGAGGAATCTCAGGAAAAATACTCATCCTCTTGACAACGACAGTTTTCTATGCTACCTTTTCTTTTAAGAAATAAAAGGTAAACGTTACCCTTAGCTTATCCTCTACAGTGTCTTTGAGGAAGGAGGTTTAGAAACTAACTATCGGGCTGATTCCTTCGCGGCGTTCCACGGGGACTAAGGAACGCTTTGGGTCGTATGGTTTCATGCCATATACACAACTCGCAGGTGATCCTTTAGTTGCTGCTTCCGCTGCCTATAGCACGCGGGGAGTTGCCGTTTCTCTCATCGATTTGAGCACGTTTAAGTCATGGCATGTCTTCCTGACATACTTACAACATGACGTAAGGAGAAGACATGCACTTTTTCAAGGAGGTCCCTCAATGGATACGAAACAGAACTTTGGGTCTTCTTTCAACCGGCGAAGCTTTTTGCAGCGCTCTGCTGCGCTTGGCGTGGGCGCGCTTGGCCTGGAAGCCTTTCTAGCCGCCTGTGGCTCGGCCACCACTACTACGTCAGGCGTGGTAACCGCTACAGTGAGCTCGATGCCACCTTCGAGCAATGCGGGGGCGCTGTACGTTTTTAATCAGCTTGTCAAGCAATTTGAGCAGGCGTATCCGAACCAAAAGATCGTGGGCAAAAACGATCCCTATGATCCTACGACCTATTTCGCCAGGCTGGCGGCTGGTCAACAAGAGGACGGCGTCCAGAGTTATTTTACCGAGCCGCCCCTCCTGATTTCCAAACACGCGGCGGCCGACATTACCAGCCTGGCGAAAGGTTGGCAGTACTTCAGCGACTATGTTCCGAGTATTGCCTCCATTGTGACCGATTCGTCCGGGAAGGTGTACGGCAT
>Ga0070699_100001767_pt1 | contig 19713 bp, 21 predicted proteins | sample KBSK1503metaG_FD_65473 | JGI IMG/M metagenome (GOLD analysis project Ga0070699, IMG submission 65473) | Corn, switchgrass and miscanthus rhizosphere microbial communities from Kellogg Biological Station, Michigan, USA - KBS K1-50-3 metaG | ecosystem: Host-associated > Plants > Roots >... | reverse complement strand
CGGCGAGATGCGCCGGGCCGTAGTCGTCCCAGCCGAGCTCGTCGGAGCGCATGAATTGCACGCGCACCGGCTTGCCGACCGCCTGCGACATGACGGCGGCGGCCTGCGCGGCATCCTCGTAGCAGCTGCGGCCGAAGGTGCCGGAGCCCTCGTGGTACTGGACGCGGACCTTGTCGGCCGGCAATCCGAGCACCTGCGCCAGCATGTCGCGCGAATTGTAGATGTCCTGCGTCGACGACATGACCAGCGCCCCGTTCGGGCCGACGTCGGCGAGCGCGCAATTCGCCGCGAACGGCGCATGCGACTGGTACGGACAGCGGTAGGTCGACGACGCCACATGCGCGGCTTGGGCGAAGGCGTTCGGCGCATCGCCCCAGTCGGCGATCACCGTGTCCGTCGTCTTGGCGGCGCGCATGCTGTCGAACAAATTCTCCGGCAGCGGCGGGCTCTCCTGCCACGTGACCTTGAGCGCGCGCGCGGCCTTGACCGCGTCCCACTCGCGCTCGGCGACGACGCCGACGAAATCGCCTTTGCGCACGACCCGGGCGCCCGGGATGTCCGCGATCGAGCTCTCGTCGATGCTTAAGGGCTTCGCGCCGGCGCCGTAGGCGCGTTGCCCGCGCGGGCGCACGATCCGGCCGTGCAGCATCTCCGGCAGGCGCACGTGCTGCATGTGCACGTAGGTACCGGCTGCCTTGTCCGGAATGTCGACGCGCGGCACGCTGGTGCCGACGAGCTTGTAGCGGTTGATCGGCTTCTGCGGCGCCGTGCCCGTGAACTTGATGTTGAAGGGCTTGTCGCCGAGGAGCGCGCCGTAGGTGACCGAGCGGGTGGGATGGCCGTCGATCGACACCACCCCTTTCGACACCGTCAGACTCCCCGTCTGCACGCCGAGCCGCGTCGAGGCGAGCGCCAGCAGCGCCTGGCGCGCCTCAGCGGCCGCCGCGCGAACCTGCGGCCCGCCCCGATGAATCGACGAGCTCGAGGTGGTCGCGCCCTGGTTCGGCGTCACGTTGGTGTCGAGTTGCACCCACCTGAGCTGGCTCATGTCGAGATCGAGCTCTTCGCCGGCGATCTGCAGGAGACCGGTGGTGTTGCCCTGGCCGAATTCGCCCTTGCCGAGGTACACGGTCGCGGTGTTGTCGGCATGCACGGCGATCCACGAATCGATCGCATTGGGATCGGGCGGGCCAGCAACGTCTCCGCGCGCGGCCACCGCCGGCGGCGGCGAGCCCGCGATGCTAAAGCCGATGACGAGCGCGCCGCCACCCTTGAGCAGATCGCGGCGGGAAAGACAAAACGTGTCGGTGTCGTTCATCGCGTCGCTCCCGCCATTTTGGTGGACGCAAGCTGGATGGCCTTCATCACGCGCGGATAGGTTCCGCAGCGGCAGAGGTGACCGTTCATGTGGGTGCGAATCTGCGCTTCAGTGGGCCGCGGATTCTGCGCGAGCAGTTCAGCGCCCTTGATCAGCATCCCGTTGTAGCAATAGCCGCACTGCGGCGCTTGCTCGTCGATGAACGCCTGCTGCAGCGGATGGAGCGCCGGCGCCTGCGCGAACCCCTTCTGCTGCGCATAGAGCGCAGCGAGGCCCTCAAGCGTGGTCAGGGATTTGTCCGCGACCGCCGCAACGGGCGTCACGCAGGAGCGGATCTCGACGCCGTCGGCGAGCACCGAGCAGGAGCCGCATTGCGCCAGCCCGCAGCCGAAGCGCGGTCCTTTCAGGCCCAGGTCGTTCGCGAGCACGTAGAGCAGCGGCGTGTCCGGGCTCGCCGCAACCGGCCACATTCTGCCGTTCACTTTGATCTTGAACTCGTCCGCCATGCGCATCCTCCCGTCGACCAGATGCGATCTGTCGCCATTCGATTGCAGCGAGGCTATCGGAGCCCCTTGCTGCGAACAAGCAGCAGTGCTGCCGCTCGTGGGGTTCGTTATTTGCGCGGCGACTGGGTCACCCGCGGGCTTGACCCGCGGGTCCATCTTCTTCGCAAGAACGATGGATTGCCGGGTCAAGCCCGGCAATGACGACGCGTCCGCTTCGAATTGCGGTTCGTCTCAGGCCGGTTGCTCGGGCCTGCGAAATGCCAGCAGATTGGCGATCATGGTTTGCACCGGCTGGTCGTTCTGATTGAGCGTCGTCATGCGCACCCGCACCGTGCCGTGCGCCGGCCGCAATTTTGATTCCTGGACGTCGATGATCTCGCAATGGAGCCGCAAGGTATCGCCCGGGCGCACCGGACGCGGCCAGCGCAGCTCGTCGACCCCGCTGCCGATGATGCCTCCCGACAGCGGCAGCGTCTGGATGATGAGCTGCATGGTGAGCGCCGTCGTGTGCCATCCGCTGGCGACCAGTTCCTTGAAGAACGTCGAGCGCGCGACGGTCTCGCTCAAGTGCCAAGGCTGCGGATCGAACTCGCCGCCAAATCGCTTGATCGCATCGGCGTCGACGACGGTGCGCGCGTCCGAGGTGAACACCTGCCCCGGAGCGAGGTCCTCGAAATAAGTCTTCTCCACCGCAGTCTCCTTCGAGAAGCTGCGCGCCCGCGAACCGGCCGCGAACGGCGCGGTCGCCGGGCCCGGCTTTGCGCGGACGCAGCGCCATTGACGCCGGATTGTTCTCACCCATGTCGATGCGATGCAAGGGTGGGAGCAGCGGCGGGTGCTTGGGCGCAATTGACTGGATTCCCGCTTGCGCGGGAATGAGCGGTGGAGATCCGGTGATTTCGCTCGTCCCCGCGAGGGCACCCCGCGACGCTCGCGTCGCGGGGATCCCGTTGCGGGGACCCAGATTCGAGGCGCGAATCTAATTCAGGCCGCGACGTCGGCGTCGGCGACCGATTCGACGACGAAGCGATATTTGCGTCCGCGCGGGTCGGTCGCCCACCAACAATCCTGCTCTTCGTCGCAGCCGTAGTCGCCCCACAGCCACGACGCATCGAACTCCGCCATCGCCATTGCGTCTTCGCGAAGCTCGAACAGCGGCTGTAGCGGGCGGCGTGCGTCGACTTCGCCGTTGTCGTCGAGCGCGAGCCGAACGATTTGAAACATGCGCGCGATCCTCGCGAGGGATTGGTTGGCGTCTGCGGTACACCCCATCCGTTGCGGGAGTTTGACAAGGCCCGCGAGGCCCGGAGGCCGCCATGACGCGTCTGACACAAGGGGGCATCGGTGTGCGCGCCCCGTGTCATCGAACTTTCATATCGCCGGCGCTATTTAACAATCCTTAACAACGAATGGCTTTTGGCCGGAACTTTCCCTCGACGGCGATGAGCGAGCACGAAAGATTTTCGGTGCCGCGCGAGATCGACGAGATTCTCGAGCGCCTTCCGCCGCAAGTGACGCTCAACGTGCCCGACCATATTCTCTCGCTCTGGTTCCCGCCGGGGCCCGTCAACGGCGTCATGCAAGGAGCAGCGCTCAGGCGCGCTGAAAGCTACGCGCAAAGCTGTGCATGCCGATTCGCATATCACGGCAGCGTCCGTGAAGGGATCTTCTATAAGCCGATACCGTCGGATGACTGATCCGGCAAAAAAAGCGCAAGTCAAACCAGCTTCCTGCGGATGCGAGCGCTGAGAAGATCGATCGCGACCACGGTGACGACGATGATGATGATTTGAGCCGCCGTCTCGGCGTACTGGAAGCTCTGGATGCTTTCATAGAGCGTCTGACCGATCCCGCCGGCGCCGACGATGCCGAGCGTCGTCGCCGAGCGGACGTTGGTTTCGAGTCGGTAAAGCGTCAGCGAGCTCCACAGCGGCAGGACCTGGGGTACGACGCCGAACACCACTTCTTGCACGCGGCGCGCGCCGGTCGCTCGGATGCCTTCGACCGGTCGTGGATCGATGGCCTCGACCGCTTCGGAAAACAGCTTCGAGAATACCCCGAGATTGTGAACAAAAATGGCCATGACGCCGGCGAAGGGGCCGAGACCGACGGCCACGACGAACATCAGCGCGAAGACGATCTCGTTGATGGCCCGGCAGGCGCCCATCAGGCGCCGCACCGGCTGTACGATCCATTGCGGGCAAACGTTGGCCGCGCTCAGGATCGAGAATGACCGTTTGCCAGCCGCGAGATGCCGATGGCTTACGGCTGGGGCACCGGCGGGGTTCAGGTCACGGCGGCGATCCTGGGCCCCGACGACGTGCTCAAGGTGATCGACCAAGGCTCCGACGACACCACCAACGCGGTGTCGATCCGCAAATTCTTTGCCAAGACGGCGGGCGTTCGCACGACCACGCGCACCAGCGAGGCAACGGTCATCCAGACCCGGCACCGGATTCCCGAAACGCCGCTCGGCGAGCATCAAGTCTTGGTCTACCAGGTGCCGATTCCGGAGCCGCTGCGGTTCCTCGAGCCGCGCGAGACCGAAACGCGCCAAATGCACGCATTGGCCGATTACGGCGTGATGCACGTCAAACTATACGAGGATATCGCCCGCCACGGCCACATCGCGACGACCTACGCCTATCCGGTCAAGGTGAACGGCAGATACGTGACCGACCCATCGCCGACGCCGAAATTCGACAATCCGAAGATGGACAACTCGCCGGCGCTGCAGCTGTTCGGCGCCGGCCGCGAAAAAAGCATTTATGCCATCCCGCCCCATACGGCGGTCGTGTCGCTCGATTTCGAAGATCACCCGTTCGAGCGGTATCGCTACGACGGCGCTGCGCGATCTGCGGTTCCACGGACAGTTTCCTCGACGAAGTGGTGACCGACGATCACGGCGGACGGATGTTCGTGTGTTCCGACACCGACTATTGCGAAGGTCGTCGCGGCGCGGGTGAGGAGGGCGCGCCATGATCGAGCGCGACCTCGAGCAACCGCTTCTTCTCGCCGAAGGCCTGAGCAAATGGTACGGCAAGCAGCTCGGCTGCCGCGACGTCTCATTTTCCCTTTACCCGGGCGAGGTGATCGCCGTGGTGGGGGAATCCGGCTCCGGCAAAACGACGTTGTTGCAGCTTCTCTCCGCGCAGCTCGCGCCGTCCCGCGGTCGGGTGCGCTATTGCATGCGCGATGGGGCGATGCGCGATCTTTCGTCGCTTGGTGAGGCGGAACGCCGTTTCCTCTTTCGCACCGATTGGGCCTACGTGCATCAAGATCCGGCCTTGGGTCTGCGCATGAGCGTGTCCGCCGGCGCCAATGTCGGCGAGCGGCTGATGGCGATCGGCTGGCGCCACTACGGACAAATCCGTCAGACCGCGGGCGATTGGCTCGCGCGCGTCGAGATCGATGGCGGACGGATCGACGACGCGCCGTACACCTATTCGGGGGAATGCGCCAGCGGCTTCAGATCGCGCGCAATCTCGTCACCCGGCCGCGCCTGGTGTTCATGGACGAGCCGACCGGCGGCCTCGACGTTTCGGTTCAGGCCCGCCTGCTCGATCTGCTGCGCGGGCTTGTCGCCCAGCTCGCACTTGCCGCGGTGATCGTGACCCACGACCTTGCCGTCGCACGGCTGTTATCTCATCGGGTCATAGTGATGAAGGATGGCGAGATCGTCGAGACCGGCCTCACCGACCAGGTGCTCGACGATCCGCATCAGCCCTACACGCAGTTGCTGGTGTCCTCGGTCCTGCCGCCGTGAGGATGTCATGTCGACCTTGCTCGAACTGACGGCCGTAGCGAAGACGTTCACCATGCATTTGCAGGGAGGTATTCGCCTCCCCGTGGTGACCGGCGTTGCATTCGCGGTGCGCGCGGGCGAATGCGCGGTGCTTGCCGGCCGCTCGGGCGTGGGCAAGAGCTCGATCCTCAAGATGATCTTCGGCACCTACCGCTGCGACGCCGGCAGCATCCGGGTGCACGCCGATGGCCGCACGGTCGACGTCGCCCACGCGGAGCCGCGCCAGATTCTCCTGCTGCGAGCGCGTGCGCTCGGCTATGTCAACCAGTTTCTGCGCGCCGTTCCGCGCGTGCCGACGGTCGATGTCGTGGCCGAGCCGCTGGTGATTGCGGGAGTAGAGCGGGACCATGCCTGGCGGCGGGCGGCCGATCTCCTTCGTCGGCTCAACATTCCGGAGCGGCTTTGGCCGCTGCCGCCGGCGACGTTCTCGGGCGGCGAACGGCAGCGCGTCAACATCGCCCGCGGCTTCATATCGGATCTGCCGCTGCTTCTGCTCGACGAACCGACCGCCTCGCTCGACGCCGGCAACCGCGCGGTCGTCGTCGACCTGGTGGCCGAAAAGAAGCGGCGCGGAACGGCGGTGGTCGCGATCGTGCACGACGACGACGTGCGCGCGGCGATCGCCGACACCGTCATCGACGTCAACCGTTTCACGGCGGCGGCCTGAGGATATCCATGGCGCACCGCGCTCTGCTCCTGGCCAATGCTCGCGTGGTCCTTGCGGATCGCGTGATCGAGGCCGGGTGGGTCGCGACCGCGAACGGCGTCATCGTCGAGATCGGCGAAGGCCGCGCGCCGGACCATGCCGAGGACCTCGCCGGCGACCTCCTGCTTCCGGGCCTGGTCGAACTGCATACCGATCATCTCGAGGCGCACTACGTGCCGCGGCCCAAGGTGCACTGGGATCCGGTTGCAGCCGTGGTCTCCTACGACGGCCAGCTCGCGACCTGCGGCATCACGACCGTGCTCGATTCACTGCGCGTTTGGCGTGAGGAGTCGGTGGAAGACGTCGACGGGCAGGCGGAGATCCTCGCCGAGGCCATAGCGGCCGCGCGCGACGCGGAGCTTCTTCGCCTCGAGCACCTCCTTCATCTTCGCTGCGCTGTGCCGATGCCGAGCGTCGTGGCGGAAACGAAGGCGTTGATCGAGCGCGCGGATGTCCGGCTCCGTTTCGCTGATGGACCACACGCCCGGACAACGGCAGTTCCGCGACGAGGGCAAGCTGCGAGACTATTATCGCGGCAAGAGCGGCGGCATGACCGACGCCGAGCTCGACGTGCTGTTTGCCAAGTGCATTGCCTACCAGGCCGCGCACGCCGAGACCAACCATCGCCAACTCGTCGCTCTCGCCCGCGCGCGCAACGTACCTTTGGCGAGCCACGACGACACCACTTCCGATCACGTCGCCGAAGCGATCCGCGACGGCGTGTCGCTCGCCGAGTTTCCGACCACGGTCGAAGCGGCGCAGGCGCTGCACGCGGCCGGCATCCGCGTCTTGATGGGAGCTCCCAATCTCGTGCGCGGCGGCTCGCATGCCGGCAACATAGCGACGCGGGAGCTGGCGCGCGCCGGCGCGCTCGACGTGCTCTCGTCGGACTACGTCCCCGCGAGCCTGCTGATGGCGGCGTTGCGCCTGCCCGATGCAGTTGCGGACATTGGACTGGCGGCGGCGGTCCGCATGGTCAGCAAGACCAAGACCCCCGCCGAGGCGGTCGGGTTGAGCGACCGCGGCGAAATCGCGGTCGGAAAACGCGCCGATCTCATCCGCGTGCACGTCGCGCACGACGTGCCGGCGGTTCGCAGCGTGTGGCGCGGCGGTCGGCGGGAGCTGGATCGCGAGAGCCCTCCGAGTGTTGACGACCCGATCGAAATTGATCGGCCCGGGACGTCTGGTGCTGGTCGTCGGACCGAGCGGCGCCGGCAAGGACACGTTGATCGCGCGCGCTCGCGCGGCTTGCCGTGGCGACGCGACCGTGGTTTTTCCCGCGCGCGTGGTCACGCGGCCGCCGTCGATCTTCGAAGACAATGAATTCATGCCGCCATCCGCCTTCGAACAGGCGGCGGCCAACGGCGCCTTTGCGATCTGGTGGAGCGCGCACGGCCACATGTACGGCATTCCCCTCGCCGTCGATTTCGATATCGAAGCCGGCCGCACCGTGGTCTGCAACGTGTCGCGCGCCGTCGTCGGCGCCGTGCACGAGCGCTACGCCAATGTGGTGACCGTGCTGGTCACCGCGCCGCGCGACGTGCTCGGGACCCCGTCTTGCGGCGCGCGCGCGGGGAAGCGACGGCGGCGTCGCGGATCGAATGCGCCGCGTCGAGCTCGCGGACGGCAAGTTGCGGCCGGATGTGATCATCAACAATGTCGGCGAGCCCGAGACGGGTGCACGCAAGCTCGTGGACACCCTTTATGCCACCGGCGTCCTCGCCGGTTGAAGGACGCCCCCGTAGCCGTCAATGTGCGGTTGGCGCAACCCGCATGCTCGGTCCCCGCCGCTTACCGTTATTGTAAAGATACGGCTTGATGCACTTGTCGCGCGCAGATTGCTTAGCTGCCTTGAGCGCGACCGGACCCACATTCGCGAGGAACACCTTTTCGTGAGCGCGGGTGAGGATCTCGACGGCTTGTTTCAACGGCAGCCATTTGACGGCCTTGATGTCGTCCATCGGCTCGCGCATGGGTCCGCCGATGGCTCGCATATGCCAGAACTGTACGATCTTGATCCGGCCATCTACGGAGTACAGCATCGACCCGAGAAAACCATGGACGGAAACCTGGTGTCCGGTTTCTTCCAACACCTCTCGTCTGGCGGCAGCGAGCGCATGCTCACCTGGATAGAGCTTGCCCTTTGGCAGGACCCAGGACTTGTCCCTTCGCAATCGCACGATTGCGATGCGCGGTCTGGTGCCTTCCCCCAAGACAATTCCGCCCGCGGCCAGAATGGGCGATGAAACCTTCGCATCGGGTAGAAGATTCATGGCGATTCCCCTTGATCGTGAGCGCCGCACATGCTGGCTCGGCATACTTAACGCGGGGTTAATATGCCGAGACCGTGGCTCCGGTGGTGGTCTCTATGGAGAGTGCAGGTCCGCGGCGGTGGGTCAAATCTGGCCGCCTTCTACGCCCCCAGATTGCCCTGCGAGCGCCCTTGCCAAAGCTCTGGAACAAGGCGGTGTCGCTCCCGCCTCAAACCACAGCCCATCCGGAACGAGGGTCGCCACCGTCTCGACAGGGCGGCAGCAAGCTCGCCCTCGAAGTCACGGCCAAAATGGCTTCGCCTCAGCGAAGGCGCGGTAGGCACGCTCTGCCTCCTTGAGCACGGACGCGACGCGCGCCTCCTCACGGCCGGAAAGACGTCCCGCAGCGAATGCTTTCTTGGCGCGGCCTTCGCGCTGTTTGCCGCTGGCGTCGTGCACATCAACGATTTGCTCGCTCAGTCCCTCATGCACCGCGATGTCGTTGAGGTCACCGAGGGCGTCCTGTAGTTTCTCCAATCCTGCCACGAAACCTTTTCGTCGCCGCATAGCCTTCTTGCCGGGGAACGCGCCGCCAAAGAACTCCGAGGCGTACCGGAGTTTCTTGGCTTGAATGCGCATCTTATGTCGACGCTGTGGGTCGAGCTCGTTGAGCTGCGCACCCGCTTTCAAAATCTTCTTCCAGCGTCGCCTGAGCTCGTCGGCGGCAGCACCGACAATCGGCTGCTCTCGCAGCAAGCGGCTGAAATCGTCGGGATTGCGCGTCCAGTCGCCGGCTTCGATCCAGCACGCGGTGTCGAGAACAAGACTACGAAAGCGTGTGGATTCGACGGCCGCGCAGGCGCGGGCAAACGCCTCCTCACGTCTTCGCTGGAGGTCCTTGGCGAGAACCGCCACTCCCGGTCCATTCGGCTTGCCATCCGTGACCGGCCTCACAACGCGCTGGATGAATACATCAAGTTCGCGCGCCGGGCCAAGTTCCTGAGTGATCCACTTGAACTGGGTCTTCATCTCCTCCGTCTGCGGATCAACAAGCATGTCGGCAAACAGCGAGACCGCCGCCCGCAAACGCCGAAGAGCGACCCGCATTTGGTGCAATCCCTCGGGGTCTCCCCCTAGCGTGGCGGGTTGATTGGCGACGAGTTGGCGCAGACACGCCCTGGCAATGGCTTGAAATGCGGCTTGCCGGCTGCAGTCGGGCGTGAGCGCGACCGGTGCCGCCTTTACCGCCTGGGGCGCCTCGCCGGCGATGAGCGTGTACCCGCGCTCGGCCTTGCTCTTGACCGCAAGCTGAACTGGCACTTCCTCGGCGAGCTTGCGCGCGAGCTTGAAAAGCTCCGCGGATTCGCCGCGCTTGAGCTCCAATTCCACCTCGCAAAGAGGCGAAGACTGGCGACCCGCTTCGACCTTCCCCTTGTCGACGGTGAGTTCGATCTCGCTAACTCCACTTTGGATCGGATAGACCGTGCGGCGCACGCGCGTCTCGAATATCGGCTTCAAGCCGCGCCGCATCTTCTTGCCGAACACGGGTCCGGGCGCGGCGTCCTGCGCGATGTCGAGGTCGGGCTGCCTGCCGCTGATCGGGTGCTCCCATTCGTCGCGGGTAAATAGCGTGGCGCTTTCGCCGCTTTCCCGCTTGATGGTCTGAATGTGGCGGCGGCCGATGCGCCGCACTCGCAGCGATAAACCCTTGTTGCGCAGCTTCAGCTTGTCGGTGTCGAAATAGACCGACACCAGGGTTGCTGGCTTAGACGACTTCTTCCGCGCCGCCCGCAGCAATGAGCTGCGAGCCAGCCGATAGAAGCTATGGGTCGGCACTTCGAGCTTGAGCTCGACTTCACGCGCGGGCGACATGGGAAAATCAGCCGAAATCGGTATTTAATTTAATATAATTGCCGATTTCGCCCGCAATTTCTAGAGGGGCCGTGAGATCTGGATACTCGTGACGGCTGCGGCTCTGCCCGCTGCGCACAACTCGGGCCGCTTCGAGCGATCGTTGGTTTGGACCGCCGATTGCGCTCAATCGAGCTCCTGCGTCTTCTCGCCAGCGCCGGCCGGTGTGCTCCAAGACGCCGCGTGAGAACCACTGAGCCGTTTCGGAGCGCGCGACCGTAGTACGGGGCCTATCCATGCATCCTGGGACTCCCACTTGTGCATCTGACCGCAGGCCGGGCAGCGCACTGGAATAGGGACGCGTGGAAGGCTTTTGAGTAAAACCCACTCAGTTCTCAGACCCGCAGGCGCCGGTGGACCTGCCATTTGTGAAAGTAGGCGCCCTTCTGGCCAAGCAGTGCCGCCTGTGCGACCAGCGACAGCACATTCTTGCTGCCCAAGGTGATGTCGCCGAACTGCGTCCGCGAGCCGCGATAAGGGTTGGTCGGCGAAAGCGCGTCTTTGCCCAGAGCAAGCATGATCAGCGCCGCGTTCATGTAGGCTTGAAAGCTGAAGTCGTGATGGACGTACTCGGCGAGCTCGCGAGCACTACAGATGAAGCGCGGCGTCGCATCGAACGCGCGGTCGATCGCCGCTTGGCGCCGCGCTGGCAGGCGAGCCATTCGGCGTAGTCGGTGAGAAAGTTCTGCCCGCGGCTGGGCACGGCGTAGCGCTGCTCGATCGTCTTGAGGGACTTCGAGCCACAGGAACTGGCTGAGATAGGGGCCGATGACGTCGCTCCGGCCCTTGCCGCGGAACACCGTCGCTGGCGTCGGCTTCTCCCCGCTGCCCGACGTCAGCGGTTCCGTGAAGGCGTTGAGGTCGGTGACGGCCGCCGCGACGAGCGGGTGTGATTCATATTCCCTGAAAGGCACGTCGCGGGTCAGCGCTCGCCAGTAGACTTCCGCCATGTCGGTTGCCATGCGAGCGCTGGCAAAGGCCGGAGGCGGCTCGAGGCTGGTCGCAGCGCTGTCGAGGCCGACCAGATCGAAGGCGTAGGTCGCTTGCGGATCGTTCAGATCGACCGCGGCGTTGGGATCGCGCGGGATCGTTTCGAAGCCGTTGGGATCTCCGCTGGAGAGGACCGACACGAACGTCGCGAAGGCCTCGGCATCGACCTCGCCGGCGTCGTTATGGGGCAGCGTCTTGGCAAAGCTCGCGCGCTTGTCGGAATAATGCGTTTCGTCGCCGTTCGACCGATGCAACGGCTGCGGCTCGTCGAGATATGCCTGCGCCGCCGCCTGACGCATGCGGAAGGCCGCCATCTGGCGCGGTGATCCGTCGGCCGCGTTCGCATCGCCTGAACGGAGCGCCGCACCGCCCCAGCCGGCCGCCGCGGCGACCAAGCCGGCGCTGGCACTCCCTTCGAGCAGGGCACGGCGCGAGACGGGATGCGGAGTTGCGCGATCTGGCTTCAGCGGCTCGACGATGGGATGCATGACGAAGCCTCCGTCCCAATTGAGATACCTCTCCGGCGACATAAGGGCGCATCTTAACGCACGCCCGCAACTCGCTACAGTCACATGGACTGCGGTGCTGGGCTCGTGGCCGGGCCGGCGAGATGCCTGTATGGCGAGATCCCTGTATAAGAACTTGAAGACTGAGACATGTCATGAACGATGGCCGCGCGTCCGAGGCTCGCCGCCTCGGGCCGAGGGAGGAAAAATGATGCTCACGCGACGCCGCCTGCTTGCCGCCTCCGCCGCATTGCTCCTTGGCGCGGGTGACGCCGCGGCGCAGGACTGGCCGCAGCGGCCGGTGCGCATGATCGTCCCGTTCGGACCCGGCGGCGGCGCCGACATCATCGGCCGCATCGTCGCGCAGTCGCTGCAGGAGAAGCTCGGCCAGCCGGTGGTGATCGAAAACCGGCCGGGCGCTGGCGGCACGCTCGGCAACGAGGCGGTCGCCCGCGCCGACAAGGACGGCTACACGCTCGGGATCATGACCGCGGGCCAGATCATCGCGGCGGTGATGAGCAAGTCGGTGCGCTACGACACGCTAACGGCGTTCGATCCGGTGTCGCAGGTCGCGACGGCGGGGCTGATCATCGTCACGCGCCCGGACTTCCCCGCCGACGACGTCAAGCAATTGATCGCCGCCGCCAAGGCCAATCCCGGCAAGATCTCCTTCGCCAGCCCAGGCTTCGGCGCCACGCAGCACTTCACCGGCGAATTGTTCCGGCAGACCGCGGGCGTCAACATCCTGCACGTGCCGTTCCGCACCTCGCCCGAGGCGATCTCTGCGGTGCTCGGCAAGCAAGTCGACGTGCTGTTCGATACGGTCTCGGCGGTGCTGGGACAGGTGCAGTCCGGCCAGCTCAAGGCGCTCGCGGTCACCGGCAAGGACCGCTTTCCGGCGGTGCCGGACGTGCCGGCCGCGATCGAATCGGGCGTGCTTCCCGGCTACGACGTCACGACGTGGTACGGCGTGTTCGCGCCGCGCGGCGTGCCGGGCGAGATCATCGCCAAGCTCAACACGGTCATCAACGAAAGCCTCAAGGAGGATGCCGTGCAAAAACGCTTGACCACGGCCGGCGTGGTCGTGCGCGGCTCGACCGCCGAGGCGTTCGGCCAGCACATGGCGCGCGAGTTCGCGCGCTGGAACGCGGTGCGCGAGGCCGCCGGGATTCCGCAGCAGTAGGCGCGCCGATCGATCCGTGCGGGGCGCGCGGGTGCTCCGACTACATTTTGGCTACACCTATTGACTACGTAATGTGGCTGTGCTAGATAGCTTCCCAGCCTCGCGCGATGCTCGTTCCTCATCCTGAGGAGCGCGCGTGCCGCGGCGGTCCCGCAACCTCGATCGCGCGTGCGCGCGTCTCGAAGGATGAGGACGGCCACGGCGTTGGTCCTCATGCTTCGAGACGCATCGCAGCGAACTTGGGCCGTGGAAGCGCCTACGCTCGCGTCCCGCTGCGATGCTCCTCAGCATGAGGGCGACGGTGCGCGGCGCATTTTGGCCAAACGAAGCCAAGCGTCATTTTGGCAAACGAAGCCACGTGGAAGCACTAACCTGCGGCTGTGGGAAACGATCGCCGGCTCCGCTCCATTGTTTCCGGATTGTTATTTACAATGAGCGCCGCAACTTCAACGTGTCGAACCGTCGGCGCGCGGTCCGTCGCGCGGGCGGCGAGGGGCGCAGCGAGATGCGCGGCTACGCCGCCCCGCGCTCGCGCAGCACGTCGAGCGCGATGCGATGGCCCTCGATCGCCGCCGGTATCCCGCAATAGAGCGCGACCAGCAGCAGAATGTCGCGAATCTCTTCCGCCGTGCAGCCGTTGGTGAGCGCGCCGTTGACGTGGACGCGAAGTTCGTTCGCACGCCCAATCGCCGCCGTCATCGCGATCGCAGCCAGCGATTTGGTCTTGAGCGGCAGCGCGGGACGGCTCCAGACGTCGCCGTAGGCATAGGCGTTGATCATGTTCTGCAGCGGCTCGCCGAACGCGCCGAACGCGGTCATGCGCTGCTCGACCGCGTCGCGGCCGAACATCTCCCGGCGAAGCTTCAATCCTTTGTCATGCAGGTCGCGCGCACACGGTCGGACGCATTCTCACCGCCCAGGCCGAGCGCATCCGGCAGAATTATCTCGTGCTGATGCTGGCCTTCGGCTCGCTCACCCATGCCCAGGAGATGCGTTCGCTGGAGCTGTTCAAAAGCGAGATCATGCCGAAGCTCGCGGCGATGAATTACGAAGAGGCTTCGCCTGCTCCGGCGCTCGCGACCGCATAACCCATGACGCGACGCTCGTTCGCGATACAATGAGTTAAAGAAAGAGACGGCATGGCCTCCGGATCGTTCGACTTCGCGCCGCTGTTGGCACCCTCCGTGCCGCCGCCCGCGGCCAAGTGGACGGGGTTTGCCAAATACGATTTCACCGGCGGCAACAACGATGCCGACCACGTTCCGGTCGATCGTCTGATTGCGGCCGCGACCGCGGTGCTCAAGCGCGAAGGTTCGACGCTTGCGACCTACGGCCTCGAAAGCGGGCCGCTCGGCTACCGTCCGTTGCGGGAATTCCTGGCGGACAAGCTCAAGCGCACAGCCGGCATCTCCTGCGCAGCCGACGAAATCCTGATCACGTCGGGCTCGCTGCAGGCGCTCGATCTCGTCAACGGCGCGCTGCTTGCGCGGGGCGACACCGTCCTCATCGAGCAGGAAAGCTATCAGGGCGCGCTGACGCGGCTCACGCGCTTGGGCGTCAACGCGATGGGCATCCCGCTCGACCGGGACGGCCTGCGGACCGACGCCGTGGCGGCCGCCCTCGACGACCTCAAGCGTCGCGGCATCCGCGCCAAATACATCTATACCATCCCGACCGTGCAGAATCCGACCGGCACAATCCTGAGCGAACAGCGCCGTCACGAGCTGTTGCGCCTGTCGCAAGACCACAACGTGCCGATTTTCGAGGATGATTGCTACGCCGACCTCATCTGGGACGGCCGGCGGCCGCCTGCGCTCTACGCCATGAGCCAGAGCGGCGGCGTCATTCACATCGGTTCGTTTTCCAAATCGATCGCGCCGGCGCTGCGCGTCGGCTACATCGTCGCGCGCTGGGACATTCTCTCCCGCATTCTCGCGCTCAAGACCGACGCCGGCTCCGGCGCCCTGGAGCAGATGGTATTGGGCGAGTTTTGCGCGAGCCATTTCGCCGAACACGTGCCGAAGCTCACGCGTGGGCTACGCGCCAAGCTCGAGACGCTGATGGAGGCGCTGGCCGAGCAATTCGGGACAGCGGCCGAGTTCGACGACCCCAAGGGTGGCATCTTCTTGTGGGTCAAGCTGCCCGACGCGGTCGACACCCAAAAGCTCGCGCAAGCGGCGCTCACGGCCGGCGTCGCCATCAATCCGGGCCGCGATTGGTCGACGCTGGAGGCTTACGGCAAGAGCCGGCTGCGGCTTTGCTTCGCCAATCCCTCGACGCAGGCGATCCGCGAGGGCGTCGCCGTGCTCGCCGACGTCTGCCGCCGCGAGTTCGGCGTGCCGGAGCGCATCGCCAACGTGGAGCGCCGCGCCCGCGCGTAGCTGCCGCTGTTTCCGCTCCAAATGTGAGTGTCGTCCCCGCGAAAGCGGGGACCCATGATCTCAGGCCGGTGGTTATGGGTCCCCGCAACGGGGTCCCCGCGACGCGAGCGTCGCGGGTTGCCCCTCGCGGGGACGACGGCAGACGGGGAATGCGGCGGCCGCTCTACTCTTCCATCTGCAGCGGCAGGCGCACCGTCTGCCCGGAGGCGGCCGCGCGCTCGATGGCGATCGTCGTCTCCAGATTGATGCGCGCCTGTTCCGGCGTGGTATGGATCGTGGGCGCGCCGGTTGCGAGATGATCGAGCCACGCGCGCGTCTCGTTGCCGAGCGGACCCCAGAAATCGCCGACCGCCCAATCGCCCGCGGTATTGCTGCCGAGAAAGGCCATGTCGACGGTGTGGTCGGGCACGTAGGCGTGGGGGATGCCTTTCTCCGAGAACAACAGGTGATCCAAATGGTCGTCGTCGATGATCATGGTGCCGTCGCTGCCGAGCAGCTCCACGCGGTCGGATTGCCCGAGCGTGGGATAGCGCGCCGGCAGCGCGTAGCTCACGCCGAGAGTGATCACCGCGCCGTCGGCGAAGGTCAGGATCGCCCAGGTCACGTCGTGGGCCCCATACCCGGCCTTTTTGAAAATGCCGTGCTGCCCGCGCGCCACCACCTCGACCGGCCGGTTGCCTTCCAGGAACCAGCACATCAGATCGACGTAATAGGTGAGCACGTCGAGCACCGGCGTCGCGTGGGGATCACGCTTGAGAATCGCAAAGGCCTGCGCGCGCGAATTGTAGACGCGCGCCATGCCGCCGACGACCTTGCCGAGGCGGCCGCGCAACATCTGCTCCTTCGCGCGCAGGAAGCACTCCTTGTAGCGGCGGCTGTAGCCGACCCGAAGCTCGCCCTTGGTGGCGCGCAAGGTGTCGAGAATCTTGTCGGCGTCGCGCAGCGAAAAGCCGATCGGCTTCTCCACCAGCACCGGCTTGCCGAGCTGCAAGGCTTTGAGGATCGGCAGCGTGTGCTGTTGCTCGGGCGTCGAGACGATCACGGCGGTGACTTGCGGGTGGCTGATCACCTCGTCGTTGCTGGCGCTGTGGACGTCGGCGCCGGCCTCGGCGGCGAGCGCGCGGGCGCGGGCGGGATCGCGATCGGAGATCGCCAGGAACCGGACGGCGGGATGCTTGGCGGCAAGTCGCGCGCGTAACGTGCCGATGCGCCCGGCGCCGACCACCGCAATGCCGATATTGTCTTGCTTCATTCGTAACCCCTCAAAGCCGCGCGCGGCGATCGTCGCTACGCCACTTGTAGCACCGGAACGTCGCGCCGATAGCGGCGCACGCGCTCCTCGTCGACGTCGATGCCGAGTCCCGGACGGTCGGACACCTCCACGTGTCCGCGCGCGATGCGCACGGGTCGCGCGGTCACGTCGTCGGCCAATCCCTCGTTGGTGAGGGTAAGCCCCCAGGCGATCTGCGGCAGCGCCGCGGCGATGTGCATCGCTGCCGCGCAAGCGATGCTCGATTCGCCGGTCTTGGCGGAGACATTGACGTTGAGCCCAAGCGCGTCGCACAGGCGGCCGGCCTCGGTCGCGCCGCGCATGCCGCCGAGCTTGATGGCTTTCAGGCTCGCCCCGCGCGCGGCGCCACGCTCGTGGTGGCGGCGGATGTCGTCGAGGGAGTGAATGCCCTCATCGGCGCCGATGGCGATCTTGCCCGCCGCGGCCGCCACTGTTGCCATCCCCGCGATGTCGTCCGCCTTGACCGGCTGCTCGAAAAAACCAAGCCCGGCATCGGCGACCGCGCGCACGTATTGCACCGCTTCCTGCGTGCTCCAGCCCTGGTTGGCGTCGGATGAGATCAGCGCGTCGCGCCCGAGCAGCTGGCAGAGCCGGCGGGTGCGTTCGCCATCGACGAGCGGCGTGTCGATGCCGACCTTGATCTTGAAGGCGACGTAGCCGTCCGCCTTCTTGCCTTCGGCTTCGCGCAGGTCGGAGTTGAGCTCGCCGGTGCTGATGACGCCGACCACGGCCATGCGGCTTCTCTGCTTGCCGCCGAGCAGTGCATAGGCCGGCTGGTTGGTGGCGCGGCCGACGAGGTCGTGCAGCGCAATCTCGATCGCGGCCTTGGCGCCGTTGTTGGCGTACATGCGCGCGGCCATGGCCGCCAGCGCCCCGGCGATGTCTTCGGCCGGCCGGCCCTCGAGTGCGGGCGTGAGATAGCCGATGGCAGCCATCATGCTCTCGACCGTCTCGCCGGTCATGGTCGGGGCGGAAGCAGCCTCGCCCCAGCCGACGACGCCGTTATCCGCTTCGATGCGCAGGAGCACGTTGTCCGCCCGTCTGATCTCGACGCCCGCCATGAAGACCGGCTTCTTCATGGGAAAGCTGACCGCGATCGGCTCGATGTCCTTGATCTTCATGGCGCTACTCACTCTTTCCGTTCTTCGAGCTCGACCAATGCGCCCAGAAAATCGCCGGGATGGAGGAAGGCGATCGGTTCACCCGCGACGTTGGGTTGCGGGTTGCCGGCGCCCAGCACGCGCACGCCATTCTGAGCGAAAGCGTGCGCGGCTTTCTCGACATCGTCGACACCGAGGCAGAAGTGATGGATGCCGCCTTTCGGATTGCGCTCGAGGAATTTGGCGATTGGCGAATCCGGTCGCGACGGTTCCATCAGCTCGATCTTGGCTGCGCCAAGCTCGACATAGGCGAGACGCACGCCTTGCTCGGCGTTGACCATGCGCGCTCCGACGCGAAGCCCGTATTTGTCGTGGAGCTGCCGCACCGCCGCTTCGAGGTCCGGCACGGCGATCGAGACATGGCTCAGTGCGGTGACCATGAACAAGCCCCTAAATGACCTTCGCTTGGCGCAATTCCGCAATGGCCTTGTCGTCGAGGCCAAGCTCGCCGGCGAGGATTTCGTCACTGTGCTGGCCGAGCGTCGGCGGTGCGCGCCGCACGGAGCAGGCGGTATCCGAGAACTTGAACGGAATCCCGAGCATCTTCAAGGCGCCGACGGTGGAATGCTCGATCGTCTCGATCATGTCGCGCGCGGCCGTCTGCGGGTCGTCGAGCGCCTCGGCGACCGAGTTGATCTTCCCGCAGGGAATTCCAACCGCCTTGAGCTTGGCGAGCCATGCATCGGCGTCATCGTGCGATACCGCCTCGTCGATCATGCGGTCGACCAGCGCCCGGTTCTCGACCCGCGCGCGGTTGCTGGCAAAACGCTCATCCTTCGCCCATGCGGGATGGCCGAGCACTTCGGCGATGCGCGCGAACTGACGTTCGTTTCCGATCCCGAGCGCGATCATCCCGTCGGCGGCCTGATAAGTCGTATACGGCACGATGCTCGGATGCCCGTTGCCGAACCGGCCGGCGTTGCGGCCGGCGGCGAGATAGCTCGCGGCCACGTTGACGAGCATCGCGAGCGATGTTTCGTAGAGCGAGACCTCGACCTTCTGGCCCTTGCCGGTGCGGCGGCGCGCATGGAGCGCCGCGAGGATGGAGTTCGATGCGAGCATGCCGGTGCACACGTCGACGATTGCCACGCCGTATTTCATCGGCTTGCCGTCGGGCTCGCCGCAAATGCTCATGAGGCCGGATTCGGCCTGCAGGATGAAGTCATAGCCGGGAAGCGCCGCCTTCGGGCCGCTCGACCCGTAACCGGTGATGGAACAGCGCACGAGGCGCGGCGCGTGACGCTCGAACCAGGCGCCGGTGAAGCTCCATTTCTCGAGCGTGCCCAACCTGAAATTATCGATGAGAACGTCGGCCTTTTCGATCAGGCCGGCGAGAATTTTCTGCCCCGCCGGAACCGCCATGTTGAGCGTTAGCGAACGCTTGTTGCGGTTGACCCCGAGGAAATAGACGGCCTCGCCGGCGACGAAGGGCGGTCCCCACTCGCGGGTGTCGTCGCCTTTGTCCGGCGGCTCGATCTTGATGACCTCGGCGCCCATGTCGCCGAGCATCATGGTGCAGAGGGGGCCTGCCAGGATGCGGGTCAGATCGAGCACGCGGATCCCCGCGAGCGGGCCATGGTCGCTCATGGTCATTTCCTGCGCATGGAGGGCGGCGCGTTGAGATCCTTGGCGCAGCCGTCGAGATAGTCTTCGAGCTCGCGTTTGTTGCGCATGCGGAATTTCTGGAAGTCGGGCTTGCGTCCG